>Ga0131853_10018414_pt1 | contig 12703 bp, 6 predicted proteins | sample TergutLab28metaG_FD_92764 | JGI IMG/M metagenome (GOLD analysis project Ga0131853, IMG submission 92764) | Labiotermes labralis P1 segment gut microbial communities from Petit-Saut dam, French Guiana - Lab288 P1 (version 2) (version 2) | ecosystem: Host-associated > Arthropoda: Insects >...
ATATATATATATATATATATATATATATATATATATATATATATATATATATAGGGTTTTGCACAGTCGTACAGTTTCTGAAACGCTGTCGCAATTACTTTTTTTCAAGTAATTAATCAGTTACAGCGTCTTGGATCTAAGCAACATGTGCAAAGTGGAGTCCTTTTAACTTCATTTCCAACTTGGGGAACAGAAAATAGCATGGTGGAGATAAATCTGGGGATTACGGGCGTGATATAGGTTTGTTACATTTTCTTGGGTCAAAATTTGGCAAACACTTGCAGCTTTGTGGGCAGGTGCATTATCGTGCAACAACAAAAAATCAGAGAGCAGGACGCAGCTGGACGGACGGAAGGACCCGTCGAATGCGCTTCAGAAGGCGACCCATTACTACTTTATAAAATTCTGCATTTAATGTTTTTCCATCTGGTACGATTTCTTTGTGTACCGCACCTTGAGAGTCGAAAGAAATTATCAACATGATCTTGATGCGGGACCATTGGGATTTCAGTTCCTTCGGCCGCGGCAAAGTCTCACCAACCCATTCAGAACTCTGTCACTTTGTTTCGGAGTCATAGGCAAAACACTAAGTCTCATCTTCCATGGTAATTCTGTTAAAAAAATTTTATCTGAATCGTCCATCACGATAATGTCTAGGCAAGATTGTTTTTTTTTACCTCCCAGTATCATTGCAATGTATCCGAGGACATTCAGCAATCGTTTTTGACGGTCACTATTAACGGCATGTAGGAAATACATCCAGTGATACGTCTTCTACTTAAGGTCAGTCACATTGATTGTGTTTGGTTCCTCATTCACGAGGTTTGGAGGTCACAAACAACGACGCACCACAGTCGGTAGGACTCCTCTGGACAAGTGGCCAGTTCGTCGCAGAGACCTCTAACTGACAACAACACACAACACTCACAACAGACGGACATCCATGCCCCCGGTAGGATTCGAACCCACAATCCCAGCAGGCGAGCGGCCGTAGACCTACGTCTCATACCGCGTGGCCACTGGGACCGGCTGTTAGCAAGTTGTGACTCGATCTTCCCTTTGCTCAGGGGTCAAGGAGTGTGGAACAAAACGTGCACACAACTTTCTCTTTCCCAAACCCTCTTTCAGAATCCGAATAACTACAGTCTTGGGAAAGTTAAAGAATTCTGCTGTCATCCTTGATGCGATTCGACTGTCATTTTTCAACAAATCAGTAACAACAGCAACGTTTACCTATGTTCGAGTTGATTTTGGAAGGTCACCACTCTCGCCATTATCTACCAGCTCACTTCAGTATCGAAATCGAGAATACCACCTAAACACGTTTTATCGGTTCACAGCCTCATTCCCATAAGCCTTTTGCACCAATATTAGTGTTTCTGTTGCAGACAGACCGGTTTTGAAACAAACTTTTTTGGAAAATCTCTGTTCTTTTCCGCCATCCATGACGTATAAAGAAAACTGACTTTACAAGACACGTTATAACTCGTACACTGTCGAAGACAAACGAAACTCGGAGTGTGAACGGATGTTGATTGATAGTACTTAGTTAGTAGGTTAGCCGATAGATCGCTCTAGTTCTGTTATTTAAAAAAATCAGTCCGGAAAATTATGGATCGCACTGTGTATACACGTACGACAATATCTATGAGATAATTCATTCAATGCAATTCATTTATACAGATGTTTTAGACAAGCCGGTGTACATGTCTGTGTGCTGCACAATTACTGTCTCTGTGCAGCCGGTTTGGCCGACTGGACTTCAACGTAAAATGCTTTTACACATTTCTGTGCAGTGTCGTACTGCCACGCAACTACTTCCACACTTCAGTACAAGAAATCCGCAAACTTTATTCAGTGATTTTGCAACCTGCAGGCCGCCAACTTTACCTGTAATTTGTTGGTATTATATTCTTCAAGATGACGCTTGGTTTCCCACAATTCTCACACAACCAAGCTTGTTTCTTTCCCTAACCACCTTAAGACCACACTCTGTGATACACTAAAGACAAAAATTATGAACTTTCTTTTTAACAGGCGGTTTTATGAATTTTATTTGTGAAAACGTACACCGAACTTAGTATTACGAATTGTTCTCTTTTCACCGTCTTCTCTAGCTGCTTTTATACTTACTCCATGGTGCAGAGTCCTTCTTGAGAAGCTAACTGCTTTGCAGCTAGTCAAGAAATTCCCCGCATTTCACGGAACCCGAAGGTTCATTACCGCACTCACAAGTGTCCGCCACCCGTCCCTATCCTGGGCCAGCCCAATCCAGTCCATATACCCACATGTGCCCTATAAAGACTCCTAACGTGCCAAGTGCCTAATTTCATCTTCCTTTGTATTCTGCGTGATGCCTCCCCTAAAACACTCCCCCGTGGAGATCCGAGTGGGGGAGTAGTTTACCTCCGGTTTGTTTTGTCTCCAGAGGAAGCATCCTCCATGTGAGTGTTTCTTAACCGGGCTGTTTCACAGGGAGGGATTGTTAGCCCCTCGCCCAACCCCCAAGCTGGAGGACCACCCCCAGTAGGCTGTCCACCACTGCTTATTCAATTTATTCGCAGCTACCCTCGTTATCAGAGGCCGTTCCTCTATCCGCAATCTGAGGACGCGCCATGCCGTGGTGACTGGGACCCACTAAATGGCTAACTGCTTTTGTAAGTAGGTTAAATTGTCGATCCAAATTTCAAAACGTTTCACGCAATATTGTTCACTTCTAAGTTTCTGCCGTGATCGAATTTAGTAACTGGTTTGTATTGGGGGTCAAGCGAGTCTTCTCTAGCTTAGTACAACAACAGATTAGAAAGGGCAAAGCAGGCCTCCAATACTGGTATAGAAAAACCTCAACTCATTTTCAGTGGCAAATTCTTAAAACATTGTACCATAACTCACCTAAAACATGCGGTCCAAATCACCACTTCTCTTGACATTATTTCTGTTGCCAAAGGTCCTGTCAGTTGATATAATCACTGCGAAAGGCGGGAATCCTGAGAAGTGTGAGATCTATTTGTGAACTGTACCCGAAACATTGCGGTAACCGGACATGTCTTAATGTGAAATGAACCGTGTGTTTGTGGGCGACTTGTGAATAACGGAGTGTGAAAATGTTGTGTAATGGGGAAAAGAGTTTAAGGTATATCGAGCTGACGGAATGTTTTGTGTTTTAAAGTTGTTTTAGTAGTACGTCTTTCCGTTGCCTCATAGAGAATGTGTGAATCCTTAAAGCTTTAGAACAAGTTTGGAAAATTGAACTGGTGAATGTGCTTCTCGAATTTAACGCTTTCGACGTAAATTTTGCTCATTCATATAAAAGTACTGTTTGGTGTTCGAAGTAAAGCATCTTATTATTTCTTGAAGTTTGGCAAAACAACTCTCAATGTAATTCTGCATCGAGCAAAAATGTAAATGAATATTTTTATTTATTCCTAAATACTCTACTAGAAAATGTGCGTGCGTGCTTAGAATACCGATGGCTTAACGTTTGCCCTTCCTTTCTGTGTGATATTTATTCCTTTAAAGGGAGTCCTTCATAAGAAGCTAAACGTTTCCCAGCTAGTCAAGAATTTCCCCACATTTTATGGATTCTGAAGGTAATTTACCGCATTCACAGGAGCCCACTACGTGTCCCTATCCCGAAAGATTAAGTCGTACCTTGTACGAGGTCTTTCCAAATGGCTCGTAACATGGTCCGTTTTTAAGGAGTGGATTTGTTAAGACAAGCACAAGGTTAAGGACCACCCCTTATCGGCTGTCTGAAATTGTTTTTTTCAAAATTTTCGCTCCATATTCCAGGCCGTTCCTCCATCCGTAACCTGAGATCGCGCCATGCCGTGGTGACAGGTCTTTTCAATATCGTGGACTCTATAATTAGAATATTGTAGGACAGATGTATACATTAATATTACAGCACAGAATGTGCACAATTTTGTAGCCTGACGTATGTTAATAATGGTAAATTGCAGCTGGTTAGATCAAACATCAATTCATTATTATCTATTAATGAAAAATTTTGTTCAATGTGATTTATTCATTTTCTAGTTCATATCAGCAAACAACTTTTCAATGTAAATGAAATTAATATTCCATAAAAGCCGTATAATTCTTGCTGTAAAACATTTATTACCCAGAACAATAAAAATTATGTATAATTTACTGAATATACGTGTACGTGTTATGAAATAATATTATTTATTTGCACTGATATTTTAACGAAGATTTCACGAGAAATCCGAGGTACAATTTGTGCAATTTACTCGTCTATCCAGCACACTGCATTAAAATGACTATCAGGAACAGGATATGATGGCTACAAAAAATGATTATTTTTCAATATGGTTTAGTCAGTTTATTTATTTTTGTCATATCACTATTGAAATTTTCCTGTACTGTAAGTGACACCTTGTTACATCAGCATCTTATTGCACGCCAGTATTTTCAGTAACAAAACTCCTGAGAGTTGCAATATTTGAGTAAACTGTAGGGTACCCAGCTTCGGTGCAACCGATTCCCCAGGACACAATGCCGACAAGAGTACCTTCAATAACCACAGGGCCGCCAGAATCACCGTTGCAAGCGTTGTTTTCAGGTACAGCAGCACAGATCATGTTGTCAGTGATTCCGTCGTAAACGGCATAAGCATTATCACATTCTTCACGAGGTGAGATGTATACATCGACTGCTTGGAGCTCATTCCGAAGGGGCCAGTCACCATGCTTGAGTTTTCTCCAGCCAGTGACTACAGCAAGGGAACCAGCAACTGGTTCTGTGAAGGTCAGCGAAATTGGCTGAACTTCTGGTTCGTAGGTGAATGGAATAGATACCTGAAATGTAACACTGAAATTATTGAGAGGTTCTGCTGGAAAAACGGACGTTTTACCTCGCATGATTTGCGGAATTATAAATCGTTGAATGATTTGAATTCAACCGTGGACAGTATGCCTTACAAAGTTTTGGTAACATTAATTTTGCACAACTTTAATACATATAGCTACAATAAGTGCAATCAATTTTGTAATTTAAGGCACATTATATTTGACGAATTCGATTAACTGAAAACTTTAGATTTTTTTGTATTCATATTTGTGACGAACACTGTAAACGTCAGGCTGTATTTAAATAGCAGTTTGGGTAATGACTCTCCCATATGAAGTATTAAGGAAATGAAAGTCTTGCGCTAAATAAACAGACTGTACAGTGGGAAATCTTTAGCTGAAAAGTGTTTACTGAGATATTTTGCTGTTTATTCTGATATTACTGCAGAATATGTAAATAATTTTCGTGAGCAAAATTCAGATAATTTTGATGTTTAAACAAATGATATGGTTTAATGTTGGAGAATATTTCTTTGGCCTCTAAAAATAGTTTCGGGAAGAACTAACGCGTAGTAAAACACTAACACTTACCCTTACAACAGCGATGTCAAAGTCGATAGTCCAGTAATCGTACTGTGGGTGTTGAATGATTTCAGCAGCAGGATGTACAGAACCGAGTGCTTCACTAATATTGCTCCCAACGCGGAACCGCGAGCTGGACAACACGACACTGTGGTTGAAAAACGAATTAGTTATACAGTGTGTTTCTCTACATATTTGTGCCAAAGCTGATGATTTTTGAAATGGTTGATATGTTTGTTTCAAATGTATGTAGAAAATGAAGAGTGTAAATTCAACATAAAGCTCTAGGCTGCAGCGACGATTCCTCTAAGTTACGGAAAACATTTTGTTACCAAAATTTACGTAGAATCACTTTGGGTCTTTTAATGGTAAGACCTTAATCTCTCCATTTTCTCTTTACGTGCGCTAATATTGTAGATTAATGCGGCTCCAAAATATACCTTTCCCATTACCATAAGCTTAGCGTTGAAAATATTTGGAGTTGTAACATAAAATTTGTTTCCGTATATCGTAGTTTATGTTATTATTTCTTGACAAACCAAATAAAATCCGTGCAGTCTATTAAACGTTCGGCGCCGGAATTATTTTTTTTTAATTTTAGCACACCCTGTATATAAAATGTGAATAATACAGGAACCAAATACGTTAGAATTATGAATCAAATTGCATTTTGAAGAGAAAAAACCGGAGAGTGTACACCATGTTTAAAATATTCGGTACCTATATTTGTTGAATAAATATATAAAATACAACTTTGGAGGTTAGCGGTGTGGTACGTCAACTATAGTTTGACGTTAGGCGTCTAAACGTTAATGTCAAATTTATGCGCTTATACAAATAAAAGTCACCACTATTTAACGTGTCATTTCTCCAGAATCACAACGAAAATATATACTTTCAAATTCTGTATGTGATTTTCTTAAAGTGTTTTATAAAAAAGTAAGAAGAATTACTTAGCACATCTTTCTTTCTACGTGAAAAAAACGTTGCTATGAAAATTTTCTCTTACACATTACAGATTCCGAATCTGTTTTGTATTGTGATAGACTAGGGCGCAGTTGGTTGAGACACTGTGCTACAAGACGGAATGTCGCTGTTTGGATTCTCGATGGGGTAATGGGAATTTTTCATTGATATAACACTTGCGGCATCCCTGAGGTTCTGTTGCCGACTCAGCCTGTAAAGAAATGAATACCAGGAATATTTCCTTAGGGGTAATAGCGACCGGTGCGTAACGCTGGCAAGCTAACCACCTTCATTTGCCGATATTCTCGAAATCTGGGAGTCTCAAAATTTTGGAACCCTCAAGGTCTGTCGAGGCTTGTACAAGGATTGTTTTACATTTCACGTGATAGGCAATACTTAAATCGAATCTGCAACCATTTAATGTAGGTAAAATCAACTCACTCGTCGGTGCAGTGAGCTGCCGTCACCACCCAGTCCGGACTGATGATTGAAGCTCCACAAAAGTGTACAGATCCGTACTCGTACGACGCCTGTAAAAAATTAATTATGAAGGGTTTTATTTGAAGCGAATTTTTCGTTATTAAAGTTCCCTAAGAAGTGTAACTGAAATTTTTGTCTAGATATAATCTCAGGTTTTCTCAATGCATTTTCAGCTCCTTGCAGCAGTACCCTCCAAATTGTGCCGTCAATGGCCTAGTAGGGCCACCCATGCGGGACAGATTTTGATCTAGATACCCGAAAACAGATCTTGCTGCCTCACCAGTTTTTTTTTTTGGGGGGGGGGCGCTTTGCATCATAATTTCGTAGAATTCTCTTTTATCAAAAGTCCGACATCTGGGAAGCCGAAGCCCGAAAAGAGGCCAAAGCGACAAGGGAGAAAACTTTCTGATTCAATAAGTACTCCTTCGTAGTGAAAGTCACAACTTTACCTGATATGGGAATTCTTCGGCGGTTACAATCCGACCGCGAACAATTCGGCCATCAAGACGAGGTCGTGAGTCAGCGCCTGAAATTAGTGCAGATTTGTGAACAAGACTGAAGAGAATGATGTCACCATGCTACTTGCCGGTCTACTGCTGAAGGTGGTTCGCTTTTTAGTGTCAGTGCATCGTACTTTGTGTAATATGAACAAATCTGAATCTTACATAATGCAATATATTCTATGTTAACTTTTTAAAATTCCAACTCTAATTAATAGAGCATGATTTATGCAATGTTAACAAATTTCCATCTCAACTAATGCAGCATGCTGTGTGGAGACTTGACACATTTAAATTTCAACCAGTACGTTATGTTGGATATGAGATCAATATCTTTCATTGTATTGCCGTGCAATACAATATCAATTCTAGTTTAAAACCAACAGTTTGCACAATACACTTGAAATATTAAAATAACTTTTTTAGTTTCACATTAAAATAGATTTATATTCCTCCTACATGTTTCGATCCCCATACGGGATCATCCTCAGGGAGTATGCACTATATCGTGAGTGAAGTTACTAAAACAAGTTATTTTTGTAGGTTATCTGGTAATGGGTGATAAGCATAAACCAGACTCCATAGGCATTACCTGAATATGCATGCTACCAGATAACCAGATAATGTACCAGAAAGTCTTACAAATTCCGCCAACTGTCCTCAAATTTTAAATAATGGAGTATATTCTTCCCGTCGTTATGCCCTGTAACGCAATGTATGAACTTACCAAGGCTGCAGGCAACGAGGGAAGCAAGCAGTAGAAACCGAAGCATGTTGAACATCGCTGTAGATTGTTAGCTCTGTCACTTGATGGATCTGTTTTTTTTTTGTTATAACTTATCAGGCAGTTAGGCATATCGTGAATTATCTGATGGCCTCTGTCGTAATGGGAAAATCCATTTTCGTAATATGTTAATCTTATTCTAAATTTTTAAGTATTCTTATCAATTATTTAAATTTATCTGTACGAATTTCGAATTATGGTGATTGAAATCACGATGCGTTTGTTTTTTCAGTACTTAACGAGAGCGTCTAACAAACAGTTAATTCTAACCCGTTCATACAAGTTAGAAACCAGCGTTAATAAACGGTAGGATTATTGTCTGTAGTTAGAATAAAAAAAAAATGGAAAAGTGTTTTCCTCACAACACACAGTGCAATTCCTATCTCTGGAATATTGTCATTGATTTTATCTACTTTTAGTACAATCTAACGTGGACACGTCAATGACAGAGACTCTGAAACGTATGCTGTAGCTTTTCACTGCAGTGTTTATTACTATATATCACTTTACTTTCCGCAAATTTATCTATATTTACCCCAGCGTATGAAAGTATTCAAAATGTGTAATTTAAAAACTTGAATCAAATTTGCATATTAATTTACATGAACGGTCTCTATAAAACATTCCTGGAATTATTTTATTTCTGAGAAATACAAAGAAGTGCAATAATTTAAGCTACATTTCCGTCAAAATATTCCACTTTCACATCTACACACTTCTACCAGCGACTGTAAAAGTTTTGGAAACTTTCCTGGAAGACGTATTGTGAAAGCCTTTTCAGATCTTCCTTCTCATTCTTACTGATGTCAGTAGCTTCAAAAAGGGCCGTCGCTGCAATGCTGATTACATTCGAGGAAACAGGTAAAAATAAGCTGGGGTCAAGTTGATAGTATGTGGGTTACTAACTTGTTGTGACTTTGTTCTTTGTTAATAAATTTTTTACCAAAACCGACCGGTGTGCTGGAGCATTATCGTGATAGACAAACCAATTGTTTGTTCTCCATTTTTCGGAGCGATTCCTTCTGACCGTATCCACAAGGCGATAAAAATATCAATGTGCAGAAATTTCCCTCACGCACCAAATACAATCGAATTCCGAGACGTTTTCAAACTTCTTCGTATAATCTGTCTGTGTAATTAATACTTTTATTTTTGGTGTCATAATTTGCGAATAAAGGCGCAGTGTTTGTTTTAGAGCTCATTATATATAATTATATATATATATATATTGAAATCTTTATCATTTAGAGACTGGTGATATTAATATTTACATGACAATGGTTCTTGCGACTTAAAATATATTTCTGTTCAGTGTAATCTATTTCAGTTGGAAGACGCCATAAGTATGGGTATAATTCTAATTGTTATTTTTCTTATTGTTATTATTCTCAGAAATTAATGCATTAATTTGTACAAATTTATGTGGCTTGCCTAGCAAGAAACAGGTGTGTGTTTTCTAAAAGATTTCCTGCATACGAGCCATTGCTTCGCCATCTCATTGCTTATGAACTGAATTATCGGATTTCGATGTAAACAGATTGTAATCTAAAGAGAAACATTGATTCGATAATTTTGCGATTTATTCAATACTTATATCGCACTTCCTTCTCCTGATAAATTGTTTCCAAAGACATATTAGTCGCTCTACCAGATTTGTTAGGCAATTCTACAGGATTTTACTTTATTATAACCAAGACAAACCGTGCTGTTACAGTTTGTATCTGACAAGAGCAACATAACTTAATTATAATTTATTAATGATTATTTTCCATAAAGTCAGAAATATTAATAACCATGAGATTATTCTTTCAATTTAGGTGCAGTATACTGACGTTTTACAGAACCCGATGTTCGTGTCTGTGTACCGCACTATTACTATATCTGTGCAGCCGGTTTGGTCGATTGTACTTTATGTCAAAATATTTTTACATTTTCTTCTGCAATGTCGTACTGATACGCTACGTCTCCCAAATCTAAGTGTCTGTATGCAGCAGTCTTAATGTTTTATCCAGAGTTCTTTCACACATGTTTGTCGTTCGGAAATATCTCCCGGCACCAGCGTTTCTCAGGAACATGTATATAAGATTTTCTTTCATATCAAAGTTTTATCTTTAAATGTTTTAGGATCAAATGGAGATGGGTTTTTTCTTTGTATTGTTCTAATACAACACATAATTTAACAAGCTCTCATGTTAATAATACTAGTGATTGACAAGAAATACATATCGTGTTGACGCCTACACATATATGTTAACATAACGTGAGAAATGTGCGTTGTGTCTATGAATTCGCATCTGTAAATTTATCGAAATTGTAACAATTGACTTTTAGACGCAGTAAATGAACATCCAGGTAAACGTGCCTTAGAGAATGTCTAAAATGTTCCTGGAATATCTGTGTTTTGCGCGTGTTATTCAATGTTCTGTTTTTTACTTTAGCATGTGTAAGATTAGTTATTTTCCTTTTGCTTGGTTCGGTAAGATGTTACACATGTCAAAAAAAAACTACTTTTAAGAGGGGTCAGTAATTTCACCTCCAGTTTTAAATTAATTAAACGTGGTGCAATTAGTAACGACAGGATGTTTTAAGTGAAATGGCACAATTAAGATAATACATAACACATATTTAAGCTTCATGAATGTATAATACGGAATATATTGAAATAAGTAATAAATAACGAAATAAATTACGCATCATAGAGGTAGTAATTATGAAAGAGATTTAAGTGAAGGGCCTCGATATGCAATACAATGTTCACAAAAGCAGCAGATATATGTATAGAATGCTGACGTCCTTGTAAGTAATTTCAAATAAGCGTCCTAACTTACATTTTTAGTAATAAAAATCGTGCTGTAAGAATAGAAAAATTAAACCACTGACATGTATAAACATACCAACTTATTGATATGAGTTTAAACATCTGTAAATATTGATTCACTTTAGAATTTCGTCGTGTCAAAATACATGTTATGTACTCTGGCTTTCATATCACGATATATGACACTCATTTCTTTAAAATCTGAATGACGCTTGATTTTCGTAGACTATGTCACTAATTTGAAATGAACGGTTACTAAAACAATTAATGATAGTAAATAAAATATAAGGTAAGGAAATGGAAAATTGTGAAGTTTATGAAATGAATGTATGCGGAAAACTTGAGATATTCTCTATGAATTCTTAATCTCGACACCAGAGTGCAGTAAGTGATGGCTTCACGCAAGGGCCGCTTTAAATGTGGGGGAAGAGCAACTGTTGGTACGGAGTTAATAGGTGGACGAGTGTGCGGCAGTACCTGTCCTGATTTCTTGGGCGTGTGGAAAACTGGTGCCCATCATTGGAAATCGCAGTTCATAACCTAGCCACTATAATGCCTACACTACCCCGGGTGCACATCTTCATAAATTAGGGAGTGCAATAATTTTGTTTGTATAAACGTGACACATACAATTAGTAGCTTAATAATCTGTACACTTCGCCAAATATTGTTCGGGTGACCAAATGGAGAAGAATTAGATGGGCGGGTCATGTAGCGCATATGGGGGATAGAAGAGGCGTATACATGGTTTTTGGTGAGGAAACCTGAGGGAAAGAGACCTCTAGGAATACCCAGTCGTAGATGGGAAGATAATATTAAGATAGATCTTCAGGAAGTGGGGTTTCGGGACATGGACTGGATTGAGCTGGCTTAGGACAGGGACAGGTGGCGGGCACTTGTGAATGCCATAATGAAACTTCGTATACCATAAAATTATGGAAAATCCTTGACTAGCTGAAACCCGGTTAGCTTCTCAAGAATCACTCTACTCCATGGAGTAAGTAAGTAAGTAAGTAAGTGATTGACGTGAGTGATTTAAGTGTAAGTAAACTCAGGCTGTATTTTTCACACACTAACAGCAATATGCAAACTGTAGATTGTCAGCCGGTAACGTAGTTATATGAAACGTTAAATATATAGACCTCATTTGAAGTTTCAAGATTGTGCCGTGAGATATTTGTTGTAGCGTATTGTTGGGGGGCATTATTTTCTTTTTTTTGTCTACACTGCTACGTCATATATTTCTGCCAGGGATGTAAAAGGAAAAAAAAAAGTTACAGATGGGTTTATAGGCCTGTGCCTGTTGAATATGTCAATTTATAATGTGAAATTATAAATACAGTACTGTACACTTCAATTACATTTACATCTATGTCTCCCAATTTGTCCTTTCCACAGACTGCCTTTCCATTGTAATATTCATGAAAATGCGTATGTGATGTGCCAACGTGTTTCTCATCTGCGTTCCTTGTCCTTTCCGATTCCGTATATACGCTTATGTTCGCATATCCCGTTCACACTTCTCACAGGTTAATAAAGTGGGAGACAAATTTTCTAAGATATTAGTCGTATTTTTGTTAATAGTTAAACCGAGGTGCTCTTTAGTGTATTTTCGAATTTCGACAAAGAATTGAATCCCGATTTACTTTTCTTATTGTCACACTTCTCCTTACCTTGAGATTTACTTTTCTTATTGTCACACTTCTCCTTACCTTGAGATTTACTTTTCTTATTGTCACACTTCTCCTTACCTTGAGATTTA
>Ga0131853_10018416_pt1 | contig 12703 bp, 26 predicted proteins | sample TergutLab28metaG_FD_92764 | JGI IMG/M metagenome (GOLD analysis project Ga0131853, IMG submission 92764) | Labiotermes labralis P1 segment gut microbial communities from Petit-Saut dam, French Guiana - Lab288 P1 (version 2) (version 2) | ecosystem: Host-associated > Arthropoda: Insects >...
AAATATAACGGCAAAATATTTCCCCGGGGTGGGAAATTTCAAAGGGAAAAGTTCCCCGCGGGAGGGACAATTTCCCTCCTCACAGTTGGCAACACTTCCAGATTCAAATATGGCGCCGGAGGGGAGGGGGTCACGTGACCTGGGAAGTGGAGGGGGTAATTTTATTCTTGGCGAAACGATTACCTTCCCTGGAACAAAGCTACCCCATTACACGTATGAAAAATGCCTGGTACAGCATGTGTGTGTTCGTGCTCACTTTCCAAAGCATGATGCGTGGGCAAGGAGCTAAACAAAGAAATGCTTGTATCACGACCGGGTATGAAACACCTACCAAGTAAAATTAGCTATAGCTTTGTGCAGGGAGACGTGATGACAAGTTTTGGTCTTATGTTGATGGTACATATGCGGAGCACATACATAAACTATACTGCGACACAGATAAATCATGCAAGGCAAAAAATTGGCGGGTTAAATACTTGTTTTAATAAATAAATGATCGATCTGAAATTCTGTAACAAATGCAAAGTGAACGTTGTATCTAGCAGTTGGAGTTGGCATTGAAGGTCTAAAACTCATGCGAAAACCGATCCTATACTCAAACTCTCTGATGAATTAAGGGATTGGCTTTGTGAAGAAGTGTTACCCACTTTACGAAAAACAGGTCAATATAAACTTGAAAAAGAAATGAATGAGCAGAACCAAAAACTATTGAAATGTTTTCAACCGCCTTATATTTTTAATAGATCAACTTCTATTATAAATAAGAACTGATATTACATTATGTCTTATGTTTTCTGCAGTATTCGCCACCCTATTTTATTTTCGTCCTACATTGGGTGTTGGCAAGAAACTTATCTCTACAAGTAAGGGCTGCATCTAGCTCTTGATCATTTTCCCCTGTATCTATCTCTTCCCATATGGCAAGCAGAGCATCCGAAATCTTCGGAAACACTACGTTAACTCTTTGAACAAAGTCGAGAATTTTTTCTGACATCTTTATTATATAAAATTTATTCTCTTAACCAAAGTTTTAATCTACAGTTTAACAGAAAAAAATATTACTTAATTTTATGCTTACAACAATAATCGCCTTCGCCTTTTATTTTAATTTTACACTGTGTATTAGTTCTCGGGCATTTAATATATATATATATATATAAACATTTGATTTATTGGGTTTTCTGGAAATTTTTCATGTACTTTTAAAATAAAATTAACCAATTCACTAGTGGATATGTTTGTTAAGTTTCTATTTAAGAATTCAGTTTTAGATACGCCGTATTGTTCACACCATATTTTAACTATTTCCACTAGAGGGATTTGTGGAATTTTTCATGTTCTTTTTCAGAATATGTAGCAATATCTTGTAGAGGCATCTTCTTTATTGGATAATTTGTTCTTTTAACTAATGTTTTAATCTACAAGGTAGCCAAAAGGCTACCTTAACAGAACTCAAAAAGGTACAACCGTATACTTGCGACATTTGTGGCCTTTGTAACATGACGCTATTGCTCCCGCAGTGTTCGTGACGTCTGAATGCACGTGCAACACAGTGAGACAAGCGGTTTAAAATTGAATTTAAAGATTTCTGGATATAATAAATAAGAGAAATCAATACAAACAAAACATATGGAAGATGTGATTTAAGAGTCACATAAAAAACTGGGCTTGGCATCTGAGGTCACAACGACATCTCAGAAACGACCCAGACCAAACCTTCTGATCAAGGTCTAGAAGACCACCAAGAATTTTTACTACCCCTCGAAAGGCCCATAAAGTTTTCACCTTCAAAATTACACTATTTTATACTATTCCTAAGATTCGAACCGTTGTTCGAACAAAACAGACAGCTTATAGATTTCGGTTACAAACTTTAGAGATCGAAAACTCAAGAAATTTCCTTGATGCAGAAAAATTTTTAAACATTATCCAAAGACCTGTAATTAGAAATATCAGACGAGAACTCGCAAGACATAACAATTCAGAGGTATATCTCGTTTTAGTTGCAGAATTAAAAAAATGAGAATAAACATCAACAGATAAATTTCAGAACTCAAAACGTAATCATCACAACTGTCACTAATTTTAATGAATTTTATGCCGCAGCCATACGAAACATAGCCAACCGAATGGAAGAGTTTGAAATTAGAGGTTCGAACTGGGTGCTGAACAGAATTCTCAACGTAGAACTAGCACTTAATAGATATAACCCTCTCAAAGGCAGATCTTAAATTCCTCTACCCCAAACTCTAGCCAAAAAGAAAGCGATCATCAACGTCAAAAACAGAGATAACAAGTGTTTCCTATGGTCCATTCTCGCGGCTTTGCATCCGGCAGGTAAAAATGTTCAAAGAGTTTCTAAATAAAAACAATTGGAACATGAATTCGATTAAGCCTTAAGTGAAATCAAATTTCCTCTAAAGTTATCAGATGTTTCATAAATTGCAAAAACAATAAATATGTCAATAAATGTTTATTGTTACGATAATGGTTGTATTACTCCTCTTGAAGTAACGGACGAAGAAAAAGAGAAACATATCCATTTGCTCTATCTCAAAGATGATGCCCAAGACCATTACTGTTTGATACAAAGTTTAAGTAGGTTAGTTATATCACGAGTCACAAAACATGAGAAAAAAAATTGTGCAGAATGTGCTTAAACCGTTTCTTCTCTGAAGAAAAACTGAAAACCCATAAATGATATTGCGGTGCGCACAAATCCGCCAGAATAGAAATGCCCAAACAATACGATAACATCATACAATTCCACTCCCTAAAGGTTCCATTCGCAATATACGCAGTCTTTGAATGCATGCTTCAGAAATTTGAAACATGTCAGCCTTATGATGAAACGTCTTACACCAATGCATATCAAAAGTATGTTCCTAACAACTTTGTTTTCCATATCAAGTATTCTAATGGAGATTATAAATCGCCTGTTGAGAATTCAGGAGTTCACGCACCTAGATTGTTCTACCAAAACGTGAAATAAGATGCGCTGCACATTGCTAAAAAATATTACGATGAAGTTGTTCCAATGAAACCACTAACCGGACAAGAGAAGAAAGAATTTAAAACTCAAAAGCTGTCACATCTGTGAAAGATCCCTTGATACCTTACCACCATTGCTAGTAAAGGAACTTGTGACTACCAAAAGAGAAATCAAATATTACGAGTCTTTAGGAGATGAAAAGTCAGTAAATCATCACACAGAAATTCTAGAAGAAACGGAAAGGAAAAGTGGACTAATAAAAGAAAAGTCGCTGATCATGACCGCTTAATCCGACAGTTTAGGTGTGCAGCACACAGCTTCTGCAATCTAACATACAAAAATCCTAGATTCATACCAATCTTTTTTTCACAACTTGGCAGGCTGTGGTGCACACTTGTTCATCAAGGAGTTTGGTGAAGATGAACAGCATATAAAACTAACTCCGAATAATTAAGAAAAGTACATAACGTTTTCCAAGGTTTTGAAATATGACTCCACAAATACAATCGAATTAAGGTTCGTTGACTCTTTTAAATTTCTCTCCAGTTCTTTTAATACACTGACGAAAAAACTAAGTAAAGATCAGTTAAAAATTAGTCCAAATGCTTTCTAAAAGAACACTTAAACCTGATCACTTGAAAGCTCGCATACCCTTATGAATATTTGGACTCTCCAGAAAAATTTAATGAAACCTGTCTGCCTCCCATTAAAAAATTCTAAGCTCCTTAAACAAAGAAAATGTCAACGAGGAAGAATACCAAAATGCGCGAGAAATTTGGAAGAAATTTTACATTAAAAATCTCCTAGAATTCACACAAATGTACAATAAGTTAGATGTATTCCTATTTGCAGATATCGTGGAGAACTTTAGAGGCATCTCTTTGAAAACGTGTAAACTTGATACGGCTTGGTACTTTACAACTCCAGGGTTTGCTTGAGACTGCATGCTCAAAATGACCAAACAAACGTTAGAACTACTAACTGATTATGATATGGTTCTTATGATCGAAAACAGAATTCGAGGAGAAATCTCACAATGCAGTAACAGACACACAAAGGCCAACAACAAGTAGATGGTAGAAAACTTTAACGAAAACAAAGAATCTACCTGTCTTAAGTATTTAGATGCCAACAAACTTTATGGTTGGGCTATGAGCAATTATATGCCTTGTGGCAGTTTTAAGTGGGGTAACGCAGACATTAATATTTTGAATATTCCGGACGATTTTCCGAAAGGTTACATTCTACAAATAGACTTGTTTTGTCGGAAAGAACTTCACGATTTGCATTCAGAACTATCTCTGGCACCAGAGAACCAAATAGGAAATAAAAAAATTCCCTAAACTATTAAACACTTCATACGACAAGGAGATGTATGTAGTTCATTAAAGCAACCTCAAACAGTATCTAAAAAAAGGTTTAATGTTAGAAAAATTCATAAGTTCCTAGAATTCAATCAGTCAGATTGGCTAAAAGTGTACATTGATTTCAACACAGTTCTAAAAACGAAAGCAAACAATGACTTCAAAAAGATTTTTTCAAACTAATGAACAACTCCGTATTTGGCAAAACTATGGAGAACATCACAAATCATATTGATATAAAATTATGCTCAGATGAAGAAAAAGCTGAAAACCTAATCGCCAAACCTACTTTCGAGAGCATAATCATTTTTACAGAAAGCTTAGTTGCTATCCACATGTAAAAAACTAAATAGTGTTTAATAAGCCGATCTACATCGGAATGAGAATCCTAGATATTTCTAAAAACTGCATGTATGACTTTTATTATAACGTTACGAAAGAAAAATAAAATGAAAGGATTAATTTTTTGTACATAGACACAGATTCCTTAATCATGGAAATTAAAAGTGATGACTTTTATAACGATGTTAAGAATAGTTTAATCAAGTACTTTGATACATCTGACGACCCAAAGGGTAACCCTTACGAACTGCCTTTAGTAAATTGTGAGGACACCCACATTGTAATCTCCTTCCCCCGTCCAGTTCTCCGCCAGAGAGCACGACAACACACTCTCTCTCCCTCTCTCCAATCCTTCTCTCTCGGTAACCCGTTCCCACTCACAGCTCCAAACCAAGTGCAGCTTCCCATCACAGCACCTCAACACGAGTATTCATTCCACAAGCCACACCTACATAATCTGCCAACTAACCAATGGCAGGGCAGGTCGACCGCGTGAAGTCTGTATAAAAATGGCCACGTTTCGAGTCTGAGGTCAGTCAAAGCCTGCATCAAGAAGGAGGCACATCAAGAAGGACTAGCCATCCGCTACTTCAAGAAGTACTAGCCAGCAGCATCATCAACAAGGAATGGGCAGCTGACCAACATCAAGAAGGACCGGTCTGCCGCGCTGCCCGCTAAAATCGTCGCCGACCAGACTGGTGACCGCCACGTACCCAGCGCACGATCTGTCACGCATCTCGCTGTCCACTGTCACCGCCGACCGGACAGTGCTGCCACCGGCCTGGGTTCCAGACCGCGCTACCGCACTGCGCACTTTCAACCGAGCTGTCACGCAGTGCAGAGCCACGGAGCGAGGCTAGACTGAGTATACTCACGACTACAAGCGAAAAACCGTACTGTACAAGCTCAAGAAAAAATAAAATAACATTATATGTGTTATACTGAGATTGTCACTGTAACAATCCTACAGTATCCCACACTTCCTTTTGTTATTACATGATGATCCTATTCCAGTTGTTATCCATTTTTTATCACACTGTTTAGATTGTGTTTTCTTTACAGGAAAAATAGCATTAAATATTTTCAGTAATGTGTCTAAGAAGTTGTTATACATAATATTTGTATCAATATCATTGTTACTGAATACATTTTCCCATATTTCATGGCTTAAGTTGTTTTGGAATTCATTTAGTGAATATGCATTAATTTCCCTGTAAGTAAATAACTCATTTCTGTTGTTGGGTATGCTTGTATTTGGTAAATTTAGTACTTGCGCATCATGGTCATATAACCTGTTAATTAAAGGGTATATTTTATAGTTTTCATGCTTAAATTTATTATTGAACACATTATCAATTGCAGTACTAGTAGTGTTTGTAGTTATTGTAGGAAATTCCATTACACTCTATAAACTATAGCGTTTTAGTAAGGAGTTAAGCTTTTGTTTTTCTTTATTATCACTAAGATAGTTGATACTGAAGTCACCACATATTATTAAATTAGTTGTATTATTATATAGTTTGTCTATAGCTGTTTCTAATGTATTAAGAAAGTTTGTAATGTCACCAATTGGTGATCTATAGACCATCATTACCATAGTTTGACAGGGTGGTGTGTATACTCTTATTGAACAGATTGCAATGTCCTTCTCTTTGGAGTATTTGTCCATAATAATGTTTGTAAAGTGTAAATTTACATCTATGAGATTGCATACGCCTCCTCCCTTGTGGGCTTTCCTACAACATTTCACTCCTAATGCATATTGATTAAATATCATCCCTTCTAGCTCTCCAATATGTAAGTGATGTTCAGTTAAAAAATTATATGTACTGGGTGTTCAATTAGTGAGTGTAATAGTTCTTCTTTTTTATTTAGGAGGCCACAGATATTTTGATGAAAAATGGCGAGTGTTTTTTTCAGGTTGTTTTATTTGATTCAGTTTGTTCGGTATATAGGACTCATATTTACTTGTTACTTCATTACATACCTCCATTACCTTCTGGTTGCTGGCCATAAAATAATCATCGGATCTTGTTTTTGGTATTTATCCTATTTCGCTTATGTTCTCTACTATTTAGTGTCTCTACAGTTACAGTTACAGAGTCGTTCAATTTATTAGGTTCTATGGGGCATGTGTCAATTTGCTAAAGCAAGGGATTTGTTGGGTTTTGTTTACTTAGGGGTTCAATTTCCCACTTTAGAGGAATTGTGATTGCATTCTTACTATTGTCACCTGCTAGTTTATGGATTTGGGTTGCAATTTGTTTTGACAAACTTTCTTTGCCACATTTATTTAGATGTAATCCATGTCTTGTAAAATATTTCCTATGTAAATTTGAGTCCACAATCGTAACATTAGTGTAGGCTTTTACTACTTTATTTAATTTCATATTAGTTGCTTGAATTTCTAGGTTCATTAGTGAATTACTTCCTATACCATGCCTGGGTGGAATATTCACAATTATTATCTAACTAGGAACGTTTACCTGGATGAATTGTGCCATAATTACTAATAGCGTGGGTTTTCTATTTCTCTTAGAGTCTATAGCTTTCATTCCTCCATTCAACACGTTCAAATCCTCTGTCCTAAACACTTTAAATAACTTCTTAGAGTATCCACTATTCCTTTTGAAGTTCCTCCTGGTAAAATGCGGCTGAAAAATTCAAATTTCGTATTTAGATACTGGTCTAATTTTGGAGAAGACCCTGTGAGATAACTATCATATAAAATTTTCACTTTATATATAGTCTTTTTTCTAGTAGAAAATTTAAAATTTTCCTTTTCCTCCTTGTTGGTTTCCGATCAAAGTCACATGTCAATATTGCATTTATTAAAGTTGTTATCTTCATATACTACTTATGTTGGTTTAGTGTTGAATCTATAATTTGCGTTGATGTACACTTTCTTCGTTTCTTTGTTCGTGTAGTATTTTCAGTTCGTTTGAATCCGCGTTGTGGTAAACATATTAGCAGTCACAGAGCGTTGGTCCGAAATAGTAGTTCCACATAGGTTACTTTTCTGGGTATATTAAGCTGTTTTTAGACGTTAATGTGGTCCAATATTTTGGGTTAGATTGATCAATGCATGTCGTTTCAGTAAAATGATTCTAGGTAATTATTTATGAAGGAGATCAAGGAGAGATTTCGCTGTTTCCAAAACATCAAAACTTCATTCAGCTGGGATTTTTTGCACTGTAGGTTTGCAGGTATATTCACTTTATATTGGTGGAAAAACTTTGAGCAAATCATCTCGGTTCCTTAAACAAACACAAAACAAACACACAGACCACACAAACACACAAACAAAACACGAAAACACACAAGCAACACACACGCAAAAACACATACACACAAAACAAACACACTCACCACACAAAGAAACACCACATAAAAAACAAACCAAACACACAAAACACACACACCACAAACACACACACACCAAACACACATATAAAAATACCAAAAACACACAACAAAAACACCCACATACACACCATTCCATACAAATACCACACAAAACACACGCAAAATGAACATATAAAAAAACACAAAAAACACCACACACGAACACACACACACAAACAAAACACACACAACACAAAATAACACACACAAACACCCACACGAACACAACATAAAAAACTCACAAAACACATACAATCCAAACTCATTACACACATTCCTTACACACACAAGTACACACAATTACAATTCACCAAACACACACAAAATACACTAACACATTCACACAACACACATATACACACAAGGCACACGCAAAAACAAAACAAAACAAACACACCACACACATAACCACAAATACACACATCACAGACACAACAAATATGAACACACATAACACAAAAAATTTACAAATGCACACACATATCATATACAAAACACACCTCACAAACACAGCACACACACAAAAAACACACAAACATAACACATAAAAACACACAACAAACACACACACACCCACAAACACCACACACCACACTCACACACGCGCACATCCCAAACACCAGACACAAAAAACACAATCACATACCACCAACCACATACACACACACACAAATACACACACATCATATACAAACAAACAACGCACATACACACACAACACTCAAAAAAACACAACAAACACAAAATCACCCACACAACACTCACACATACACACACGAAAAAATCACCAAATCCCATAGCAACACATCACACACACACACGCACACACACATAACACAAAAACCGCACACACATACACACAAAAGAAACACCCGCAAACACACACTACAAAAATCACACGCATAAACACCAGAAAAAATGCAAACACACCACACGCAACAAACACCTCACACACAACACACTCACACACACAGACAAGGAACATATACACAAAAAAATTATACAAACCACACACACACAACACACTTAGAGGAAACACAAACAAAATACAAACAACACACAAACACACACAACACACAAACACAAAAGAAAATACACCACACACATTTATATACACATAACACACGTAAATTCAAAAACACAAACACCACACACACACACACACACACACACCACACATACACAACACACGCACCCATAGAGTACACACAACACACACACACACTAGAAACAAAACAACACATACACAACACACTCTCCCACACACACCACACATTTATTCACATGTTACACACACACACACACCACACCAGCACACACCACTAAAACAAACCACACAAACACTCACACAAGAAAACATAAAAAACTCACACCAAAGACACATAAAAACACAACACACACAAATCATCCACATACGTATCACACACAATACACACCACACGACACTCCTAACACCACAAACAAAATAACACTTACTACACAAACACACACATTCACACAACCAACGAACAAACACTCCCAAACCAAAAACACACACTCACACAAAAAAACACACACACAACAAAACACCACATAAACTATACGCCCAAAAAAAATAAAACACAACCCCACAACACACATTACGCGCAGACATCACACACATAAAACACACACTCACCAAACAAACACGATACACACATTCAAACTCACACGCACACACACACTCATACAACACACAAAATTCACACACACAACCACACAACACACACACAGACAACACTCTTACACTACGCTCACACAACACAAACACACAAAGACAACAATCTTACACTACACTCAAACAACGTACACAAACACAACACACACACACACACAACTTATATACAAACAAAAATTTAAAAACACGATACACACAACACACACATATCCAAACACACGAACGCACACGCTACACAAACCAAATACAAAACACACAAACAAAACAACCAAAAAACACGACACAACGCATTCAACACACACACAACACACTCACACCCATAAACGTACACCCACATACACACACACTCACACACGCACTACTCACATATCAGACACTCTTATCACACACATATATATCACATTCAAAAAACGCTACACACCACACTACGTACAAACACAACACAAACAGGCACACTCACACAAATATTCACACACCACACAAACTAGCTCACACACACAAAATCACATACAAAGTCACACAAATTCTAAACACATATACACATGCAAACAATCCACAGTCACACACACACACACACACAAAACAACACAGAGTCACAACACACAAAACACACATCACAAACCACACAAACACAGATACAACTTACACCAAACACACAACTCTCACGAACACCAACCACACACAACACACAAAAAACCCACTCAGCACAATCCATACACAAACATTAAATATCACACATATATAAACTCAATAGACACGCACAAAAACACTCACAAACAAAATTACACACAACACCAAAACAGACATCTAACGCACATATCACACACACAAACACGACAGAAACCTCACACAAAATCATCAACCTAAGCAAAAAACGAAAAAAACACCGAACACACTTTACAAACACACCGACCACACACTACACACACAAAATAAACACAGACATAAATACAAACCACCCACACAACAAACACATACCCACACAAATAAACCAAAAAACCAACACACACCACATACAAACACAAGCAAAATATACAAACTCACCACAAACAAATACCAGACCACAAATCCAAGCCTACGCACACACACAACGGACTCACAACCACACACACACACACGTTTCTAACACACACAAAACAAAACAAAACTTTAGACAGAATTGAAAAAAATAATAAATAACACTCCCACACACTCACCGTAGACACGCACCACAATACCCACCCAACACGCACCACACACCAAACACAAAGCACACACAAACACAAAACAAAAACGCGAAAAACATATGAAAAATGAAACACACAAAAGACACAACAAACACACATATAACAAATACACCACATACATACACAAAACACACAAACCTCATACACACATAACACAGATCACACAAACATACATACAAATATACAATCACAACACACACAACAAAAACCAACACAAAACACACACAGAATCCACAGACAAACAACAAACCAAACAAGGACCAAACATGTACACGCACTCACACAAAACAAAACACCAAATTACACAACAAAACACGCACAAACCAAACACAAACAAACAACCACACACACCATACATAAATTTCACAGGCACAAATCACCCACAAAAAAACCTCAAAAAAGACACCGCACCATAAGCAACCAACATACAACACAACTACACACACAACACTCACAACACAACATTACACACACACACACACACCCACACACCACTCACTCAAAACACATATACACACATAAAAACACAACACACACACACACTCACAAAACAAAAAACAAACACACACACAACACACACAAGAGACTCGCGACAAGCAAAAATATAAACACACCGAAACATATACACACCACACCAGAAACACAAAACACAAAAACACAAAATACCACACCAAACACACCACCAAACACCACACCACAAAACACACAAACACACAACACAAAAAAACCATACACAACTACACAAACACCAAACGCGCACATACCCACACTCGCACACAAGAAAACACACATCACCCGCACCTACCACACACAAACACAACACTATATACACGTCCACAAACACACGCCAAACACACATACACAAACACATAAAGCACATAACACACACATACACCACACACCCAACCACAAAAACCACGCACAACACACACATTCATATACACAAAACCAAACACAAACAACACAACAAAGAGACACACACAACATATATATATATAAATATACCTAAACACTTAAACACTACAAACTACACACAAACCAACATGAAACAGACACACAAACACACCGAACCATACACACAACAAAAACGCACAAAACATCACACACACACACCACAAAACACATCACAAACATAAACCACACAAAAAACACACCACACACACTTACACATAAACCACACGCACACAAACACACAATCGTACACAACAAACACACATATCAACGCAAATACCATAAAAACACATCACAATACATATATACCCACACACAGACACACACATAACACACGCCGAAAACACACACAAACACGCGACAAACAACACACAAACACACACAACACACAAACAAACACAACACACACCAAAAATCACCACGGAACACACACAGACACTCGCATACACAAGAACCACACACACAAACACACCACACACCACACCCACCCACACCAACCACACACACACACCCACCCACACCACCCACACACACACACACCCACACACCCACACACACACACCCCACACCCACACCCACCCACACCACCCACACACACACACACACACACCCCCCACCCCCACCCACACACACACCCACACCACCCACCCCCACCCCCCACACACACACACACACACACACCGCACACACATACCACACACAAACAAACCAAACACACACACACAAC
>Ga0131853_10018418_pt1 | contig 12702 bp, 6 predicted proteins | sample TergutLab28metaG_FD_92764 | JGI IMG/M metagenome (GOLD analysis project Ga0131853, IMG submission 92764) | Labiotermes labralis P1 segment gut microbial communities from Petit-Saut dam, French Guiana - Lab288 P1 (version 2) (version 2) | ecosystem: Host-associated > Arthropoda: Insects >...
CTGAAGTTGAACCGAGTCCTCATCCTGAAGTTGAACCGAGTCCTCATACTGAGGTTGAACCGAGTCCTCATACTGAGGTTGAGCCGGGTCCTTATCCTGCAGTTGAACCGAGTCCTCATACTGGAGTTTAACCTAGTCCTCATACTGAAGTTTAACCTAGTCCTCATGCTGAAATTGAACCGAGTCATTATACTGAAGTTGAACCGAGTACTCATACTGAAGTTGAACCGAGTATTCATACTGAATTTGAACCGAGTACTCATGCTGAAGTTGAACCGAGTACTCATGCTGAAATTGAACCGAATCCTCATACTGAAGTTGAACCAAGTCCTCGCACTGAAGTTGAACCGAGTCCTCATCCTGAAGCTGAACCGAGTCCTCATACTGAGGTTCAACCGAGTCCTCATACTGAGGTTGAGCCGGGTCCTTATCCTGCAGTTGAACTGAGTCCTCATACTGGAGTTTAACCTAGTCCTCATACTGAAGTTTAACCTAGTCCTCATGCTCAAATTGAACCGAGTCGTTATATTGAAGTTGAACAGAGTACTCATACTGAATTTGAACCTAGTCCTCATACTGAAGTTGAACCGAGTCCTCATACTGCAGTTGAACTGAGTCCTCATCCTGCAGTTGAACCGAGTCCTCATCCTGCAGTTGAACCGAGTCCTCATACTGCAGTTCCCGTCAGACAAATGCCAATATAGTATTTTTAATTAGGCTAAAATATTTCCATCCACGTTCTGTCAAACACAGGGGTTCACAAACTCTCCAAATATCTAGGAACAACTTTAAAATTTTAGGCTCCAGAATTCGACATGAAGCAAGTTTCATATAGAGCGTCCACAAATATTAGGCGCCACCGTACAGAATTTGGCCGCCCGAGCGACCTTGCGCCCCTGATTTCTGCACCCCTGCACTAACATATTATTTGCTCTGATCCAGTCGCTGGCCTGTATTTAATTTGAGTGACTGATAATATTTAAAAAAACGATGTACATAATTTGACTCCGACTGTTCGTTTTAAAGAAGTAATATTTTATGAAAATACATGGGTTTCAGTGGATCTGTACCCATCAAAATTAAGTTTTTCGATTACTGCTTTTAGACTCCTAACAGTAAGTCCTAACGCCATACGGCAGTCATTCTCAGGTAGTCAGGAAAACCTTCGTATTTTCTTCAGCCCTTAAGTTTCATTACCGTGCTCACAAAAGCACCACTTACCCCTGCCCTCGACTATGTGAGTCCAGCCCACGCGTCTCCATTCTATTTCTCTAAGATAATTTCTAACGTTATAGTCCCATCCTCCTCTAGACCTCCATGACGTCTCTTCTCTTCAGGTTTTCCAAACAATTCCCTCTATGAATTGTATCTTCTTTCGCACGTGTTCAACTTGGCCTGCCCATCTCATTCTACCACCGATAATAACTGTTCATTTCCTTCGGCAGACGGACAGACGTTCGAACTCGAATCTTGGCGATAAGATTCCAATCCAGTATTCACGTATTCAGGGATATTACTCAGTGTCGACTGGTTCGTACTTACCGACGTTCCCAGCAATCCCAGAAGAATTTTCTTGAACAGGTTGACCATAAAGGTGAAAAAACTTCTGTCCTTCTGCACGTCTATATCTGATGACCAGACGACTCGACCTAATATTGCAGAAGATCCGAATCTTCAACAGTACCGCTGTGAGAACTTCAAGTATAGACATTATTGTTACGTGTATATATACATATGTGTGTGTGTGTGTGTGTGTATATATATATATATATATATTCAAACAACCGTCGTGAATAACACAATTTACAAATCTTCATGTTACTAAGCCATCATCAAACCTGTCCCACTTGCAGGTGTAAATATTTGTGTATGGCTGTTGATAATGAATAGCTCTGATGGTGGTTTAATTGAAAAGCCGAAACGTGTAACCTGAAGATTGTAAATTGTGTTGTGCATGGAGGTGGTCTGAATATATCTATTTGACTGAGCACACCGGGGATGTCTCAACTAATTACCTTGTGGTTATTACACTTGCTACCATTGTGTCTCTCTGTGACAGCCCCTAACAGGAGCTCAGTACCCGTACGCTTACGGGCAGCAGATGGGGTACTGGTACCCCCAGAGCTACCCTACCACTGCAGCAACAGCGGCAGCAGCGCAGATGCAGGGGCAGTTTCTGCAGGGGATGCAGGGGTACACGTACGGGCAGTTCGGCTACCAGCAGGGATACATGGGGTGAGTACCGCCTTCACGTAACGCGTAAGTATCATCCTTTTTTATGTTTTAAGTGACCGTGCATCGTGATAAATTCTTATAATAGAACCAACTATATGCACTAATTTCTCAAATTGTTTTTGGAATAAAACTCTACGTGCGAGCCTGCTCGCAAGCTGTCAGCAAACCTCTATGACATATACCATTGTTGTGTGTACAGTGAAAAACTCCTGATGATGTACAGAGGAACTGTCCGAAACATGTAGAGTTTATTCCAAAAATAAATTTGAGAAATTAGTTCATCTAGGTGGTTTCGTTATAAGAATGTATCATCCTTCGTTGCCTCATACCTGACATGGGCGCAGGTTACCGTATGCCTGGCGATTTTCCGGAGTTTTCGTTGATGACAGCACCGACTGTTTTACAGCGTCGATGGTAGGTGGATGAACATGAGCATGGAGCATTGGTGGAGGGTTACTGAGAAGGGAATTTTGAAGCATCCGTAAAAAAAAAAGTCCCCTTGTAGAATAATCAGCTATGTTTCCTTGTACGCCCGAACTTCATTCAGTACCGGGGTTAAGAATGCTATAACTCTGCTTCCACTATATGCCTGCATGGCCTGTTTAGGGACGACTTGAGCTTTCAATGGGTACGGGTGTTCTTTATCGCGGGAACAGGTTCTGGAGTTGGTGTTGGCCAGTCATATCAGTCTAGAACCGAAATGAGAATGGACGGAGCTGCATTTCTACTGCCCCTACGCCTTCCTTTCATGGACATAGAGAACTTGAAACTTCTTTGTACTTCGACAAATACTTGTACTGGGGAAGAATGTTCAATAAAAATTATAGGACTAAAAAATTTTATTTTGTACATATGACTCACGCACAGAACACGTTGGCTCACAAAGTGGGAGGCAACGCTTATGACTTCTGATTGGGAGGTTGCCGGTTCGAATACCAGCCGGTACACACATTGTCCTGAGGTTTTTCATGGTTTTACTCAGTTCCTCCAGGTAAATTCCGGTTCAGAGACTTAAGTTATATCACAATCATTTAGTTTCAATTCATCATTCACTTCCATAGTCACACCCGACAGTTATGAAGAGAGTATAATTTTATCTCAGGTAACCTGCAGTGGAGTGGAAGGGTCGGCCTAGTCCATATAGGAACTCACCGTTGCCTGGACGATCCGGAGCTCGAACCCCGGTGGAAGCAAGACTTTCTGTCTTCTTCGTACCCGTCCAGATTATCCCTGGGGCCCATCCAGTCTTTTCGTCAATGGGTATCCAGATCCTTTCCCGGGATTAAAGCGGCCGGAGCGTGATATTGACCGCCCAGTCCATCTAGCGCCGCTTTTGCAAATGATTACAGCTATACCTCTGCCCCCCTGTGAGCCTTTATGGTATCCTTTTTATCTATAGGGGAACGTTACAGACCGTAATTAAACATGCCCGATAACGTTTACTGTACGCAGCTGGCACCATTTGTATTCTAAACATGTTTTGTATTTTCCCAGTATCCGATCACTTTGTATCAAATGCAGCATTATATTGAGCGTGGTGAATAAACAAATAATAATTGCTGATGAATTTATAACAAGGCATAAAATTATCAAAAATAATTTCTCAGGAATGAAGTGTGAGTGGGGATCTGACGGTATCCGATGTTCAGGGGAAGCGAGAAGAATCACAGCGAGTCGGTCTGGAAGTGATTTCATTGCGTCAGATTCCCACCCCCACACGCTTGGTACTTATCGTGATGAACTATTTTGTTCATGGCCCACATCAGCAGGATGGGGATGCAACTTCCGGCAGCATGGCAAGGGATGCCCGGCCAGCCCCAGATTCCGGCCGCCGCCCAACAGATGGCAGCAGCGGCGCAAGGGGCAGCTATGCAGCAACCCGGAGGAATGATGGCCTATCCAATGCAACAATTTCAGGTATTGTTGTCATTTACTGTGTCCGGATTTTATTCTCCTTCTAACCAGTAGAATTTGTTGACTGGTGTTTATTTTTGATAAAAATTCTGGGCTGATTAACTTAGCGAATTGTTTATTAATTATTTTTGCTTTATTTATTACTGAGTGCATTTTATCTTAACAGGAAAGAATTTTAGGATTCAGCATGTCGTGTAACTCACTTGTCCTTGTGCGAGAGTTCGACTGTTTCAGGCAGGCTGTGTCGATGTTAGCGGCTATTTGAGAGTATCTGCTGATGTATTCACTTTTTTTTGTCAGTGTGGTGTGAGAGGACACGTTAGGAATGTAGTGATTAAAGTCTCACTGCAACACTAAAACCTGTAGTTGAAAACAAATTTACAGGAGGAGTATATGTTATTGTTTTTTGTTCAGGAATACTGAGTAGATTATTACAACTTAATTTGCAGATATCCTGAAAATCAGTTAAATACGCATTAATTTTAGAAAAAGGAAGAATTCACACAGACTACTTACATGAGTGCATGAAATCGCGTCGAAAAATTTAGGTCTCAAATTATGATTCTGTGATCGTATAAATTACATACTTCGAAATCTGCGTTGTTCCGTGTTATTGTGTAATTATCATGGGCTGGTTTTCGTCTGTCTCCTTTCGATTAAAACAAATCAGTAATTTCCATAATCGTGTGTCTCCATTCGATTAAAACAAAGCAGTTATTTCCATAATCGTGTGTCTCCATTCGATTAAAACAAAGCAGTTATTTCCATAATCGTGTGTCTCCATTCGATTAAAACAAAGTAGTAATTTCCATAATCGTGTGTCTCCATTCGATTAAAACAAAGCTGTAATTTCCATAATCGTGTGTCTCCATTCGATTAAAACAAATCTGTAATTTCCATAATCGTGTGTCTCCATTCGATTAAAACAAAGCTGTAATTTCCATAATCGTGTGTCTCCATTCGATTAAAACAAAGCAGTAATTTCCATAATCGTGTGTCTCCATTCGATTAAAACAAAGCAGTAACTTCCATAATCTTGTGTCTCCGATTAAAACAAAGCAGTAACTTCCGTAATCGTATGTCTCCATCTCCATTCGATTAAAACAAAGCAGTAATTTCCGTAATTGTTATCCCTGTTTAAACATTGATAATCTTGATATTTATACTTTAACCCTTCAAAAGCCGAGTTAAATCCCATCTGCCATCTGCTGGCATTATTATGAGCTCACCTTATTTTCCACGTTAGCGGGTAATATATTTCCTTGACACTAACCACACTCGACACTCTTCTTCTTTAAAGAAATACTTTATTAAAATACAAACTTTTTGTCTAGTAAGGAAAACACGTATTTCAGCAAATTATGTACCTATTTTCAGAGATATTAAAATATATATGACACATCATTACCTATTAGTGACCCCAAAACGCCTATTTTAATATTAATGTGCCTAAATCGAGGATATCACATGGCATCATTGGCTTTTATAAAATCGGACTAAATTCCTGTAGTTAGTTCGCAGTTTTGGGGGAAAAAATTGTGGTACATCTCACTCAAATACGAACGACTCCTAGAACATTCTTAGTATTCCGCTGTTCTTGTCTTTTGCTGTGTGTCCCACACTATGAAAATGAAATTATAGGGCGTAGTCGGTAAACCAGCAGTTGACTTGTTTGTGCAGCTACGTCTTGCAGATGTTACACTTGAGTTTTAATGTATTAGCTTTACATGTAGTGTACGTTCTTTGTTGGCACTTGTGTCATGCCTGCAATTCATTCTAACGTACATCACACATTCAACCAGTGCGACCAGATGAACAGTTGCAGGGAACTAAGTCTCTCCTTTCATCACAATGCAAATCCAGCAGGGCCGACTTAAGCCTAAATTCCTCCCCACCTCCCCGTCCCTCCTCCCCTTCGCCCATCAAGCGATGAGAAATTTCGTCATCCCTCTGCTAAAATATATAAAGTCTCTCAAAATTTCACAAATGGTTTGTCCGTATGTTTTTACAAAAACTGCTTTTCTTGTTGTGATTAAACATTTAGTTACATGTTTACGGACAGCATGGCTATGGCTGGATGACTGCCAGTTAGGTTATCATCATCATCATCATCTTCATATAGTCTTACGACAGTTATATAGACTATTCCAAAGAGAGTTCTCCAGACAGTGCGATGTGGTGCTTCCTGTTACTGTCTCCAGTATCTTCTCTTTCCTGAAGGTATTCCAGTAGGTACTTACGTCTTCTTCCTCCTCTTCTTCCTGTCCCTTCCATTATTCCTCCAATAACATGTTTTATTTCCTACGCAAGATGTAATTATTCCTGTTGGCCTTCCTTCGTTTTATTATTTGCAGGATATTTCTTTATATTAAAAGAAACTCAATTTTAATTTAAGAAGACAAAACCTAGATGTTACTCATCTTCCCAGAACGCCATCGTATATTCCGGGACTGAAATTGCGGTAGTTAGCTTCGTGGGTGCGTAGTTATACTTTTGCTTTCTGGTGACGGACTCTTATGAATTTACTGACAAACGGGGGAAAAAAAAGTAAGTGAAAAAATCGCTAACATAAAAGGTTGCGGTAAGGAAGGAAAGCAATCACTGAACCGAAGAAAAAACAGAGTACCCTCATGTACATTACAGCCGGACGTGTGAGCAAGGGAACAAGCGGGCAGACATTATTCCAGGCACATCTGCGAATGTAACTGTTTGAATGAACATTGTGTTTGATGTCAGGATAGCTGACTGAGCACACAAGTACACAAATGTACGATGAATTTGACGTTCAGGTGACCGCGCATCGTGATAAATTCTTATAATAAAACCATCCAGGTGCACTAATTTCTTAAATTTATTTTGGAAATAAAACTCTACATGTTTCGGACAGTTCCTTTATCCATCATCAGGAGTTTTTCACTGTGCACACAGCAATGGTATACGTCACACAGCTTTGCTGACAGCTTGTTGTCAGCAAACCTGTATGACAAATTAGTGCAAATTAGTGCATCTGGATGGTTTTATTATAAGAAATGTATGATGGTTGGGTTGGGCACTGTGTTTGTTTTACACAGCGGTGCCTTATTATGCTCTTTTGTTAATTTCTTACATACTAGGTGTAGAGTCGGAATAATGTAGTCAGTATGGTGACTAGGACACGGACTGGGCGATCAGGTGTTCGAATCCCGGCAGCTTGGAGGCATCTTTCTCTTCTCAAAAACGTCCAGAGTTACTCTATATGACCCTCCCAGCCTCCTATTCAATGGTAAATGGATTCTCTCGGGGGATAAAGCGGCCGAGGCGTGAAGTTTACAACTCACTTTCATCTAAAGCCGAGGTTAAGAATAGGTGGTGCTATACCTCTACTCCCCCTGCGCACTTTCATGGAGCGGAAAAGGAAAACCTGACTTATTATGGTATCATACCTCGTAGCCCATTGTTTCTGCTTCCCTTATATGACATCATGGGGTGGAGAGGCACAACTTTACCTTTACACGCTAGAAACAGGGGAATGCAAAGCTTTCAGCATGCAAATGTGACACCCAAACATAGTTTTTATATTAGCATACGTATGTCTGTCCAGTTCCTTTCCCAGCTCCTAGCCCTTGCAGGTCTGGATAGCTCAGTCAGTATAGCACCTTGCTACGGGCCGTACGGTCCGGGGATCGAATCCCAGTTGGGACGAGATTTTCCGCACTCGTCCAGACCTGCCCTGGTGCCCACCCAGTTCCCTATACGTGTCTTTCCCGAGTCTAAAGCAGCCGGAGCGTGGCTTTGTCCACCCACCCCATCTAGTGCCACAGTTAAAGAAAGAGTACAGCTATAATCTACTTCCTTTCTGGGCTTTGGGGGCCTGTTCTAGGGTACACCTTACTTTACCTTTACCCATTACCCTTATTAGGAAACCACATTGCACAAACACCGACATCTACAAGACTTATCAGTTGACTAGCCTGAGCTTGACGACCGACGATTCGGTGTTTGATTTCCAGCAGGGACAACAAATTTCTGACACTCCACAGCGTCGAGACCAGCCTGAAGATCTCACCCGGCATCCTAACCAATCAGTATGTTACAGGGAGGTTTTCCCGGGAGCAAAGCCGCCTTAGAGTGGGGGCTAACCCTCTTCCACTAGTGTCGAGCTTAACTATGCTTGGAACTATACTTCGTCTCCCCTATACTTCATTACGTGGTGCTTATTTAAGCACGTATACATTTTTATCCCTACCCGTAACAAGGTCTGTTAATATTAGGTGTCGTATAGTGAACTAATATACTTATGTAGTAGCTAAGAGGTTATAGTATCCTCTTATGTTGGCTTTATGAGGTTTATTAAGGGTTCAGGTAATTACGTTTTTGTACAATATATAGACAATTATATCATTCCATTACATTTATAGGCTATTTAAAAAAAACGTAATCCTGTCTGGTAATGGATATTATGGTTAATCATTAACAAATTCAGTCTCATATGGAATTATTTTTGTCTGAAATTTCCAAATTTCTGTACATGTGTTTATGATTTGAGCTTATCGATAACTGTGGGACTGTGAATCATGTACACCGTTCAGGTTCACTGCAGATGGGATTATGTCACGGATAACCGGTTTTCCAAAACACGTTCATAAATTGATTCATGTAGGTGCAATATGTGACCTTGTGCCCGTCCAAACAGCAAGGGTTGTAGACCGGTAATAGCGTCTGTGACCTGCACAATAAATAACAGCACGCAAACAAAATCTGGGAAAAGGATCGTATCCAGTGTGTTTGTGTACTTTGCGTGTTGACACTAGGTGCTGTAAAAATGCCCATAGTAAAGAGGAAAAAAATTTTTTTTTTTATTTGAAACCTGAAAAGCACTTACGGATTAGGGATTTGGGCAGCTCCTCTTGTATCCCTCTCGACCCTTCCACCTAATTATTTGACACAGTTTAGCTTAGAAGCAAAGGCAGTAAGCAGTCATCCACAAGTTACTTTTCCCGAAAAACGATAGGAGTATAGTGTCATTAAGCTTTAATTACGCACTGGGAAAGGACTAAAGAAGATAAACAAAATCAGCGGCACAATATATTGCGAAAATGACTCTGTTTTCTAGGATGTGATACCATGGATTCTGGTATAAATTTACAAGCGTTTCAGCGACTCTTACTTTCTCCATCTTCAGGGTATGTTGATAACGGACACAATGGAATCATATTCTAAAAGATCATATCTTTCATAGTCACCGCAATGAGAAACAAAGTACTCGGAAGAAATTCTCGCAAGTGCCACATTGTCCACCACAAATCCCACGTTTGCTGGCCCGGTATTTAAACCAGACCTTCGCGACGGGAGGCGGAAATGTTACAGCGTAAAAATTGGTACTGTACATTCACTCCCTTTTTTATTATCTTTCAAGAAAAAATAATATTATTAAAGTGATAGTTCTATCAAAACTTTGATTTGCATTTTAATTAAATAAATCTATGCTTTAAATACACGTGTGGTTGCAAGTGCAGGTGGATGGAGCGTCGATAAATTATGACAGTCGGTATAATAATTCGGTAATATCCCAGTGCTCAGAACAACACATATGTTTGTCTAATCCGCACATTAGGGAATGCAGGCATGATTGACAGTTCTGGGAACCTGAGTGCTGTTAACTATCTGTGTGGTAGACACTTTTCGCCCTGACAGGTATAGACCTATGCGTTGCGTCCTGCATGGGCAGGAAACGGATGTAACCTGTCCGTTGTGTCACATTTTAACAACCTAAAAATTCAGTATATCGACGAAATTTAGTAAAATTCTCCAACATAAAATGTACTAGAAATCATTTCAGCTGCTCTGGAGCTGTTACTTCCGGATATATACAAACCTGTCAAAGCTAGTGGTCACATTTGCGAATTATTCTGGCCATCGCGTCGAACATATACATCACGGTATGAGCTTCATTGTAGCTGTGAAGGTACGCGTGTGACGAGCTGTACCATGCCATTGTATCCATCCGTATGGAAGACAGTTTCTGATATACCATTACGAATGTAGACGTAGTCTCCTGACTGTCCGTCTATCTCACTGCACGTTAATCCAACATTTCTAGGACATGTCAGTATTTGAGGTTTTAGGTACACAGTTGTGTAAGGAATGTACGCGTATGTACACCAAATCACATTCCACAATTCATTGCACGGTACTAGGATTGTGCATCTTTGATAGTCTACAGTGCTGTGAATGTATCAGTTTACGTATGACAGGTGACATTAAAACAGGGCAGACAATGTTAGCTGCGACTTCAGAAAAATAGGCTCAACGTGCTTAAGTTTAAATTTCACACTAACTCTGCACATCGATGAATGCTGTCTGCTGGGGTCTCATGCAATGTAGTTTGTTAGGCTTACAGCAAATTTCGGGGAGGGGGGGGGACCTGTTGCCTTCGTATTCACAGTAAGTCTTTTATGCCATGAATTTCGAGGCAGCAGGTGCCTCAATCGGCAACTGTCTGTCAAATTACATGGTATCACATGCCAGAAGATAGTGATCTCCACAAGAACCTCAGACCTCACACAGCCTCTTATATTGTTCGAAGTTGGTTTTGGTTTCTTGACATTACTTGTTGTTATGGCGTGGTGTCGCATGCATATTTATCTTGGATTGCTCTGGTTTCTTTAAGATTCCACTTTGCATGCTTTATAAACGTATATTAATTATTCTTACTCTATTCGCATGAACATTTTTTACTCTGTATAGACACACTTCCAACTTACATGTTAAATAGCTCTGTTTCAAACTTTTAATATTTTCCCCTAATATAATATTATTGTTTTTGAACACAAACACGTAACGCGTCACTTTTACCGAAATAAAATAGGTTTAACCTCCAGATATTTAAAAAAAAAACAATTTAATTGATTGTATTCTTTATCCGCATTAGTGAGGAAGTTTGTTGCTATGCACAAACCTTACTGAAAACCATCCAACGTGTGAAAGTATTAATGTAATATGTAACATCACTTAGAAAGACAATTTAAACTTATTGTGCAGCACAAATAACAAATTGTAATTTAAATTACGAGTTTGCTGGTATTTTGATTGCGGACATTACTCATACCCTAAATTTAAAATTGGCCAGACCCAACAGAAGGTCACTAAATGAAGGGTCTCTCTGTTTCTTTCAGGCACAGTGATATGAATATGCTGTCAACTCCCATCATCCCACGCACATTCTTGTCACTAATCCAATAGAGAGAAGGAAGATATTACATAACGCATAATTTTAAAACTCGACCGGACCCAAACCATTAAACACAGCCTACGTACATTAGCTTGTGAGAATAATACTGGAGTGCAGCAGAATATTTTCGGACGAAAGCCATGATCATTTATATCGATACATTGTGCCAATTATCGCATGTCTTGCCATACTCAAAGACAACGCAAAATAAAATGGGGGAACATCTTTTTTTTTTTCTGTTCCACACGACACGAAGCGAAACATCAAGTTAGGTTAGTACCATTCCGTGGCTTGCTGGGACGCAGCTCTTTCAATCCATCCATTTTTATTATTACGTATTTAAAAGAACAAAGTGACAAATTTAAGTGGTACCATCAGCAGTTCTACTAACCTATTAGAAAAGGTCTTAGAAGCTTCTAACATATATCCTATTTGTGTGGGAAGTTATATGATACCCTTAATTATAGGCGAGAAATTAATACATGCACATTGTACCCGAGTGTTTAGATCATGAACTGTGATATACGTTACGGGGACACTAAATAATGCCCTCATATAAATGCCCTACAGACATCTGTTTATTTAAATGCCAGCACCTGAATATTTCCGTAAAGTGTTCTAATATGCCGGGGTTCAGGCATAACTTACTGCTTTATCGTCGTCACAAGAGTAATGAATGCATTACTAAGTATCTTGCCGATTAATTAAGGGTATACCTAAGTTAAGAGCTCTTACTTAAAAATGATGACATCTGCTAGTCACCTGCTGCTCAGCTGCACGGCACAGTTCTTCTCAGTCACATCTTGTTTAAAATCTTAGCAAGAACTTTTATTAAGATCTTTATGCTACCATACATAATAATACCTAAAAACAATATAAACAATATGGGTGTAACTTTTTGTTGTGGCTCGTTCGCGTAACCGTTTTTGCATGGGACACCAACAATGCGTTCCATGTGTATTGTTGTTGACCTGCGATATAAGAGTTTTGAACGATGCCATGGAAAAGCAACAGTGGGCTATCCTGGCCCTTTCATGACGCTACAAAATATATCGTGCCATTGTCAACAGTATCAAATTACGTCTTCATATAAATTTCCCGATATTTTTGTTTGATTTAAAAAAAATTTTGATTTTCTTGACAGATTGTCTTAAACGTCCCCAAATTTCACAAAAATCCGTCCAGTGGAAGCCGCACTGATACATTCGCACAGACAGACGGACAGACGGACAGACGTGACACAGATAATAGGCGCTTTTAAGCAACTTTTGCGAACACCCTTAACGACTCTCTCTTGTTTGTGGTCACCGCGTTCATCGAGGCGTCCAAAATCCTACCCAAAA
>Ga0131853_10018421_pt1 | contig 12702 bp, 9 predicted proteins | sample TergutLab28metaG_FD_92764 | JGI IMG/M metagenome (GOLD analysis project Ga0131853, IMG submission 92764) | Labiotermes labralis P1 segment gut microbial communities from Petit-Saut dam, French Guiana - Lab288 P1 (version 2) (version 2) | ecosystem: Host-associated > Arthropoda: Insects >...
GGGGAGGCATTTTGGGGTTGGTGCACCTGGACAGGGAAAAAGGATAAATCTTTCCCAAAAAGTTCGGGGCCCCCCCCTGCCTTTTTTTAAGGGGTAAATGAAGGGGGGTTTACCAGGGGGGGGGGGGGGGGGGTAAAGCAGCTGGTGTGTGAGACTAACCAGTTACCTTCATGTGGTGCCAAGGTTATGAATGAGTGGAGCTGTACCTCCACTCTCCATATATATATATATATACATGTCTTCATGGCTTGTATAGAGTCACCTTTACCTTTATTGGCTATAAGGTGGTCAAGAAGTTTTGCAATAAGCATTCTGTTTATGAGGTATGAGTCGTTGAACATAATATATTTACTTTGCAATCATCCTGTATGTTTTAAATAATGAATGTTTTAGGTTACAATCATTTTGTAATTAATTAACAATTGCTATATGCCTGTAAAGAATCATTTTGTTTAGGTAATCCGAGTAAAATGGTGATATAGGGTAGAATAAGAACCCCGTCTTATGTCATCTCACTGAGTAAGAGTCTGTCTTAGTTATTAATGAATCAGAATTCTGAACATGAGAAGGTAATAATCTTATATTGAACTTGTTAGTTGTTACTTCTTTTGCACTTAAGTACACAGAAATGGTGCTTGGTTAGACTTATAGTGTGGACTATGTCAAGAATTATACTTATCTGTAGCCTCGCGCTTGTGTGAAAACTGTATACCATTCACCGACATAATCTGCCTCCTTCATCTTCTCCTTTTTCTCCTCCTTCTTCTTCTTCTTCTTTCCCTCCTTCTTCTTCCCCTTCCCCTTCTTCTTCTTCTTCTTCCCCTTCTTCTTCTTCTTCTTCTTCATTATCATCATTTTCATCTTCAGTATTGTCCATGCTGTAATGTTTATGAAGCATCACATTCTGAAACGATGTGCTTCATTAAATATTAGAGCATGGACAAAGTCCAAAAAAAAAAAAAAGTTTAATGTCAGTGAGTCCTATACCATCATCAGAGCCCTTTTGAGTTGAATTGTACACCACTGCACTGCCCTTCCAAACTTATTACAATTATCACTTTACTAATTATTGTAAGTATTACAGTAGGTCTGTGGAGAGGATAGTTTCATCAGTGAAATAATTGTGTGTGATTTTCAACTTTGACACCTTCTTGTGTTATAATATTATAAGGTTGTTATCAATCAACATCAACACAGCTATTTATTATATCACATAATAAATAGTTGTGTTGATAGTGACCTTGTAACTGAGTATGGGTTGAATTGGATATGATTTCAGACAAGAGAAGGGTTTTTTTTTTGTCTCCTCATGCAGGCTGATCTGCAGTTTATGTAGTGGATATTGAGGGCTCTTTCCCTTGGGGGCAGAGTGCCCAGAGCATAAAGTAGACCACATCTCTGTATAATACAAAGGTTTAGAAGGCAACAGATATTCCACATCCTTTACGTCTTGGATGGCAAATAAATCACTTCACTTTTACTGCATTTTGAATCGTATTTGAACATAGTAATAGATTGTTTTTTATTGATTTTATTGTTTTCCCTTAACACATTTTAATAAGGAACATGCAAATGTGTGTAGAAGATCAGTTACAAGAGTGAAGCAGTGCAAACTGAATGTGACCATTTGTATGTAATAAATTGAGAACTGTTCAATCGGCTGAGCATTGACAAAATGTAAAAGGCACTGCTATTCTTCAAAACATGTTTGAGTGAAAACAAATAAAATCCTGAAATATTGCCCCCTCACTCCCAGTATAGTGCCAACCTCACGTAGCGCTCAAAGTCTGTGAAGAGAAGTTCCCTAACTTATGGTACTTGACTTACTGCCACCCCTGATATATCACCACAAACTGCAGTGAGCAGACAGTGGCACCACACTGGGGTTTGACTGTATTACTTTTTCATTTGCATTTGTATAATTTCACCAGTTGCACCTAACGGAAATTATAAAGAATAATTTCTTTATATGGATTAGGAGGCAGATGTGTTATACTGGTGATGTGGAGGCAAAGCCCTTTACACCTCATAACAATCAGAGTCATGTATTTTAGACTTTAACATTATCATTCAGACACATCATTATAAAAAAAAAGATATATATATATATAGCACTTCTCATCTTCGTTCATTTTGTATCTTTTAATCAAGGTAAAAGAGTGTTATAAGATACGTGACACTCAGTTCTGTCAGCTGCAGGCTTCAGCCCTTAGTTTTTCCTTATTTTAATATTGAATGTCTGTGGCATATTACATCACACAACAAAATCATATGAATATGTTTTTATAAAATGTATTGCTGTAAGCAACACTGTTTGCTTTCTGTATGAGATGTATGATACTGGTTTGTTATATGGTGATACTGTACCAACTATTTCCAGTCATTCAGCATGTCCTGCTAAAAAAAACGAATATACATATCATGTATGGGTAAACTTTGTCCTACATGACAGTGACAGGTTACTTACAGTAATGTAGACTTTACTGGCCCTGTTATGCTTGGAGCGGTTGAACAATGCTTTGGAGAATGGTCACAATGTCTGGTAGAGTGCAGAACTTGCTATGATAAGCACATTTGACTGCTGGTTTGCAATTTTTCAGAGAAATTAATTACGCCATTCACAGTAAGGTCTCACACTAGAGACTGTATTGTAGGAAGGCCTGGATGTGTAATGTATATAAGTAAACAAAACTTATGGATAAATTTGAAAGTGTTTATATAACATTAATATTCATTTTAGAAAGAATGTTAACAGCTATATTTAATAAAATTGTTGACAATAAAATTTTAAGATGGAAATTGATTGATGTACCTAAATTATACCTGTCCAGTTTCTATATGTGCATGAAATTAAAAATTCTTTATGGAAGATGTCTGAATGTGTGAGGAAACAAAAGTAATTGGTTCAGTATGCCATTGCTTGCTGGATAAGAATGAGCATTACTGAATGTAGAGGAGAGTCAGAGCACATACTTGCTTGCTTACTTACTTACTTACTTACTTACTCCATGGAGCAGAGTCCTTCTTGAGAAGCTAACTGGTTTGCAGCTAGTCAAGCAATATCCCACATTTTATGGAACCCAGAGGTTCATTACTGCATTCACAAGTGCCTGCAACCTGTTCCTATCCTGAGCCAGCTCAATCCAGTCCATACCCCCACATCCCACTTCCTGAAGATCCATCTTAATATTATCCTCCAATCTGCGCCTGGGTCTCCCCAGTGGTCACTTTCCCTCAGGTTTCCCCACCAAAACCCTGTACATGCCCCTCCCCTCCCCCATACGCACCACATGCCCTGCCCTTCTCATTCGTCTTGATTTTATCACTCGCACAAACTGGATAGCAAACTGGAAGACAAACGATTCTGCACCAAATGATAGCAAGCATTCCCTGACTTCAGTCTCCTCTTAATTTCGTCCTGAATAGAATTTTGATTTGTTATGGTTGTCCCCAAATATTTGAACTGTTCCACCATTTCAAAGGATCTATTATCAGTCTTCATATTGTGACTTTGTCCTGCATTCTGATCTCAAGACATGAACATGTACTTAGTTTTATCAGCATTTACTTCTAGTCCAATCTCCTTAATAGCCATTATCAAAGCTTCTGCATTTTGCTTTATAGTATGTATGCTATCTCCCAATATATTAGCATCATTAGCATAAACCAGAAGCTGACGTTTACCATTTAATTTCTAGCCATCCTGGTTAACCTGAACCCTTCTAATGGCGTACTGTAAAGCAGAGTTGAACAGCAGTGGTGGTAGAACATCTCCTTGTTCCAAACCATTCCTAATAGGAAACATGTCAGACAAATTCTTGCCTACCTGGACTATGCTATACATTTCAGTCAGACACATTTTCATTAGCCTTACCAGTTTCATGACAATACCAAACTCAATGAGAATATTATACAAGACCTCCCTTCTAATTGAATCATAAGCTTTCTTTAAGTCTATAAAGAACTGATGCACTGCTTCGTGTGCTGCCATTTTTTCTCAAGTATTTGACAAATGCAGAATGTGAGATCATTAGTTAACCTGTTGCATCAAAATCCACATTGATGATCCCAATAATTTCCTCTGCATATGGAGTTAACCTTCACAGCAGGATGTTGGATAAAATTTTGTATGTAGTTGGCAAAAGTGATATGCCCCTATAATTACTACAACCTGTTTTATCGCCCTTCTTGTAGATAGGTACAATGATCGACTGCTTCCACTCCTTAGGCAATTCTTCCTTATTCCAAATATAAATAATAAGAATATGGATTTCATAGTGAGTTGTTCTACCCCCTGCCTTAATCAATTCTGCTGGGATTTGATCAATACCTGGTGATTTGTGACTTTTTGCTTTTCAATAACCAGTTTAATCTCAAAGGCACTTTGCTCAGGCACCAGTGGTTCTGCTGTGTGTATTTTTGTCTGCCTAACATTGTTAACCCCATGTACATTCAATAACTGGGAGAAATATTTCCTCCACCTAGCCAAAATACTGTGGGAGTCTGCAACCAAATCACCCTTCTCATCCTTGACTATATTAATTCTTGGCTGGTAACCCTTCTTAAAGTTCTTGATTCCCCTATACAAGTCCCTAATATTTTTTATCTTACTCTTAGTTTCAAGTTCCTCAATTTTAGCTTTCAGATATGCCTTCTTTTTGTTCCTAAAATGGCTTCTAACTTCACATCTTACATAGTTCAGATCATTCACACTGCTTTGGCTTGGATCCTATACCCATTGCATGTTAGCTTGTTTCCTTTGATCCAGAAAAACCTAAACATTCTTCATGAAACCATGGTTTATGCGAGTCAGAGCATATAGCAGGCTGAAATCAGAAAGACAAGTTACTAAAATGGCCTGACCTCAAGCAAATCCTGGAAACCCCTTCAGAACATGCTTAAAGACAGGAGACAGCCTCCTGAAACATACTAGTTGATCATTACCGTCCCATGGCTCGCTTTGATGCCGGGCCATTTCTCTCTCACATATTACTAGAGGCTTCCACTTGGGGTCTTTGCCCTCCACAGCCCGTTCCTCTATTCTGACATGCTCCCTCCCTGTTCCCCTTCCTTCCAATTGGCTCAGGCAATTTTGAGCCACACATTTACCTGTATAAATACACTAGCAATCTCGTCCCAGTTATTATTCATGCTGAAGCCACCTATGAATATGGAACGGACCGAGTGTTCCGAAACGTCGGCACATACAATTTAGATGCTGCATAATCACCCAAAAGAAAGAATACAACTTACTGTAAACTGAACTTCATAAACTATCTTTATCATTGCACCATGCATTTCACAGAGTCATTTAATTAGCACACCAACTAATGCACATACATAAAATTTTTACATTAAAACAATTAAAATCGCTCCAACATGTTTCGATCCTAAGATCATCTTCAGGGAGCTACACTGTACCTTGACTTTAGCAAGGAAAAGTGTAGCTCCCTGAAGATGATCTGATTAATTAATCAGTGAGTGTTTTTAAATATGTGACTTTATGATCTTAGGATCGAAACATGTTGGAGCAATTTTAAATGTTTTAATGTAAAAAGTTTATGTATGTGCATTAGTTGGTGTGCTAATTAAATGAACTTCATAAAATTTATGTTATTCATTCCATGGATTACAGTCAGTAATCTACAACAATCAATCAACAAAATGCACACAATCATTTAAACAGTCATAATTATATTAAAACATTGGAACTCCTACATGTTTCAAACCTTTTAGGTTCATCATCAGGAAGTACATCAAACTGTTTGTACCAAACACAAATAATTATTTGTTGACATGTTTTTTACAAAACTGTTTGATGTACTCCCTTATGACGAGCCTGTAAGTAGGGTGACCACATGTCCAGTTTGCTTGGGTTTGGTAGACCTCCAATTTTTATTTCCAGCTTCTGCCATAGTCTTGTTTAGTAGTATAAGACATGTGACATGTGCACAGTGAACAGAATTCTACTAACCATCTGGCCGCTCTCGCGACAGTGGTTTTGTTATTTATTGTGTGGTGTACATCTACACCTGTTTATTTATCTTATTGTTGTTAATACTGTTTTATTTTGCAATAAACCCTTTCAGCATCAATGAGCTCAAAAAAACTGAAGTGCATGTTTAATGAAAAATTAAGTACTGAATTTTTGTTTCTCAAGGAAGTTGCAGATGAATGTGTAACTTGCACGAAATATGTGTCAACATTTACCATCCACCATGGGGGCCATAGTGATATCACTGACCACGTGACAACCAGAAGACGCAAATCTGCTGAAGAAGCATCAGCATCTACTTCAAGAGACAGTAGTTATTTTAAGATGACTGTGCCCAAAGACAATGATTTAACACGTGCAGCTGCAGAATGTGCATTTACATGTCACTGTGATGGGTGACTTTTCATTTAGAGTAAATGACTATTCTTCTAAATTAGTTTTGCTCATTTTCGATTTCAAGTTTTCTTGTGCACATAAAAAAAGTGAAGTGATAGCTGTTAATATTTGGCTCAATTAGCAGAAGAAATTCACAAACAGCTAAGTCTACATGATGCCAGTCTGATATCAGTGTCATCAGATGCCCCAGACAAAAAATCAGCTAATTCCAAAAATGGTTTGATTTTCTCATCCAATTCCTTGAACTGAAGTGAAGCTTTTGGAATTTCATTCTGTCGGAGGTGAAACATTTGACATTATTGTGAATGCTATTGTAAATTCAGACTAGTACTCTACTCCCAAACAGTGGGACATACACACATCAACAAGGACACTACCAATATATGCAGCCACATCACCACTGATTTAATCATACACTGATGAACCATAATCGACTATTTTAACAAAGTGTAACTTTAGCAAGTACAGATAATGAGCTCCATGAAGATGGTGTGACTGCACTAAAACATGTCGGAGCTACTTTAATGTAAATTTTAATATTTTTTTAAGACAATCACTTGTGCATTCGTTGGTGAATAATAAACTTTGAGGGAATATATGAAGTTAGTTTACAGGTGCTTAATAATTGTTCTACAGCTACCACGTCTGTATCACCTCATTTAAATTCTTATTTCAATTTATGTCAGTCTTGGAAGCTTTCCAAATGGTAAGTGATAAATTATACCTGTACCCTGAAAGATAAATTCTAAACTTTATGGTATCTATACAAGTACATTTAATATATATTTTTGAGTTTTGGGTTTGTAATAACACTTGTATTTGAAAAATTAAGATCAGTAATAAAATATGGATTTCTGTTATAAGTACTGCTCATGTACACAGACAATTTAGCATATTTTTACCATTCATGTTTCACATACAGCCTTGCTTGTTACATACATAGGATGACAATGTGATTTGTAGATATAATTACTGGGTTTTACACTCTGTGTGCATAGCGATGATATACATTTCCAGAACAGGCATATCATATGTAATCCACTTGACATACTCTTCTTCACAGACCACTTCTACAGTACAGATTTCCATTCCTATAAAAATGTCTGAAGAGAGGGTGAAACATCACAAATCTTAATATTTCCTAACAAACTTACATTGTGATCATAATAACCAATTGCAGTCCTACAGTAAACATCACTTGATATAATACCATTTAATTTAGTTCTTTACATATTTTAAGTTTGCACGTATGTATCCCATTCTGATGACAATTTATTGCCAACAGTCTATTCCATGGTTTAACAAAACGAGAATATTTTGTAAACACCAAGCTGGCTGAGCAGGTAGTTAATTAGTAACAAGTATGGAAAGGTGCACACCTTCAGAACTCATTTCTTGTATTTACACTTCAACCTGACTTGTTAAATCTCTTGAAAACGTTTTCTTGAACGAAAAATATCTTCTTCATCTGCCTCCTTAAAGCATTATTGTGATTATGTGGATCAATGGGCTAAACCTCTTCAATGTGTTCCATCATCCCAGCATTCCCTTTTCATTTTCTTGCCAGCTGTTCCTTCCCTTCACGTTTCTACTACTTAGCTCAAACATCTTGTTCTGGCTTGTACCACAGGACTCCTTCTTTAACTGTAATAACTGTAATCATTTCCTTGGTACTCTTGTGATACCTATTCCTTTAACTAGGTCAACTGTAGTCATTTCTCTTCCAACACAATTAAAACATTTTGGATTCCAACTTGTTCGCTAAATATTTCATTTTAAATCTATCCATCCTTGTTTTTTGCCCCATTCCTCCTCAGCAGTGTCACACAGAGTGCTTGCATTTTGCTCTTCTTTGATGCACTGCCATTTCTTGCAAATACAGTGGGAGTCCATTATAGCAACAGTTTGTGAAAGCATAAAAAATTGTCATTATAGTGAACACTTATTACAGCCATAATCTCATTTCTCAAGAATAAGACAGTCACTTTTAAGGCCATCCCATGACAACTAGTGACAACATAGAAATGGGAATTACAGGTTGTTGTGCAATGCTAAAATTGCAAGCGAATAGTGGTGAACTAGAACTCAACAGAGTAATGAGAAACTTCTGCACAGGTTTGATAATAGTGACACCATATTTGAACAAACATGGTGGCCATAAGGGTGTAATGTGGAAATTGTTTACTTTGCCCCTTAACTTTCTTACTCAGGCCAAACATGTCATACCACCACTACCACTGCCTGCCTGTCACTTCCTTTTATCACCATGAAAAACAAAGTGGGAGGGGGGCACACTAAAAGCTTTACAAAAAACACAATAGTATAAGTTACAGATAGGCAGATGTAGTTAGAGATGACATACCCACCACAATTATATGAAAATGTCTCCACATAAAATTAATGATAAAAACATTTATGCACTATACTTGACACCAAACATACGCTAATGTCTGACAGCATTGTTTTCAACAGCACACAGAGTGGTTAGGCATGTTATAGTCCAATAGTGCATTCAATGAATTTAAAATAAGTTCAACCAGCAAATGAGATGCTGAACTGAAAACGGATTCTATCAAATAAGAAGCAGCGATAGGAATAAAATAATTGCAGGGGATTAAGGGGAGATGGGAACCTTTGTTTCAACTTTAATTTGAAGTTTCAGTGGTCCACTCAAATGTTCCTGTGGTACCATAATTTTCTGTCATTCTACTATGACCCCTTAGAAACTTATTGTGGTTTCCTAGAGGGTCACACAGACTACGTTGAGAACCACTGTTCTAGTGTAGATGGATTTACAGTTGATATAACTGATCCCACCGCATGCCACTTCCATCAGTTCTTTGCTGTACACTTTATGTTATATAAAGTGTACAGCAAAGAACTCTACTTACACAAAACATCACATACTTTCTGATAGTGACATTTTCTTTTCACATTACCTTTAATGATTTTAAATTTAAGGTGCAGCAATAAAATGTGATCATATAAAAGTTCTACTAAAATGCTGTTGCAAAGAAAACCACATACACATATACGAATCCATTCAAATTCCTTACTGAGGATGGTCTAGATTTTTACCTAATTAGCAGCATCTCTCCTGTGTTGTGTGCTTAGTCGCAGTGCCAAGTTGGGAATGTAAAACCATTCTGAAAAAGGTTAACCAACATTTTGAAGAATCACAAAACCTGCAGAGTCAAGCTATTCACTGACCCTGAAGATGAGGGTATTAGAAACCTTTGAAATGTTCATAATTATTTACGAGGTGATGCACCATATCACAAAAGACCTAAATCGTCAGGCTAAAACTTACCTAAGCATCCTATGAATTGTAAAGATAACACATTTCCCAGAGGAGTTCAAAGTCTTATATTCCTGTTTATTTCCTAGTAGGGCTATTACACAGGTGCTTACTGACACACCACAATGAATGTTGTTGAACATATTTTGAATTAAGAGATTCATACAGTATACAAATAGAGTTCTCTCAAATATGTCTTACAATATTTGTACATAATGCATCCCATTATTTGTACTGAATGTATGTGTGCGTGGGGCAGGTGTGCATGTGCGAGCACACAGACATCCACAAACAAATTAATACACTTGGCACAATGTAGCAATTTATTATTGGCATTCTAATTAGCTACACCTTTCAGTTACAAAAGCCACTTCAAGCTAATGCATTCTATACAGTATAATGTAAATCAGAACATAACATGCAGTGCCTGTACTATGAACTGGTGATCCCAAGTATTCACAGATCAGTCATTATAATACCAATAGGTAATAATAATAATAATGCTTAATGGTATATGCATAGGTTATAATTTAACTTAAAAGTACCTTGCTTAATAAGATCTAAAATAGAACTATATTACAGGTATAAAATTACAGCTAACGAAGCAGCATCTACATCACTCATACTACAACAATACATGGTATGCAGCTGTAAGCTTCCACAAAGGATATTAAAGGAATATAAATATAAATGTCACTGTAAAATTTAAAAAAATTATGTATTTTATAAAAATGTATGGTTGTTCCTGCATGCACCATGCAGGCATAGGAATGCTGTGGTATGGCTCCACTTAAGCTTGGCACTAGATAGAGGTGTGTCATACACCTTAAGCCCCAGCCACTTACATCTGTACAAACAGGTCCCCACACCTATTGAATAGGAGGTTGGGTGGACCCCAGAGCTGGTCTGGACATTTTGAAGAAGGGAAAAATCTCTTGCCTCTGCCTGGAATTGAACCCCAAATCACCCAACCTATAACCTAGTCACTATACTGATTACACTACCCCAGTTCTCAGTAACAAATTAAAAGATGGTATACATTACTAACATCACAGATTTACATACACTAAAAGTAACTTGAATAATATTAGAGATTTCATATTTTATACACACTTAAATATTCAAAGCAATAGAATCAAATCTATAAAACTGTGCTATCCCTAATTTACAATATTGGCACTACACATTACCTATTGATCTACATTATATAGGAAGTGTCAGCCTGAAGACAGCTGATTAAAATACCTATAACAAATTCACTCGAAATAGCAATTATATTAATATATTTTTTGTGGATATGTATGTTCATGACTTAAGATCTTCATGGAGATGTGAATTCAGGTAGTTGCATAGGTCATATTGCTGTCATAATGCACACTAGTATATACCAAGTAACCATTTGTTGATTTTCAGACCAGTGCTATAGGGACATAATTTTTCTTACATATGAAAGCCTACATTTATACATGGCAACCAACAGTATCAGATATGGTGATATTTATCAGGTTCTGTTTTTCCCACCATTAAAGTGGAATTGGCTTTCAAATTAGTAATCACGCTCCTTTACAATAATCTGTCCATTCAAAAATACAGCCTTACAAAAACACTAAAAATTCTATATGTAGAGTTCAGCCACTGCTGAATAACAGAAAATGGAGGAATAGACATTCTCCAAAATATCCTAAATCCCTTTCACATTGACATGACTAATCATCCATGAAGACTGCATGGTACTGCCCTTCAGCTTCGGCCAAAAAATGTGCTGATTTCATATTAGAAGTTCTTGTTCATTATGACATCCATATTAAAAAGAAAGATTTAAATTACTAATTCATCTCAAATCTGAATATTGCAATACTGGTATTTAATAAGTTTCAACACAAAATACAGTTAAATATTTATTATTTCATATTACCAAGCTCAACAACATACTGCAAATCTTTACATACTGATTTTATAATGGGACATAATATAGAGTTTTCAATTCTTTACAGCTTTTGTAAAAAAATATAAAATTGAACACTGAATCTAAAATTTACCAGTACTTAGGCAAACGTCAAACTACTGAAACAGGTGAAATAAATGTAGAAAATCTTACAGCATACCACATTATTTATATTTATGAATATATCTTAACATAAAAAAGCGACCATGCCCAAAACACACACGCATGCAAGCAGCATGCACACACACACACACAACACCCGCGCCTGCACACAAGCTGTATTTCATCTTCTAATATAGGAATATCTTATTCACTGTGTTTGTACCATTTTTAAACATATAAAGTAGGAGCAACTTTACTATTTAGCCATCCGTATATTTTAAGAAGTTACCAAACATGGTGGAGGTAACCAATCACAGCTGATAAGTAAGTTGTGAAAATAGCAATAGTACTGTATGAAAATGATACCAGTGCATGTCTTCTTTTATGTAACTTGCTGGAAATTAGATATTACCAACATAATTCACATTGAACAGGCCCCTGTCAATGCCATGAAGGCAGATGGGGAATTGAGGGTACAGCTCCACCCATTCTCAACCTCAGCACTAGACAGAGGCAAGTGGCCAGTGTCACACCAACTGCTTTGGGGAAAATGACCTCACTACAAACTGCACAGAAGGCTGGATGGACTATACAGCCAGTCTGGACACTCTGAAGAAGAGAAAAATCCTTGTCCCTGCTGGGAATTCAACCATCTTACTCAGACGTCTAGCCTACAGGCTAGTCACTATACTCAATAGGTGTGGGATCAGTCTATCCTTTGTACAAAGGATAGACAGCACACACGTAAGTACATACCTTCAATTACCACTTATTACACTTCGTCACACAAGTCACCTACCCACACACACTAACTTGCATCAGCTCTTATTCTTTGGTTTTTCTCCTCTCCACAGAACCCATAACGAAAGCCCACCAGCAGCAAACATCGGATATGGACAAACAGTAGCTGGAGACCCACATAGGACAGCAGCGAGCAGACATACTTGAGCTGCACACCTCAGCATA
>Ga0131853_10018422_pt1 | contig 12701 bp, 15 predicted proteins | sample TergutLab28metaG_FD_92764 | JGI IMG/M metagenome (GOLD analysis project Ga0131853, IMG submission 92764) | Labiotermes labralis P1 segment gut microbial communities from Petit-Saut dam, French Guiana - Lab288 P1 (version 2) (version 2) | ecosystem: Host-associated > Arthropoda: Insects >...
GCGCTGACCACGTGACACCCCTCTATCCGCAAAAGTTGGCACTAACTTCGCCGACCGGCGGCGGCCGCTCTGTCGGTATAGTTCGCGTGCGGACTAAGGCCACGGAGTTTGTTTTTTGTTTTTGTTTTGCTGTTGAAATTACAATAGTTTGTGCACTAAAAGAGTTATAAATACAAAAACTGAAGACTTTTATAAATTTTGTTTATGCAGGGAAGCATATTTCATACACCCATGCTATGAAGATGGTTTTAATGCTGCAAGCTGAAGAAAATGTAAGTTCGTTATCATTTCTTTTAGTACTGGGCCTTTTATGTGCAACAGTGTGTAATGTAACTAGCTGCAATTTAGATTACTTAATTTTATTCTTATGTCTTAATTAGTTTTATCTTTCTACTTTTATGCATTGCACTCTCATGTTTGTTGTTGTTGTTGTGGTCTTTTCTCTTCAGTGTCCATCACCTACAAATTGTGAATTTTTGAGAATTGAAATGAGAACTTGTTGTTCTAATCAGTGCTTTACAAAAAAAACTTCTGGTATAATGTCAACAATTTTTCAAGTTTTACCACACTGATTGTCACAGTTGACCACATCCTTCTGAGTTCATTACTCCCTCATTTTCATACCATTTTTCTTTGTATAGTCCAAGCTCCTGATAGCATCATAAAATAGGCTATGAATGTAATAAATTAAAAGGCACTGTTTAATTTAGAAATGTATTATAGTTGAAGTGTTTGTGCAGCAAGCCTTAGTTGCTATGTTCTTAAAATGTCTGTTTCAAGAAAGTGTATGTACATTTTGTGTTACTAAGGGAGGTGAGACAAGTAAAGATCAACAAGAAGAGGTAGAAGTCAGTGAACATCAATGCCATGAAACAGAAGAACAATATGGTGAGCAGGCACATCAAGTATATAATAATCTGTGTGTCTAATGAATAAACATTCCCCATTAGTATAAATTATTTGTTCCCCCTTTATCAGTTCTCTTTTAACCCACATATGTAACAAATCATTGTTATCAGGAATTTTGCCAGACCTTTTAAAATATTCGGAAATAAAACCTTTATTTAAGAAAGGAGATAAAAAAATATTTCTAATTATAGGCCTATATGAATCTTAACTTCATTCTCTAAGGTACTGGAAAAAGCTGTGCATATTCAACTCTATGAACACAGCAGTAAAAATAATATCTTAGCAGATGCAAAATTTGGCTTTAGAAATAAATAAGCAATAAACAATGCCATATATAAACTAATCATTGAAATTCTAACAGCCTTAAATAAATAAGCTCATGGTAGGAGACATTTTTTGTGACTTGAAAAAGGCCATTGAGTGTATCAACCACATATCCAAACTGGAACATGATGGTGTAAAAGGAAAAGCAAAGTTATGGTTTGAGTCATACTTCAATAACAGATATCGAAGGGTTTCAATCACAAACAGTATCCTCAATCGAAATTACTTTTTCTACATGGGAATAAATAAAACATGGAGTTCTGCAGGGATCAATTTTGGGCCCATAGTTGTTCCTTTTCTCTATTAACGACTTACCCAAAGCTATAAGCGACAAATCTATACCAATATTGTTTGCTGATGATACTAGCATATTAATCACAAGTCCAAACAAAAACGATTTTCATCTTAAAATAACCACTGCTTTTAATTTTATAAATGAATGGCTAAACACAGACTTACTCTCCATAAATTTTAACAAAACTCACTACGTACAATTTGTAACAGAAAATAATCCCAAATCTATAAACATATCTCAACAGTATCCGGCATAAAATTTCTTGGAATCTGTATTAATGATACAATAAACTGGAAATGCCGTATTGAATATATTCTTCCAAAATTAAGTGCAATTTGTTATGCAATGAGAATTATTAAACCATACATGTCTCTTGAGACCCTGAAAATAGTATACTACTCTAATTTTAATTCAATTATAAATTGTGGTCTACCATTTTGGGGTACCTCATCCCACAGTAAAAAAATATATAGGATGCAAAAGAGGATAGAATTATGATGGGCTGTAGGAAGGAGGTCTCATGTAGAAATTTGTTTAGGAAATTGAAAATAGTACCTTTGATGTCTTAGTACATACTTTCCTGTATGATGTTTATTATAAAAAATGAAAACCACTTTACAGTAAATTCAGAGATTCATAACATTAAAACTAGACAGCATACAAACCTTCATCAGCCTACATCGAACTTGACAGGATATCGATGGGGAACCTACTGCTCAGGAGTAAGGATCTACAATAATCTCCCTTCACACATTAAACAGTTGTCAGATGACCCTAAGAATTTTGAATTGCAATTGAAAAATTTTTGTACCTTCACTCCTATTCTTTGGAGTAGTATTTCCAATGTTAAATAAACTCCTAAACTGGTAATTATAAACATTTTGAAGAGAGAATCTATAGTCAGATATATCACTAAGTATTTTGTGTTTTGTAATCACTGTTTCCATAGCATTACATTGTATTCTATCAAATGTTTTGTTTTGTACTCCAATTATACATCATTTTACTCATTTCACTGAACCACTGTGTTATGTTCCCATTAAACTCCACTCTTACTAGTGTGGGATATATGATTTGTTTTTAAAGACATTTTAATATGGATAATTTTAGACTGTTTTGCATGTACTATGCAGTTTGTAAAATTGGTTGTTGTACTGTTTTTTGCTCTTGTATTTCATTTTAAATTTGTACCTCACACTATTACTGTAATCTGTTTAAATTTTATTTTATGCATGCTGATTATTTTTATCATTTGCGTATGTCTTACTATTATGTATAAAATACTGTTCAATATTTTTGACGTGGAGCAATCGAGAATTGTTTCTGTAAAAAACTATGTTCCATTTTTCGTATCATGTACAATATACAAAGTAGAATGATTGTGTATATTTTTAATGACGAGGTCCGTTATCAGTTGCAATTGTGGAAATGGATCGACCCATCATATAAATTAAATCAGTCAATCAAATAACCATATAATAATGCCATTTTATTACCAGCTTGAATTATAATTCTTACTTTGAATCTTTATGCATAAGTATTCTGTATATATATTGTACTATGACCTGTTCCATATCCGGTAGGTCTCTTGGACTTATGATGGATTGATGGAATTGAATAAACTGGACTGAACTGAACTGTTGTCCTTGTGGTAATATGATTTGAAGTCACGTGTTCAGCTACCAGTTAAATTACTTTTTTTCTGTACCATACAGTTATTGGTACAGCCTGAACACTTTTTACGGATCATGTGATAAATAAAAATATTTCATTTTTGATGTTTTGTGAAGTTTTTATTTTATGACATAAAATTCTGGTATAGATCACCATGGCTCATGCATTAACTACTAGTCCTGATTAAAGCCCTGTACTTGTATTTGTGAAAGAAAGTGCTAGTAAGGAAAGGGGTAATGTATAAATTTAAGTCTTCCTACTCCTGTTTTTCATTTTCCATGTAGATGAAACAGTATCCACTGACCAACTGGATAAGAAGGTCTCAAAATTTGCGTTTGAGAAAGATGTGCAAGAGTTCTCTGCTGATACCCAAGTGTCACAACCATCAGTTGTCCAGTCAAGGTCCGAGCGCCGTGTTAGTGAGCCACTTCCTTCTGAGTCACCCAGGAATGTGGGTTCACGTGCAGCCCTTGAACTTCTGGCGGCACTGCGACAACAGAAAGTTAGACAGCAGTGCAGTACTGGTGATATATACAGCCAGCCAATGGATAGTGACAAGTACCTGTATGGCGTGTTGTATGGCTGTGTCATCATGCTGTTGTATAAACATAACTGGTTCTTACAGCTATGCCCAATTCCCATTTTCATCTATGTAGTGAAACGTACAGGTGTGTGTTCTTGTAACAGACTTCTACAGATGACATTTGAAATCATATTTTAAAAGTAATTTAATAAACAAATATTAGTTTATAATGGTTCTTTATCCACATATTAGAAGTCTGTAACTAATGGTATGTAGGGCATGTACTAAATTTAAGCTGGCCATTTTGATTTTCATTTGGTTTGCTCTTGTGTTGGCATACATTGTAGTTACTGTTGTTAGTGTAAATGTGACAGGAGGTGTAACAAAACACATATTTCGTGAAGTGGAAATACAGGTAGGGTGTGGAGCATGGATGTACCAAGTAGGATGGGGCATGGCGTGAATAAAGCTCTTTAAGTGAAAGTTCACAACTGTCAGCTGTTTGTTATGTCTGAAATGATGGCTGGGGGTGCTTGCATGCTCCTTGCTGTTGTTGCTGTTCGTCCATGTTTAGAGATATAAAACTAACATGCAGTTTCTTTCAGGGCAGTATTTGGGTATATGGAGTTTAATGATGGATCAGCTAGCAAACCTGAAGAACCATCTGCTCAGTTGGTGCATCACAAGATGGAATGCTCTCTTTCCAGCACCACTTACAGGGCTCGTAAAGGTTAGTGTATGTAACATTGGTTTCTCTTATTATTTTAAACGTGAGTCATTGTGAGCAGTTGAAGCAGTAATAGGTCTGGTATAATTGCTTTAATTGGTAGCAAACAATCATTGTTTACAAACCATATAGTGAACATGACATAAGATATGTAAGTTGTGTTCCAGTGAATCTAATAGTGATAATAACCTAATGATCTAAACAGTGCTCAATGTCTACTACAAATTACTGCACACTGCAGTGTTTCATCATTCAGGTATGCAGTTTCTTATATAGTTATGATTTTATGTGAAAAGTTTTCTTGAAGTGTTTGGGGTTTATAGGTAGAATTGACAAGCAACTTTGTGGGCCTCAGAAGTTTAACGTTCTTTGTTTTTATAAAACTTTTTTTTTCAGCTTGGAACAAAAATGAATGAAAAAATAATGGAGTCACTGAAAGGCTCTGTGAACTCGGCTGCTAGCATTGTGGTGATATTTGGAATTACTGTAGTAGCTGTTTGTGCATCAATCTTATTGGCTGTTCAGGTGGGCAAGTGTTTTGTATTCATTCTCTCTCTCTCTCTTATTTTTATGTACAGGTTTCATTATATGACATGTGAGATCCTGATGGCTGTATCAGGGTCATATTAACAAGTAGAAAGTGAAGTTTGCTCTGTAACAGGCCATGAAGGCCCGGAGGGGAGTAGAGGTATAGCTCAACTCTTTCTTTGACCATGATGCTAGATGGGGGTGTGTGGTTGATACCTTGCGCCATGCCCCAGCTGCTTTACTCCTGGGTAGGAGACACATTACCCCTTGTCCATGAGGCTGGGTGGTCCCCAGGGTTGGTGTGGACAGATATGGATAATCTCACCCCAGTCAGTGTTTGAACTCCAGACCTTCCAGCCTGCAGCAAGTTGCTGTACTGAATATGCTATCCTGTCTGCTCAGGATTATAATATTTGAATCATCTGAGTTATGATGCCATGTCAAGTGTTAAATAGTTGCCCATGTTTTAGAAGGGCTTGCTTCCTGCATCATCAGGGTATTCCAGATAGAGGTCTTCATATCCCAGGAAACTTGGATTTTTATCAACATTACTGTGACAGCCTCAGATCTCACTAGGTTATGGTCTTCTGAGTAGATAGGCACCAGCGTTATGGAGGAAATTGCTGCCACCATCTCCAGGGTAGAAGTGTAAACTAGGGGGGAAACATGGTATTGATGTACAGAATGGAGGATAGGCATGGGGATGTGAGCAAAGCCATAGAAATTGTGGTCCTATAAAGGACTGTTGTAAAAGATCAGATGCTAGAGAGGATACAATTAATAAGCCTGGGAGGAAGGTAGGTGGGTAAAAGAGGGAAGATAAAAAAGGGTGTTTTGAAGGTGAAGGCACTGGGTTTTTCCAAAACATTGGTACCTGTCTAACTGCATGGTTTCACCTCTCAGAAGACTGTAATCATAGAGTCTGTTGGTATGGACTCGTGAGCAGATCAACACAGTGTACTGGACCAGTATGTAGTGTTGCTGTAATATTCAGAGTTCAGAAATATTTGTAGTTTTGTTTCTTTACAGGTGTATGCAGAGGGTATTCACTTGGTGTACATGAGTGCAAGCGTTATCAACAGCACTGTAGTACAAAATGCAGATATGCTGGGTGTTGTGCCAGAGGACTGGCAGGATAAGATGAATGATATTCTAGACAATGCATACACATATGGTCGGGAAGGCATTTCAAAAATGGTAATGTGTCCTACATCATTAGGAATAGTGTGGGATTGTTTTTTGCAAAACTTTATGGTTTGCATGAGTTCTGTTTTATCCTGAGTGTATACAATGTACCATTTGTGCTGAGGCCATGGCAAGAATTGCAGTGGGATCATGGCGGCACCCAAGGTTTCCCCGTTTCTTCCTACTGTCTTACACAGATTTTAGATTATTTGTGCAACTTTTCTATTTACAAATGTTTCTTTCCCATTAAGAGCTGTTAGCCATCCTTGAGGTCTGAGTTTCTGTCATTATGTAGGTACGTGGTGTGATGAAAGATGTGGATGATCAGAAAGCAGCATTGCTTGAGAAACATATTCTGGAATTGTGGGACAGAGTTTACCAGGCTTGGATGATGTCATCTGCAGAGCCAGCTGTAGGCCCAACTGTGACTACGGGGGCAGTGTTTGCTAGCTGGGATAATTTCATAGATGGAATTCAGAAGACACCAGGTACTTCCAGTTGAATGGCTTACTGAAAATGCTGTGCTGTGTTAATAAGTATTTACTGTAGGATTTTCAGTTTCATATTTATTTTCTATCCCCAAGATAAGCTGATTCTCTGACAGTATTAATTGATATTCTGAATGGTCTGCTGTGTGTTTGAGAGCATCTGATCATGGAAACCCACAGTTGGAATTGTTCTGAATATGAAATCCTCAACTACTGTAACTGTCCAAACCAAAAATCATGTACAATTCTACCTGTATATTTTGAACCCCCCCCCAAGAGGAAATTTTCTTTAAGTGGGGTTTCTGTGATCCCAGTTGACAGATGATTAGTACCTTGTATTAATCTTTGGACATTTGTGGCTTCTGAATGCCATATATGCAACGTGTTTGTGTAACATTCTTTTTCAGAATGGTTTAATTAGCAATGTCCTGAAGTTTGTCCACTTCTTCCTGGGTCATACTGATTAAGTGCCATTGATCTTTCTTTCCTTTTTGCAGAGTTACTCAATGTGAATGCAATCCTAGCATTTGCAAAGGAGAATGTGGAGACACTCATGTCTGTGCTGGATTCTGTGTGGAGTATCTTCAAAGGCAACTTGAACCTTGCATTTTATTCTTTCACTGCATTGATTGGTATCTTGTTTGGTGGTGGCACTGCTGTTCTGAATTTCATCCTTAACATGGTATGTTACAGTGCACTTCCCATTACCTGTCTTACCTGGTAGAACACCTCATTGGTCATGTGTTTTCTTCCCATGCTGTTTATTAAAATATTTATGTTTACCAAGTTGAACATTATACAGTTGTAGATTTCTCCACATAATTTTTAATATTTTGCCATTAGCACTGTGAGTTAGGATATTTCAGTAAGTACAATGAGGAGCTGTTGTTTGGACAGTTGGGGTTGAAGTGCTGTGAGGAGCGGAACATAGTCATATACCTGTGATATCTAGATGGGTTCTGAGGCCCATCCATCCTCCTACCCAGTGGTACTGGAGGCTTTTCAGGGATAAAGTAGCTCGGTTTTGAAGCTGACTACTCATCTCTACGTAGTACTAAGGTCAGGCATATGCAGAGCTTTATACTGTGGTGTTTGGGCACAGGGGATGTATTTATGTCTGCCATTGTCACCGTTCTAAGATGTGGGGACAGTACTACATCTGAGTATGTGGCTGTGAGTTTTTCTGGGATGATATAATGATGATAATGTTACAATGGTTGCAAAAAGTTGTGTGTTCAGTACCCATGTGGACCTCAGACACTTGTCTGTGATGATTCCACAACTGGTGGAAATCATTGTATGCTAAAAAAAAAAATCATTTGTAATAGAATAAAAATCCCCAAAATAGCTCCCTTGTCAAAATGTAAGTAAGAATGTTTTGTATGATTTGAGATTCTCAAAGTAGTACCGTGAAGCTTCATGTCTTTTGACATAAAACATATAGTTTGGTAGCTATTGACAAATCTTTAAGAGGAACATTCTGTCTCCATCTTCAGGGTATAATGGAGGCAGTAAATCACTTCAAAACATTAGCAAATAGCTACCAGACTACACGGTGTCACGTCACAGAATTTACTGAATCATTACAAGAATGTGAGTTTCTTGATGGACAGTCACAGCCAGTTAGGTGAGTGGAATGCAGTGTGTGTCAGTGAAGAAGTTAGTCTGATTTGAAGAATTCAGATTTATGGTTTGTTATTCGTGGACATAGTTCTTTTAAATGGTAGCTGTTGCCTACAAGTAAATGTGAGCCAGTTAGAGGATCTGAAGTAGAACAACTGAAAATTGTATTGTTATTGCTTTTTTATTTCATATGTCTAGCGTAATTAAAATGTAAAGAAACTGTTTGTTGTAGGAGTAGGGACTGAGAACATACACTGTAAATATAGTGCATGAGGGGCTACCCAAAATTTCTGAGAATTTGCTCGTAATAACATGAATGCTTACTTTAAGTCCTAATATCCACCATCACCTTTGAAGTAGTCCCCTTGGGCTTGCATACAACGATCCCAGTGGTTTTGCCATTTATGGAAGCACTCATTGAAGTCTGCCAGCATTAGCGTGTTTAGTACCTGTTGTGATTCTGCTTGGATCTCTTCAATGGATACAAAATGCCGCCCTTTCAACTGGAGTTTCATTTTAGGGAATACCTAGAAATCACAAGGGGCCAGGTCAGGTGATTAGCCAGGGTGGGGAACAGTGGTCATATTATTTTTTGTAAGGAATTCCATCACAACAAGTGAGGTGTGTGCAGGCGCATTGTCATGGTGCAACAACTAGTCCCCGTTCTTCCACATCTCAAGCCGTTTGCGCCTCACATTTTCCCTCAGTCGTCTCAAAACCTCACAGTAAAAATTCTCATTGACAATGGAACAAACTCCATATGCACAATTCCTTGAATGTCAAAAAAAAATGATCAGCATTTACTTGATGTTGCTGTGAACTTGGCATGCTTTTTTTCGGTCACAGAGAGGACAGCATCTTCCATTGCGAAGACTGCTGCTTTGTTTCTGGGTCATCATTGTACAACCATGATTTATCACCAGTTATGACCCTGGACAGAAAGTTAGGATTATGTCTAACTGCTTTTTACAGCTCGGTGCACACCTGAACCCAATGGTCTCACTGGTCATTGTTCAAGAGACAAGGAAGAAACTTTGCTGCAATTCGTCTCATGTCCAGTTTATCCACTAGAATGCATTGACATGACCCGTATGACAGTCCAACGTGCTTACAAATATCGTGGATAGTTTGTTTTCTGTCTTCTAGGATAACTTCATGCACTTTCGCAATCATTTCCTTAGTTATGCATGTGGACGGTCAACCAGAATGTTTACGATCTTCCACAGATTCCCGGCCATCTTTGAACTGCTTAAGCCACTTAAATGTTCTTGTTTGGCTTGAAGCTTGCTCACCAAAGGCCTCCTTTAGCATTCTGTGGGTTTCAGCTGCAGTTTTGTTGAGCTTGAAGCAAAATTTAATGCAAATTCTTTGCTCCTTATCATCCGCCGTTTTGATATTAGCAGGACACACATGAAAGCGGTGTAAAGAAAACAGCCAAAAACTCGGAAACACTTGCACTTATAAGGACGCAAGTTGGCTGACTAATGTTTGAAAAATACAATGAGAGGCACCTAGCGGCACAAGTTCGTAGCACTAATACTTTGCGTGGTATATTCCAGTTCTCAGAAATTTTGGGTAGCACCTCATATCACTGTAATTGAGTGAATTCTAATAACATAGTCTGCCTAGTACATTGTAGCTAGCTTCTGTCTTTGTTGACTTGATTTTTCCACAGTTCTAGGCTGTTGATTGTCTGATGTCATATGTTGCAGGTGGTGTTCTTGACTGCGCTGTTTTACCTTCTGAGTTCCAGTGGAAAGCTATACAAACCTGTTGACCTGATCACAAACTTCAGTCCTAACATGGGAAACAGGTGTGTTTCTTCTGCAAGATACACACCTTACAGCTGTAGGATGGATTCTCACTTCATGTTGTGTACAGATTTTATAGCTTTAAATAGTTGGGGTTGCAATTGTATGAGAGATTTAGTGTTTCTATGTAAAACTTCATTATACAAAGCTTTTTTTATTTTTTGGCTATAATGAGTTCGTATACACGTATCATGTCACAAGCTTTCTTTTGTATTGAAAGGTATGTAAGATAATTCATTGTCTTTACCAGGTTTGCTACAGCTATTGAGACAGCAGTAATTGGTGTCTTCCGTGCCTCTTTCAAAATGGCTGTGTTTTATGGCCTATGGACATGGCTTATCCATAACTTGTTTGACGTTAAAGTCATATACCTACCTTCAGGTGAGTTGCAAATAAGGGGCTTCATAAAATTTGCTTTTTACCCAGTGTAGGAGAGTGTTCAAATCTAGGAAGGTTGAGATAGACAGGTTGTGTAAGACACAAGGGAAAGGTGAATTTGAGTCAGAAAACCTGAAAAGAAAGACCACTTGTGAGATCTAGGTGCAGGTGGAAAAAGTGTTAAAGTGGATCTTGGAGTAATAGAGTGTGAGTATTTGTAAGTATCTGAGAATAGATTTCAGTTGTAGGTTTTTTGAATAATGTAATAGATCTTCAGGTTCCTAAAGAGGTGAATTTCTTGACTAGCTTCTGAAGGACTTTGTGTCATGGGGTTGGTGATTAGCATGGCAGCAGTATACTGCATATCCAAGTATTGAACACAGAATGTTATTGAAATATGCAGAATGGCGAAGAATTAATTCAGCAAAATTCCAAGGAACTTGATGAGGTGAATGTGTATGTATACTGAAAAATGTACGAGGGTGGTACCGAAAGTCATGAGCAACAATTTTTTGTAAAGTAACATGCTTTATTATTGACAAACCAAATACACCACCTTAATCTGCAGACCTTTCTTTATTTTTCCACATAATCGCCACTTATTTGTACACATTTCTTCCAGCGTTCTGGGAGTTTGAAAATTTCCCTTCTGTAAAATTCCGTTCCAGCCATCCGAAGACACTGACGCACTGCTTTCTGAATTGCCTCCATTGTCTCATAACGTTGTCCACACAGCTGATCCTTCACAAATCTGAAAAGATGGTAGTCGGAGGGTGCCAGATCAGGGCTATAGGAGGGGTGTGGAAGAACTTCCCACCCCATCTTTGCAATTGCTTCCGATGTGAGGCGAACGGTGTGGGGCGAGCGTTGTCATGCAGGATGATGATGTTTCGTCCCGGATGTTTATTGCGCAATGCACGATGGAGCTTGTGCAGTGTCTGGACATAACGAGCAGCAGTGATGGTTTGCCCAGGTTCCAGGAATTCGGCCAAAATCAACCCCTCTGCATCCCAGAAGAGGGTGCCCATCACCTTCGCAGCTGATGGCACTGTCTTTGCCTTCTTCTTTGATGGAAAATGCAAATGGCGCCATTCCATACTCTGCCATTTCATTTCAGGCTCGAAATGGTGAAACCAGCTTTCGTCACCTGTCACAATACGGAGCAAAAAATCATTGCCTTCATGTCGATATCTCTGCAGCAGTTCTGAGGTGATGGCTTTTCGCTGACCTTTGTGGTCTTCAGTCAATAAGCGCGGGACCCAACGAGCACAAACTTTTCTATAGCTTAAGCTTTCAATCATCTCCTGTACTGCATTGTGCCCTAATCCAAGTGTTCGGGCTATTGTCCACAGTCACACACCTGTCGTCTTGAATGATCTCATCCACTCTCTCCTTGTTGCGTTCATTTGAGGCTGTTCGAGGGCGACTGCTCCGAGGCTGATCTTGGATGCCGTGTTCCCATCTTTAAAATGTTTCACCCATCTTCGAACACTGCTCGCACCAATGCACACACTTCCATAAGCACGCTGAAGTCTCTGGTGAATTTCTGCAGCAGGGATTTCCTCTTTAACGAGAAATTCAATGACAGCACGCTGGCGAAACGACATATTGTTTTCAGCCATTTTGTTAGGAGTGATACTGGTCACGTGATGCAAGCTATTAACATCACGAGACACTCAAGGATAACACAACATCTGGTTCCATCTACCACCATACTCTCCTTCATCTGCTGTTCCCGGTTTGCATGCAAAATATGGTTGCTCAAGACTTTCGGTAAGACCTTCATACTACTGGAAAATGGGCAGGGCTGTTAATTATTAGGGTCAAGACCCACAGATGCTAATGGAAAGAACACCAGATACTACTTTATAAGTACCAAACTTTTCTAGCAACGGGTTAATTTGTGTGTGTGTGTGTGTGTGCGTGCGTGCATGCATGCACACACATGATTACGCAAGTAGGTCTGAACCTATGTGTGTGTTTGACATTCAGAGGACCGTGCATTATGATATATTCTCATAATGAAAGCGAACGCAATACTACACAAAGAAGACATTAAAGCTAATATCTAACTTTCCCCGCTTGTTACAGCACAGCACAACACATGCAGTAACATACGTCTTGTTCTCCTGAAGATGGGCATAATGATGCTCGAAACATGTTGAGAAATTGTTAAAAATAAACATCTAACTGTTGCATCTTGTTGGTTTTCTCTCTCACTCCACAATTTGCTCAC
>Ga0131853_10018424_pt1 | contig 12701 bp, 13 predicted proteins | sample TergutLab28metaG_FD_92764 | JGI IMG/M metagenome (GOLD analysis project Ga0131853, IMG submission 92764) | Labiotermes labralis P1 segment gut microbial communities from Petit-Saut dam, French Guiana - Lab288 P1 (version 2) (version 2) | ecosystem: Host-associated > Arthropoda: Insects >...
AGAATGCTGTGTGCCGGTGGCACACGTCTAGCATCCGGAGCGTCAGCGTAGGAAAAAGCTGACGACGCACGGCGGAAAATTTGCCGAAAATGCGCCGAAATGGGGTTTTCAAACACGCCCTAAGGGTCAAGTGGAACTGCTGTAAATGCATTAGGGGAGAAAAGGCTATGATGCTGCTGGTTACTTTCTTGAGCATGTTCGGATTCATGCTTGTGGGACTTGAGGTGTTCGCGTCCATGGCCGCCGCGGGCATTCTTTACCTGATAATCAGCGGCAACGCGCCGTTGAACCTTGTTGCGGCCAATATGATACAGGGTATGCAGAGTTTTACGCTGCTGGCGATCCCCTTCTTCATCCTGGTGGGCGAGCTGATGAACGTCACGGGGATGACAAAGAAGCTTATCGACCTGATCCAGTACTTCCTTGCCCCTGTGAAGGGCGGCCTTGCCCACGCGGCAATCACGATGGACGTTATCCTCTCCTGCGTCTCCGGCTCCGCCCCTGCCAATGCCGCCGCGTGTGCCACGGTGCTGGTGCCGGCAATGAAGAAGGAGAAGTACCCGGACGACTTCGCGGCGGCAATCAACTGCGTGTCGTCGGTTGTCGGGCCGATAATCCCGCCCAGCATACTCATGGTAGTGCTTGCGACACTGCTTAACATGTCCGTCGGAAGGCTGTTCATGGGCGGCATAATAGCCGGCCTGATGATGTCCGGTTCGCTGTATATTGTTGCGGCCATCAAGGTACGCAACATGGATCTTTCGGTCGATCCGTCAAAGTACAGGCAGAAGCCGCTGTACAAGGTTTTCCTGGAAGCTCTGCCCGGCCTGATGGCTCCGATGATCATAATAGTAGGAGTGCTGACAGGCGTGGCCACGATCACAGAAATTTCGATCCTGGCCTGCTCCTTTGTAATGTTCGTCGGCTTCTTCATAACCCGCACCCTTTCGCCGCGCAAGCTGCTGCAGGCGTTTAAGAAGGCCATTTTGTTTGCGTCTGCCATTATGGCTCTCTTCGGGGTGTTGGGCACCTTTACGTTCTTTATGGCGGTGGAACGGGTTGACGTGATGCTGTCCAACTTCATATTCGGCATGGAGATGTCCCCCTGGATGTTCCTGCTTATGGTGAACATATTCTTCCTTGTCATAGGGATGATAATGGACGCGCTCCCGCTGATGACAATCTTCATGCCGGTCTTTATGCCCGTAGCCATGAGCCTGGGCATAGACCCGATCCACTTCGGCGTGCTGGTTGTCGTGAATCTGTCCATCGGCCTGTGTACTCCGCCCATCGGAGGGCTGTTGTTCGTGGTTCAAAAAATATCGGGCGTGCCTATCGACCGCATCGTAAAGCAGACGATCCCGTTTGTCGCGGCCATGCTGGTGGTGCTTATAATAATCACCTACATCCCGCAAGTGACATTGTTCCTGCCGAACTTGATATTTGGAGGGGGAGCGTAGCATGATAAAGAGAGTTCTGGACATTTATTCCGAAATATTGTGGACGCTTTCCGCCCTGTGCTTCTTTGCCATATTCATAGTAAACCTGGGCAACATCTTCAGCCGCACATTCCTCGGCTTCTCCGTCCTGTGGTCTCTCGATTTCTCCATGCTGATGATCCCCTGGAGCATCTGCATGGCAATGGCCACAGCGGTGTACAGGAACGACCATATAGTTGTCACCTTCATCGTAGACCGCCTCAACTGGCACACAAAAACGACGCTGTTCATCCTCATGCGCTGTGTCCTTCTCGGAATCTGCCTGATCCTGGCCTATGAAGGCGTGATCGTGGCCGCCCACAGAATGGGCGTGCTGTTCACCGTGCTGCGCTGGCCCACGGGTTATGCCTTTGCGGCCCTGCCGGTGTTCGGGTTTTCCGCCGCGCTGTTCCTGCTCTACAACATAGCGCGTGCGGTCAAGGAATTTTCGGCTCCGCCCACAGAATAGTCCAAGACGTCAGCCAAGCGGCACTGCTATAGCTGTTCCGGTTTTCAAGCGGAACAGCTATACTTGCCGCAGAAGGCAGACGGCCTCGATATGCGCGGTGCGCGGAAACAGATCCACAAGCTTTGTGGCCTCCACGCGGTAGCCCTGTTGGGTGAGCGTTTGCAGATCGCGCACAAGGGAGGACGGCTTGCAGGAAACGTATACAATGTTGGACGGCCGCGCCAGCACGATCTTGGCCAAGGCCTTGGGCACGACGCCGCTTCGCGGTGGGTCCAGGATTACGGTGTCCGGGTGATCGTCAAGCTCGTCCAGAACCTTCAGCACATCGCCCGTGATAAAACAAACGTTGGAGATTTTGTTGGCCGCGGCGTTTTCGCGCGCGCTGTCCACGGCTTCGGCGACGCTTTCCACGCCCACGACTTTGCCGGCCTTCGCCGCAACAATCTGGGCGATGGTGCCTGTGCCGCAGTAGAGGTCGAACACGGTGCCTGTGCTGCTGCCCGCGAAGTCCGCCGCGGCTGTGTACAGAAGCTCCGCCGCCGCCGAGTTCGTCTGGAAGAAGGAGAACGCGGAGATCTTGAAGCTCAGGCCAAGCAGGCGGTCGTGGAAGAAGCTGTTTCCGTGCAGCACATCCATCCTGTCGCACACAATGGCGTCGGCTACAGAGGAGTTCACCGTGTGCAGTATTCCCGCCACGCGGCCGGCCAGCTCCGGCCGCGTCAGCGTCTCAACCAGCGGGGCAAGCGGCGCGGACAGAGCCGGCGTTGTGACAATGTTCACGAGAATTTCGCCGGTGAAGTAACCCTTGCGTATGATCAGGTGGCGCAGGGAGCCTGTGTGACGTCGGCGGTGGAAGAAGGTTTCGCCGGCGTCCGCGAAGTAGTCGCACACGCACGCGGCAATCTTTCGGAAGTCGGAATCTACCAGGGTGCATGTTCGCGCGTCGGCCACTTCGTAGAAGCTCCTGCGCTTGCGCACGCCAAGGCACAGCCCGCTGTCCTTGCCGCTGTCGCCGAAGGCAAACTCCATCTTATTGCGGTATTCCTGCGCATTCGGCGCGGGAACAGCCCCCAGATACTCGCCGGTGTTGATGCCGGCCCGGGAAAACATTTCCAGCACGCCGGCCTCCTTCCCGCGCAGTTCCTCTTCGTAAGGTATGTCGTATGTACAGCCGCCGCAGCGACCAAAGTGTCCGCAAAACATTTTTACACCTCCGCGATATTTTTGCATTGAAATTTACACACCGGTATGCTATAGTTGATTAAGTTGAAAAAGTTGCCCGTCAGGGCCGTGTATTACATTATTTAGGAGTGTTGTAATGTCAGAAAAGCCGGAAAAGCCGGAGAAGCTGGAAGTCGGCGCGATTGTTGAAGGCAAGGTCGTAAACCTTAAACCCTTCGGCGCGATAGTGATCCTGCCGGATAACACGCAGGGGCTTGTCCATATTTCCCACATATCGACCAGTTATGTTCAGAATGTCAACGACTACATAGCCACCGGGGATATCGTAAAGGTGAAGATACTGTCGGTAGACCCCACAACGAAGAAGATATCGCTGTCGATCAAGGAAGCGGCGCGCGAAAGCGGCCAGGGCGAGGTTCAGCCGCAGTTCAGCTTCCAGGACAGGCAGCGTTCTTCGGAAGGCGGCAACACATTCGAGGATAAGCTCAAGGAATGGGTCAAGGTCTCGAACGAACGCCACGCGGGCCTTAACAAGCGCAACAAGCGGCGTTAGAAGGGCAAGCGCGTGAGCGTTTGCCCCGGCAAAGTTAGCTCTTGCGAAACAGAACATCCAGCATGTTGCGGATGTTCTTTGTTCGTTCGGCGGTTGCCTGGGTGTCGATCCGAATCGCGCCGTTGTCCGTTATCAGCACATCGCCCTCCTTTGCGCCGCGAGGCAGGAGGGCTTTTTCGATGTGTAGTACATGCCCGGTGCTTATAGATTCACACCGCGCCAGACCGCTCTCGATGCTGTCGATAACATAGGTTCCGTCCGCGTGATCAGTATTCAACGGAGATACCTTCGGCGGAGGAGACCATCACGATGTCGCCGAGTTCAAAGGTGATGAGTATGCGGCTGCCGTGCCGCGCCAGCCTGTCCAGCACCACGCCGTGCGGGTGTCCGTAGCGGTTGTCGGCTCCCGCGCTTATTACGGCATAACGCGGCGAAACCGCGTCCAGAAACTCCTGCTTTGTGCTTGTTCTGCTGCCGTGATGGCCTACGCGCAGCACGTCGGCGGAGATGTCGTCGAAGTAGCGGAGCATTTCGGCCTCCGATTCCCGCTCCGCGTCAGCCGCGAAGAGGAAGGAGTTGCCGGCGTGATCCATCACGATCACGACGGAGTAGTCGTTGAGGTTGCCGTATCCCGAAGAGTTGGGCGCGATAACGGTGAAGTAGGTGTCGTCAAGCTCCAGCACCTTGCCCGGATATGGCTCTACAACGTTGATGCTGTTGTCTATCAGGGCTTGCAGGAAGTTTTCGTAGGTGCGTGTTGTGTGTACGACATTCGGCATGAGCACCGTGCCGATGCTTATGCCGTTGTTGTTGCCGATAAGCGGCACAAGCCCGCCGATATGGTCGGCGTGGGGGTGCGTGGCCACAACATAGTCGATATGTGACACGCCCGCCGCATCCAGTATGTGCGAAATATGTTCATACGCCCCGCGCACACCGCCGTCTATGAGCATTGCGTAGTTTGCTGTGCGAATCAAGGTGGAATCGCCCTGTCCAACGTCGATGAAAGTTACGGTGACAACTCCGCCGGCGGAAGAGGCCGACGCGGGCGGCGCGGGTGCGCTAAGGGGCGACGCCGCAAGGGGTTCGCTCGCACAGGCGGCAAGGATCAGGCAGAGCGTCAGAATCAGTGTTGTTACGCAGCGTGTATGCTTCATGATGTTACCTCTCTCCGTAGTATGTCATACTTGCGCAAAGGCCGCGGCGTGGGCAGGTGCAGTACCTGCTTGGGGTGCGGCGCGCTTGCCACGGCCAAACCGTCCGCGTCAAACATCTCGCCGACGGTGAAGCTCCAGCCCTCGCCAACTTGCGGGAAGGCCTCCAGCACATCGCCCACGGAAAACTTGCCGCGCTGTTCAACGACGGCAACGCCCCGCTCCGTGTCATAGTCCAGCACCACGCCCATGAACTCGTGCGTGCGGATGTAGGACGAACTGCCGTAGACCTGCTGGCCGGCATCGGGCCTTGCCACGGCAAAACCCGTGGTGAAACCGCGGTGGCTGGCCTTCTCAAGCTCCCGCGCATAAACGGCGGAGTTCGCGGCATAACCTTCCGGGTCGGCGGCATAGCTGTCCAAGGCCGTGCGGTATGCCTTGGTGGTTACGGCGACGTAGTAGGGCGTTTTCATGCGCCCCTCGATCTTCAGGCCGGACACGCCCGCCCGCACAAGCTCCGGGATAAACTCCACAAGGCAGAGATCCTTCGAGTTGTAGATGTAGGTTCCGCGGTCGTCCTCGTAGACGGGCATGTGTTCGCCCAGGCGGGTCTCCTCGGTCAGCGAATACTTCCAGCGGCAGGGCTGGGAGCAGTCGCCCTTGTTTGCGTCGCGCACCCTGGTGTGGGCGGCTTTCTGTGCCGTCATATAGTTGCTTAACAGGCACCGCCCGGACATCGAGATGCACATCGCGCCGTGGACGAACACTTCCGTCTCGGCCTTGGGCGCGCGGCGGCCGATGTCCGCCACCTGCTCCAGCGAAAGCTCGCGGGCGAGTATCACCCGCGCCGCGCCCTGTTCGTGCCAGAAGCTTACTGCGCGGGAGTTCGTGGTGTTCGCCTGGGTGCTGATGTGCAGGGGCAGTTTCGGCGCGGCGGCGCGGGCAAGAGCGAACACCCCGGGGTCGGACACAATGGCCGCGTCCGCGCCCATCTCGTACAGGTGCCGAAAGAACGGAGCCATGCCGTCCAGATCAGCATCATCGGCAAAGATGTTCGCCGTAACGTATACCTTCCTGCCGCGCTCGTGGGCATAACGTAAACCCGCCTCCATCTCATGCGTATCAAAGTTGCGCGCGTTTGCCCGCAGGCTATACTGCCCGCCGCCGATGTATACCGCGTCCGCGCCGTAGTTCACGGCGGTTATAAGCCTTTCCAAGTCCCCCGCGGGGGACAGCAGTTCCGGAAGTTTCATACGCCACCCTTCATTCTCAACAAGCTGTAGAACCAAAGCCGTCATAGCTACTGAACCCAAGCATGTATAACGCCAGTGCAAAGGAGCCGTTCCTTGCATGAGCCAGTTCGTGCAACTCGCCAATAACCCTGTCATCGGGAATGACGCTTGTCGCAGTGCTTGAAACAGCTTTTTCGATAACGCCGGGAAGCGCCATACACACTTGGTAAAATGCGTCCTGCTGCCCTGTCACGAGTGAGTAAAACTTGTCGATGCTTACACGGCGAATACGGCGGTGCTTTTTCTGCCGGCTATCAACCGAAATCGTCCATGCGACATTTTGCGACTGTTTAGCGATAACTTCAACAAGGAAGCAGGCACAGTCATCATCGGCAAGCAGCTGCGATTGCAAACGAATATACGATTTGCCCGATGCCGCCGAGTTCATGGTGTTGTGCTTGTTCTTCATCTCAACAAAGACACGGTTGACGGTATCGCCGCCTGACACATCTATGCCGTTTTCGTTGGTAACAACAACATCCCACCCGCTTGCCGGCACATCACAGTCAGCTATATATTGAAAGATCCGTTGGTGAAAGTATCCGATATCGTTGTTGTTGGACTTGTCGCGCTGGCGGAAGATCTCATTCTTCACGATCTCTTCCCACGAAAACCCGTATACCGTTTTGTCAAAGATCAGCTTCACCGGGTCGATCAAGTTCTTGTTAAACTTCTTCAAATCGAAGGGTTCCAGCTTATCGCCATATTGTTGGATCGTAGCTTCAACATGCCGGAGGAAGTTTTCCTCCGATATAAACGACAGCGGCCACATTACATCTGCTCCAAACCTTCATAAATTTTCCGTGCCACTTCGTAGGCGAGGTTGACGGGAACAGCGTTCCCTACCTGTTTGTATTGCTGGCCGACACTGCCCGAAAACTCCCAGTCATCGGGGAAGCATTGACACCGCGCGTTTTCGCGGACGGTGAAGGGTCGCGCTTCCAAGGGGTGGCAGCGGTCTGTTTGTTTTTGAGACGGCGAAGTGAGGACAGTCAGGGACGGTTCGTCCAAGCTAAGCCGCCGCAAGATCCCCGTGCGCCCGCCCTCCATGTACCAGCAGCTCTTCATGTAGTCCTTCGCAATCTCTGCCGGTATGTCACGCCAGTAACCTCCGGGCGGAACAAGCTCAAAGATTTTGCGCTTGTGTTCGGAATACTGTGTGCCGGCGCTTTGCGGCACATCGCCCAGAATGTCGCGCAGAACAGGCTTGTACTTGTGCGGCGTGGGCGGGTCAATCCGCAGCCTGTCCGCAAGGTCGTTACGAACGCCGATCATGATCAGGCGTTCCCTCTTCTGCGCAACGCCGTAATCCCACGCGTTCATTATCTCTGTCTGAACCGTATAGCCCTCTGCCTTGAAAATGTCAAGGATGGCCTGATATGTACGCCCGCGGTCGTGGGATACAAGGCCGCGTACATTTTCGAACAAGAACGTCCGGGGCTGCAGCTTCCGCAGAAACAAGGCGTAGTGATAAAAAAGGGTGCCGCGTGCGTCGTCCAGACCCAGCCGCTTGCCCGCATAGGAAAAAGCCTGGCAGGGCGCGCCGCCGGACAGCAGATCCAGATCGCCCTTGTTAATGCCGAACAGGGTCTCCAGGTCTGACGAGGAAATGTTTGCGATATCGTCATTTATGACATTCCACTTTGGGCGGTTGTTCCTCAGGGTGCCGGCGGCGTCCTTGTCAAGCTCTACCAGGCCGATAGTCTCAAAACCTGCCTTCTCAAGCCCAAGGGCCAGACCCCCGGCTCCCGCAAAAAGCTCTATGGTTACAAAATTATGTAGTGCGTTCATGGCCATGCCCCCTGTCTGTTTTACACACTAACAATAGGCCGTCGCCGATAGGAACTATCGACGATTCAAGCCCCGGTGCGTGGGTGACTTCGTGCAGGAGAGCCCTCATGCGCGTGTGCGTGGTGCGCTGCCGTCTGGGTATCTCGAAGCGGTCGGCGGCGGTTCGCCCGCCTTGCAGTACGTTGTCGGCAAGCAGTATGCCGCCCGGCGCGAGCATCCGCAGGCAGTGGGGGAAGAACACGGGATACTGCCCCTTCGCCGCGTCCATGAATATAAAGTCATAGGGGCCGGTCAGCTCCGGCAGAATGTCCCGCGCGTCGCCCTCCAGCAGTGTTATCCGATCCTCGATGCCCAGCCGACGGAAGTTCTCCCGCGCACGGGCGATCATCTCGTCGTAGCGGTCGATAGTGGTGACATGCCCGCCTTCGCCCATACAGCTGCTTATCAGCGCGGCCGAAAAGCCCACGGCGCAACCGATCTCCAGAGCGCGTTGGCACGGGCGTATGGCCAGCAGGGTGGACACAAACCGCGCCACCTCCGGCGGGATAACGGGCAGGCCGCGGACCATTGCCTCCCGCTGGATCTCGCCCAGCACCCCGGCGCAAAGCGGCTGAACGTCGTTGATGTAGCTCCGTATATCGCTACTCATCGGCTTCCTGCCTTGCGCGCAGGTACTCTTCGCGGTCTGCCGTAAAGAAGAACAACCCCGTCTCGACATCTACAAGCAGTGCGTACAGATATTCGTAGTCATAGGGAAACAGCACGGCATCAATGCTCGCGGCACTCGGGTTGCATATAGGCCCGTAGGGCAAGCCGGCAAATAAGAATGTGTTGTGCGGAGACTCCGTAGCAAAGTCCGCCGGAGTCAGCAAGTTGAACGGTCTGTCCACGGCATAGGCCACTGTGGACACCATTTCCAGCGGCATGTCCAGAGCCAGCCTGTTCGCGATAACCGCGGCGAACCTGTTGCGGTCTGCACCAAGCGCGCTCATGCGTGTTTCGCGCTCCACGATGGAGGCCATTATCACGATCTCGTCCATGGTCAGGCCAAGCTCTGTCGCGCGGGAGGCGCGGTCGTTGTCGAAGATGTCCTCAAAGCGTTGTAGCTGACGCGCAATCACCTGGTTGGCGTTGGCGTTGGCGGGGATCATGTATGTGTCGGGGAAGAGGTAGCCCTGCAGGCGGTTGTTGCGCTGGGGAACGCCCGGCAGGAAGTCGAAGTCGAACTCCACCTCGTTCGCCACGGTCAGAAACTCCTCGGCCGTCATAATGTCATTGCCTTCCAGATACGACGCGATATCTGCGTTCGTAAAACCTTCGCCAATGCGTATCTGCACATCGGTGAAGAAGTTTGTGGCGCGTATGGCTCCGGCCATCTGCGCCGCGCTCATCTCGGAACTAACAAGGAAGGTGCCGGGCGCGAAGTCCGCCGTGTTCCCCATCAGAAAGTTCTCGATGCGGAACATAAGAGCGTTGTGGATCAGCCCGCGCTCGTAGAGTATGCGGGAAACTTCGTCCAGCGTGGTGGGGTTTGCGAGGGTGATCTCCACGAGCAGCGGCTCGCGGTATTCTATCAAGGTGGAGCCAAGCCCGCGGCCATAGTCAAACGCCGCGACACTCACCGTAAAAATCAGGTACGCCGTAGCAAGCATCGCCCCAAGGCTAAAGACGCTTCCGGCAAGAAACTTCAGAACGGACTGAATCACGGCACACCACGCCCTTCCCGCATACTTACTCTATGCTTACATCTTACTACAACAACGGCTTGCGCGTCAAGCCGCAATACACCAATAGACCTCTTGCACAACTGACAAACGCCATCTTTGCAGTCAGTTTTCCGTTATGCGTCGTCGCTTCCTTCTTGCGAACCCTGTGGGTTCGCGGCGGCGTCAGCTCCTAGCCTAACGAAAAACTGACGCGCAAATCTGGCATTTGCCAGTTGTGCAAGAGGTCTATTGCAAAAAATGCAGTAATGCGTTATGATGTGTAGAATAAAAAGTTATTCTCTAATGGAGTGTTGTGCATGGCGTTGTCTGAATTTAAGCAAGGTTCTGTAATATGCGGCGAGGGCGCCCCCCTTCGCCACATCCTGTTCATCACGAAGGGCAGTGTAGACGCGGAGTTTAACGGAAAGGCGTTCCGGCTGGAGCAGGGCGGGGTGATCGGCCTGTGCGCGTTGAGCGCGGGCAAGCACATGCACACATACACCGCGGCCACGGACGTGGTGGTGTTTTCCTATCCGTACAAGGGTTTTAGCAGCTTGGAAGTGTTGCTGAACGAGCGGCCGGAGGTATCGGGTCTGCTCGTAAATTCAATGTGCCGGCAGATCACCCTGGCTCTGTGGTACAGGCAGATTTTGAAGAAGGAGGCCGAAGCGGCCTACGAACTCGCAAAGGACACGTTTCCGCAGTACGAGCGGCTGTGTACGCTCTACGCCTACGCGTCGAAACAGCTGCCGGAGCTGGACGAGCTGCAGCATCCCTCGGAAATCGACCCGCTGGAGGAGTGGATTCACGAGTACTACACGGGAATAAGCAACGTAGAGCAGACGGTGTCCCAGGCGTTCTTCCGCGAACCCGGCATATCGCTGGGTTTCCTGCGCAGGAGCGCGGAGGACGTGCTGTGCGTGTTGCGCGCGTGTGAATCCTATGACGAGTACTTGAGCCGTGTGGCAGGGGTCTATGCGCATGAGAGCCGGCACGACCTTTTCGCCCTGGTGGGCGAACTGCACACAAGCTCCGTCAACATCAGGGGGGCCGACGACGCGCTAAAGCCTATCACAGCGCGGCTGATCCGCCAAATGCAGGAACTTAGCAAGGCGGATCAAGCATATGTCGAACAGCGTCTGCAAGAGTACAGGGACGGGCTGGAAGGCATACGCACAGAGGCGGGCATCGCGGAGATTCCGTCGGCCACAGGCGCGAAGCAGAACCTGTTGAACTCGATGGAGGTCATTCTGGAGTATTCAGGCCTGCCGGAGGAGGACTGCAACCGCTTCGCGCGCTGTGTACACGAGTACACAAAGCTTGCGGACAGGGGAAGCGCGGACGACGATGCTTACCGCCTGCGCGAAGAGCTGACGGCCGGCTTCTACAGAATTTACGAGCCGGTGTTCTTCAAGAGCCTGGAGGATCCCACGCTGTCCACCATTGTTAAGATGTTCCTGAACTTCGGCTACGTAGACGCCGCGCTTGCGGGTTACGAACATGCCGACTATCTCTATTCGATAGCCGACTCGCTAAAGGGTGACCCGGAGATGGGCGTGTACACGGTGCGCGAGTGGTTGACGGCCATCTACGAAGGCAGCAAGGAGCCGAGCCGCAACGACTTCGACACAGATTACGCCGCATATATCCGCGAAATGAAAACGGGCGGCAAGATAACGGCGCAGGAAGAGAACACCATGCTGCAAGACAACGCGGGCAAGGTGCGCTTTGAACTCGAGCAGGTGTTCCCCACGGTCAACAAGATCACGTTCGGGCGTATCTCCACGTTCTGCCCCTTGTTTGCGAGCCACAACGCTTTGCGCAGCCTGCAAGCGTCCATGGTTACGCCGTCCATGCTCAAGGTGGCGATAGACGAGATCCGCAGCATAGACTTCTCCGCGTTCTACCGCGAGACGCTCTACACAAACCCGGATGCCGGCGTGCCCAAGGAATCAATAAACGTGGAGATCCTGCCGGAGATAATCCTTCTGCCGAACATTGGCCTGCGCGGCGCGATGTGGCAGGAGATCGAGGGTAGGAAGCGCGCCTCGCCTTCGCGCCTCTTTATCCCGCTTATGCTGATGGAGGACATAAAGACTCTGATGGTGCGCCTGACGGCCGAGTTCCGCTGGGAAATGTGCAAGCGCATCCAGGGCACACGCTGGAGCGACATTACGGCTCCGTCCCTCACCAGCGAGTTCTTCGACTATCTCCAGTTCTACAGAAGCAACCGCGAGCTGTCGCAGGACGTAAAGGCCTCCGTCAAGACAGAGCTTGTCCGCGCGCGCAACATCTACAAATCTGTGTTTGTGCAAAACTACGCCGACTGGCTCCAGTATGAGTCCAACGGGTCGCCGCGCCTGAACAAGTTCGTGCGCCGCATAATGATGATCTACTGCCCATTCGCCGAAGAAACGCGCGAAAAGCTCTCCCTCAACCCGCAGTTCGCCGAGCCGCTGAAACGCTTCAACATACGCAAGCACCAGCGGGTGACGCGCCTCTCAAACCTCATGCAAAAGGTCAGCAAGATCGCCAAGGAGATGCCGCAAGAACTCACGGACGAGCTGGCGTTTGCGCAACGCTAGGCCGTAAGCCCGGCCAGGAGTGGTCAACAGTTTTTAGTCATACGCCCCCTTTTTTCGCATATAGATTATAGAGCGAGTAAAAGGAGGGCACTTTCTTGAAGGCGTATATCGAGGAACGAGCCGTGGAGGTTGCTAATTTTATCATCAAGTCGAACGCAACCGTGCGGGAAACAGCGAAAAAATTTGGAATTTCCAAAAGTACTGTACATAAAGATGTTACGGAGAGATTGGTAAAGATAAATCCTAAGCTTGCGGTTGAAGCGCGCAGGGTCTTGGAGATGAATAAGTCGGAGAGGCATATCAGGGGCGGGTTGGCTACGAAGGAAAAGTATCTGACTCTCACGCCGCCGAAGCCGATGGGGAAGTTTTGCTAGGGCGTGTTTGAAAACCCGCTTTCGGCGAATTTTCGAGCATAATTTTTTGCCGGGCTAGGAAGCGACGACGACGCGAACCCTTGTGGTTCGCTAGAATGCTGTGTGCCGGTGGCACAC
>Ga0131853_10018427_pt1 | contig 12699 bp, 3 predicted proteins | sample TergutLab28metaG_FD_92764 | JGI IMG/M metagenome (GOLD analysis project Ga0131853, IMG submission 92764) | Labiotermes labralis P1 segment gut microbial communities from Petit-Saut dam, French Guiana - Lab288 P1 (version 2) (version 2) | ecosystem: Host-associated > Arthropoda: Insects >...
ACCAACGAATGCACATATAATTTCACATAAAACACTTTTAAAACACTTTAAAACACTCCGAAATGTTTCGATCTTGTCAGATCATCATCAGGGAGCTTTGTTCCTTGCTAAAGTTATGTTACAACTCGTTTGCAAATACGAATTGAATTGTGAATACTGTAACATAACTTTAGCAAGGAACAAAGCTCCTTGATGATGATCTGACAAGATCGGAACATGTCGGAGTGTTTTAAAGTGTTTTAAAAGTGTTTTATGTGAAATTATATGTGCATTCGTTGGTTAATGAATTGAAGTGATTCTGCAAAAAAAATGCACGGTGCTACAATAAGACTCATCCACTGAATTTTCCGGAAACAACGCAGGCTTTATGGCTTTTGGGGTGATTTGCTGTTAAAATGTTTCCTCCTTGGGAGCTTCTGCACTTTGCGGAGGTCCCTCGTAACCTTTGACAAACTATGCCGCTGTCACAAAGTGTACAGAGCCAAACAGAATATTTACATACCACTCTACTAGGATCTGTACGATGTTGCGTCACATTCTGAGTCACTTATTGCACAAACTTCGTCCATAGCCAGTATTAAACATAATACACTCGGTCTGGGGATAGGAACGGTACCCGTTCTGAAGCAAAAAATGAATTTTGACACCTACTCAGTTTTGTTCGAAGGAAAAATGCTGTGACAGGAAACGATTCCAACAAATACTTATTTTCATACAACTGCCTGTATGGTATGATATTTTTCAGCAAAGATCCCTATACCAATTTTAAGTTTAATTGCAGCCATTTGTTCAGGAAATAATTAGGCTCTGAGTGCACGCCATTGGGTGTAGGTTTAGCAATCCTCACAAGAAACCTGGATCATGTTTCAAGCGTGGCACATAGGATGGCGTCCTTGGAAATTGGGTCTAATTATTATAATTTATTCCTAAAACCCTTCAAAGAACAGCGCTAACAGTATGAACCAGAGCTTTGAACATTCAAGAATTCTGCACTTTACTCACACTTGTGTCTATAATAATAAACAGCCATTACTCTCTTAATTAACATTAAGGGTTGATACTTGTATATGTAAAAACGAATGTATTGTCACTGACAGGAAGTGGACCTTTTTCTATTACTTAGAAAAATATTCAGACTTTAAAGGCTTAATATCCTTTTATCTTTGAGCACGTACTACAAGAGATATTTCAAGGGGCAAATATTTTGTCTCCTGCAGTGCAGCCATGCACATTCGTAAGGCCACGCAATTTTTCACGGTGTCAACAACATAAGAAATTTCATGAAAGCGCCACCTGCATAATAAGAACAAGTGAAATAAGGTCTCTTTGTCAACTTCATAAAGTACACTTAATTTTACTTTGCTTTCATTTTTTATAACTGGCCTTCCACAAGCTGTTTACAAATGAGGCAATAAGACGCACTGCTGTTTCAACGAAATGATTCAAAGATTAAAAAATTTAGGATTCGTCAAGTTTTAATTCGCACGGATTCACGTCTATTGCTTAACAAATGTCACTGGTAAAAATACTAGTGATTAATTTTGTTGTGTAGTTGACACACATTGATTTTTTGTTGTGATTTTCTTTTTCGCATTCTTACATGTATTGCATGTTAGTCATAAGCTAAATTTATTCATGCTTAGTTCTCGCCTCTCTTAAGACCAGGCATGGGAGGAATATAATTTCCTTCAATTTCTTTTGTTTAAAACTGGACTCTTTAAGTGTATCGCGCGAGCAGTGTGTAAGCAACACATGTAACAATAGTTGCTTTGTTCTGCGGCAGCAGTCTGCTGCGTAGCTCGAACTGTGTCTGAACAGCAGAATACGAGGCTGGACAGTCAGTGAGTGCGAACGGTAATTTAGAGTCCACTGGCGAGAATTGTCACTTATACATTTTGGTTGTAAATACTATTACTCCATACTCTTGCACAATAAAACTCCAACATATTCTACTTGGGGATTATTGAGAGTGTGTGCGACATGCCTGACTCCCCGTCTTAACCAGAGTTACGAGCTCCGTCCTCCCTGGGAACAATATCTAAGATACGTTCCTCATCAGGTCCGCAACGGATAAAACAATTTAACCTGTGATATGCACATGTAAAACAAAAGTGAGAATAAAAAGGAAGTCAGTTTAGTCAAAGGGTGGTGAGCGGTGACCTTCATGCCCCGTCTGAGATCATGGCATTCGAGGATACTGCGTGGTCCCCACAGACATGCTTTCAAAAATTTCTCGCAGCTTGCGAGAATCTAACCACGTGCTCGTTTTGCACCGTGCAAAGCCTTACCTCTGCGAAGACTGACCTATCTCGATTATGAGATACTACATTTATTACAGGGGGCACGCGGTGGCCCAGTTAGTCGAGGCACTGCGCTACAAACCGGAAGATCGCGGGTTCGATTCCCGATGGTGTCATTGGAATTTTTCATTGACATAGCTTCTAACAGAAATGGGTACCAGGAGTAATTCCTGGGGGTAAAGAAGGCTGGTGCGCAGGGCTGACGAACTTACCACCTTCACGTGCCGATTGTATTGAAAGCTGGGAGCCTCAACCTCCTTGAACCCTCTGGGCCTGTCCAGGCCTGTAATGGGATGGCTTTACCTTTTTACGTTTATTACAGAGAAACAAAACTTGACTAGTCCGAAAATTCCCATGAACTGCATGCTCGAATTCTTAGTAATGCCAGATTGGAGCTAAAGTAAGAGCAATGATGTGAAGTAAGGAATATAAATTAATGGAAAGGTTGCCGTAATGGTATGCAGCAGACGAAATGGTTTGAATAGATACAGTACTGGGGTGGAAACTTGGTGTTTGCATTGGGACGGCTGAAATGCATGGAATTTCGATATTTATGTTGAGAAGGAAATAAAATTGTTGTTTCACATTGCGCATCTGATAGACAAACTTGAGGCTATTAGTTGTAAATTCCAAGGGGTTAAAGTTCCTCTTATGAGGCTCCATAATGTAGACATCTGGTGAGAACTCTTGAAACCAAATGGATCTCACCAGCAAAACACATCTAACTATGCGGCGAAGTGAAATGCACCACGAATAAACTTTCTCTGGAATTAGCTATGACATCAGCAGATGTTGTGAAATGGAAATTTGATGGTGAATAATGTTTCAGAAAGCAGAGACAAGTTGTTCCGTTTTACTTTAAATACTAATTCGGTGGAGTGAATGTACAATAATTTGTGTGAAAAAATAATACGGTCATGACGATTACAACTCAAAAATGTCACCATCGAAAAACTTTAAAACAATGGGCCCGCTGTGCGCAGAGTGCGCGGTGGTGGTTCGTCTTTAATAAAAAAATTAGCTTCCGTAAACTTTACAAATGTCAGTACGGAAATACTGAGTGTCTATATGTATTAATACTGAGCGTCTATTTGCATCAATACTGACAGTCTATTTGTATCAATAGTGAGCGTCTATTTTTATCAGTACTGAGCGTCTATTTGTAGCAGTACTGAGCGTCTACTTGTGTCAATACTGAGCGTCTATTTGTATCAATACTGAGCATCTATTTGTATCAATAATGAGCGTCTATTTGTATCAATACTGAGCGTCTATTTGTATCAATAATGAGTGTCTATTTTTTTTATCAATAATGAGCGTCTATTTGTATCAATATTGAGTGTCTATTTGTATCAATACTGAGTGTCTATTTTTATCAATACTACTCGTCTATTTGTATCAATATTGAGTGTCTATTTGTATCAATATTGAGTGTCTAAATTTATCAATACTGAATGTCTATTTTTATCAATACTGAGCGTCTATTTGTATCAACACTTAGCGTCTATTTGATTAATATTGAGTGTCTATTTATATCAATATTAATACTGAGTGTCTATTTGTATCAATACTGAATGTCTATTTTTATCAATACTTAGCGTCTATTTTTATTAATATTGAGTGTCTATTTATATCAATATTGAGTGTCTATTTATATCAATATTGAGTGTCTATTTATATCAATATTGAGTGTCTATTTGTATCAATACTGTCTATTTTTATCAATACCCATTATCCATTATTAGGAAATAATATGAGGAATTCCTTACACGAGCTTCAGCTTGTCAGAAGAATGCTTTAGGAAACTTTTTCGTATAAAATCAGTGCAATAATTATATCACGATATTTAAAAGGGCAGAGCCTGTATCGTCCCCGAGAGAACATCAATGCATGCAGATTTCTGACTGAGTGAAAGTGACCACTTACAAACTCGAGCCGTAGATGGGAAAGTAAAAATGAAATGAATCCGAAACAGAAATGTGTGACTTCTGGGATACCGGTTTAGGATAGGGAGCAATGACGGTCTTTATAAACACGATAATGACATTTCTGTTATACTGGTAAAATTTAGAAGTTTCTCAAATAGCTGAGCGACTGGTAGCTTATGGAGGAGGAATATGATCTGTACAGTCATTCATTCATTCATTCAGTTAGTCAGTCAGTCAGTTTGTTAGATAATCAGTTGTCCATTTATTCAGAAGTTCGGCCGGTCAATTGGCTAGTTAGTTCGCTATTGGTCTCTACTCATATATTCGCTACTAAAAAGATTTTTTTTTAATTTGAACAACATGTGTAAATACACGTGTCTTTAAAGTCCAATAAACATATCCTAAATTTCTAGGTTAGGACGCCCTGTAGTCTGATACTTGGATATGAACATTTGCTGCTATTGAAAAAATAACGTAAATTAACCATTAATTTTTTTTATTTAATTAGTATACCAACTGATGCACATACATAAAAATTCCACATTAAAACATTAAAATTGCTCCGACATGTTTCGATCCTAAGATCATCATCACGCAGCAAAGCACAGGACGCACACCCATAGTCGGGCACTCTCAACAACATAACCTTACAAAATAAGACATACTGCCACCACACCCTGTTTATACAACGAAATTAATCAGTGACTAATTTTAATAGTGATTTTAGCGAGGAAAGTGTAGCTCCCTGATGATGGAATTTTTATGTATGTGCATCAGTTGGTATACTAATTAAATAATTCGACGATATACACGGTGCAACAATAAGGATAACCATTAAATTGTTCAAACACAATACAATAAAATTAGCTTTCAAAACAAATAATTTCATACAGAAATGATCACGTAACAAAAATCCGGATCATAATAATAAATACTTGAAACGCAGGTATTTAAGTTATAACCTGTTCCAAAAGCCACCCTCCCCCCCCCCCCCCAAAAAGTCGGGAAAACTCGAGATACATCTTATTAATCACTTTTAAGGAACATATATAAGCTTTATGCCATAATATTTATGGTTCAAGATTTTCACAACTTGTATTAGAAAAGTGGCACCCAGGTACAGTCGGAAAATGCCATGGAATTGTGACATACTGGTGGAAAGAGATGACAAACAAACAAACACTACACACTAAATAAACCCATCAGTTAAAGCTTGTAAAACTTCGCGGTTACTTTACTTACCACCAGGTTTAACATTCAAAAATTCTACATGGTTCTCACATTGCGTTTATGTTTTTTTTTTCGGATCTCACAACTAACAGCGACTTTTGTCTTACACAATATTAGCAGATTGGTTTTGTATAACTGAGGTAGACAGTGTTTACAGCGCGGTACGCACTGAGTTCTTATATAAAACAGACAGGTTTAGTCTTTAGAGGATTAATGGATTACTCTATATCAGACCTACTAAAACATGATCTATAGAGTACCAGCCGCTTGCCACTGCGGACACGTCACACCGTCAGTCCATAGTACCTTCGGATACACGCACGTTACAATGTAAATTATGTTGTACAACTTTGTAACAAAGTTTACAACATTAATTAACAATGTTTCGAATTTATGTTTTACTTATTAATTATAGTCTTTTTTGTATTGACCACCAACACCCAGAATTTCCAAAGCATTTAAAACACGGTGTCATATAAAAAGGACCCCGAACACGTAAAATTTACTTATTTTCAACTTTTCCATCTAATATGGACACTAGATATGATTTATCTATATATAAATTACAGTTATTTTCGTAGCTTTATTCCGGAATATAAAATATACAAATTAGACTCGACTCGACACCAAGAAGAGACAAGATATTTTGTACCTTCATATACAACGGAGGTTCTATGACAAACAATTTTGAACCCTTAACCTGAAAAGGAGTAATGTCTTCAAATTTAATTTTTAATGTTAAACAAAGCGTGATAATTTGTATAATTTCATCGTAATCACAAATGTTTTAGCTTAATTACAACGAGAAAATTTCACAAAGCTATAAACCATAACCCTTATATGTAGGAACGAAGTCTTATTCTTGATACAGGTCCTTGTTTATACACTAACAAAATAATTTTTATTGGTGGTACGCAATGATGTGTGTAAATCACATAATATGCAACCACAATACTGTGCTGTGACTGACGGATTATATTATGCCTCTCTCAACTACCAAAATACGCTGCGTAACGTCCCCAAAAAAGTGAAAACTTAAAGAACACCGCGGCGGAAGCCTGAAACTTCGTGATTTTCTCTGTTTTATTCCTGTGAAACAGACGTACGTAGCAAGCTGTTGGTTGGTTCTACGTCATTCTGCACTCCGGGTCGGCGATTTCCACCTGGCGACGCAGTCAAAGCCGTGGTCTAGAAGTAGCTTCGAGAGAAGAAAATGTCTTTCTAAAGCCAGAGCTTGGAAAAATCTCATCTCACTTAATGGTAAGTGCTTTAAAATTTTGTGACTACGTGGAAAAATAAGGGAATGCTCCGCAAACGTGACCGTGTGCTTCAGTGGCTATCACTTACCTCCATTCCCCTACAAAAATAGGGAGCAGATCTTGAGTCGCAAGTTTTCCTTTTTTGGACACCAATCATCCAGATAGTCTTTATACGAGTAGTGGCCTAAACACCAAATACGAGGCGCGTCCAGAAATTAAGAATCGATCGCTCGTAGCGGCAGCGCAGGTAACGCGCGCACTTCCTGTAAATGTCTTTCGTCTCCTGTATGTCAATAGGAACACGTCTATTGCGTACTGCCGTGTCATATTTCTTCCCTCACTCGCTGTAGACATCTACGACGAAAATGAAAATGGAAAATACTGCTTCCTGTGAAGTGCAGTTTTGATGCCATTTTCAAAAGCTAAAAATATTGGTATGGCAGAAATTCACGGGAAGATTGTTGAAACGCGTGGTGTAGGTGCCATAAATGACAGGAATGTGAGGAAATTGTGTCAGTATTTCAAATACGGCAGGGTTAATATGCGTGACGAGGAGCGAAGTGGGCGCCCCTGTTCGGTCCAGAATGATTTGAAAGGAAACTTGAATACAAAGAATTCGGAGAAAGAGACGATTCGTAATTTATTGAATTGCATGAACTTTTGTGTGGCCGGACAGAGTCTGCGGAGTGACCAAGGGCAAAAGACGCTGTGTAGGACTGGCTGAACAGCTTGGCGGCTAACTTTTTCGACAAAGGCACACAAAAGCTGGACCAATGGTATGAGAAGTACCTTACTTCACGTGGCGACAATGTGAAGAAGTAGTGTAATGTAGGTACAACACGATGAAGTAAAGTCATCTTCTAAAAAACTTTAAACGCTATTATACTCAGCTGTTTCTTATTTTGTGGACGCATTATGTGTTAATGTAACCCGACGACTTAGAGACACGTTCACGTACTTTACATTCGTGGTTCTGTGTATCGTAATCCTAGGTTGAAGAAATCCAACGAGATGCAACAATATGCAGATGTTTATTTACTGCTAAATTACTCTACATGTTTCGGGCGTCCATCACGCCCATCATCAGCAGTACATAAAACTGTAGTTGCAGCCTCTGGTACAGATCATACTATATGGGGAGCAAGCTTCCTTATTTGGTCACGTTTGAGGAAGCTTGCTCCCCATATAGTATGATCTGTACCAGAGGCTGCAACTACGGTTTTATGTACTCCTTCCTGATGATGGGCGCGATGGACGCCCGAAACATGTAGAGTAATTTAGCAGTAAATAAATATCTGCATACTGTTGCATCTTGTTGGATTTCTTCAACCTACCCTCACGTATTTTCGACCAAACATCTTAATATTTTTAAAAAGCCCCAAAGATGTTATAAAAAAAAGCCAGAAAATCGCTACTTTGTAACAAATGTGCTCTATGCAATGCTCCACGCTGGAATTAGATACGGGCTCTTTCTCGCGTTAATTTTGTTACAGATAATAGGAAACGAAGCACGGACGTAAGTAGCAGCAATTTCGAAAGGACACTCCATATTATCACCCAAGTTTCGAAAACTGCCACAACAGAACAGGCGCATGTCAACTGGATCATGGGTTCGAAGCCCATGCACGGCACAAATTCACACTTTTTCTGTGTTTACTTTATTCTATGCGCGCGGCGGCCTTACGACAGGCCGATACTCCTTCCAAGAGGTCCTATTAATTGTCTACGAGAGTTTCATAACCTTACAGATTATGATGCCCCATTTTATAAGAAAATTTTAAGGGCCTCCATTTGCTAATAGTCGTACTGCCAGGAACGAGCATCATCTGAGAATGTCATTAATGACAAAGGCTATCATTAATTCTGCAAATGAACTGATATTTCATCCATCATATCAAAAAATACAAGCATTCGAAAATTATTGACTATCAGTGGCAGGGACAACAGGGAAGGAAAGCGCAAACAGGGGTTAAATACGTGTTACGACGGCAAGAAAATTCGCTGAGACCTTGGAATAACCCACCACGGCAAGCCGAGGTCTGCGGGCAAACGTTTGAGGCCCCATTGGTTTATGATATTCAGACTTTCAGAAGTTACAGAAGGGTTTAATTATTCATTAGTAAAGACTGAAGCAGAAGTTTAAACAATAAAGATAAGAAGCAAAATAATGAAGAGCGAGCGTCACCAGTGTGCAGAGAATACTAGAAGTTGGCTTGGCTTCACCATCGCTGAACCGTAAAAGAACGGCTGGTCTGTAGAATGCGGGTCCCAAGAACTGACATTCCTTATGCGGTTAATAGCAGAAGGCTTGGATGGACTTGAATGAGTTTGTTCGGGCCAGGCGCCTCCCATTCTCCATGCACTCCTTTTGTCTTTACAGACGCTGTGTGTATAATCTTCAGACACTTTCGCAACAAGAAAGGAACCCGGCTGTATTGTTTGTGGAGAAGCCTGATGAATGTATTTGTCACAACGAATACCAGAACGTTCATTTTAGCAAGTTGTGCCACGAAAGGAGAAATTGGAAATAATTAGGATTAATAAATTATTTCGTGGGTATACCTGTCAAGATGGATATGGTAACTTCTTGAAACAGAGTCCTTGAGAAGATAATATTGCTGTAGCACAGGGCTGACCAACGTGCGGACCTCGAGGAAGGTATCAGTTGCCCAGTGAGACATGAATATTTTAAATAGTACAATTTTAAAAAAATATAATAGGACTACAGGATATAATATGGCAACTTTAATAGCAGAGACCATGTCTGGAAACTATAACTCACAACTACTAAGAGAGCTCACACTGTTGTACCGAGTTTAGTAATTTAGAGCGACTCTCTGGTGAGTCCTTACGAATTATGTGTCCTTCGTGTGGGTTGAAGCTGGTCAGCCCTGCTTGAGAATGTCAATTAATACTAATTATTATCCAAAACAAACTCACTCCATCCCCTTTGTGTTATATTTGAGATCCTTTTTATGGTATTATCCTCCACCGTACAGAGAAACCGGAACTGTGTAGACGGTGTAGTGAGCAGACTATGGGGTGGACAACTGCAATAACCGTAGTTCGATACCTGATAGGAACAAGAGTTTTGACTCTCTTCCACGAGGCCCACCCAGCCTCCTATTCAACGACTACCGTAGTATCTGACCACTCAACTCCACCCAGTGCCGTCGGTAACAATGCGTCCAGTGATACCTCAGTTCGCCGTTTTCCTTCATAGCGCGCACACGCACGACTGTGTACGTTTACCTTAGGCTACCACACACACACACACACACACGGTGCCGCCGGGTCGCCATATTGGTTCTTTCTATTCACGTGATTCAATTAAACTCGTGCATGGAGATTTGAGACTTTTGCAGGAGTGACTGTGAAAACTGCCATACTCTCAGAAAGGAGCCTGTGTAGTCTGAGAAAAATTTATCGATATTTTTGGAAAAGGGTTGCCCCTCTTATATATTGCACATGGAAGAAAATGTTGATCTAAAAGTTGGCAAACACCGACCAGACTACACGGCGTCATTACGCAAAGATCAACGGTGGGAATATACTACAGTGCCGTTGTGCGTCGGAACTTAGTTTGATAATAATATAAAAGCAGGCGTGAGTAATGCTAGGAAATGAGCGATGACTTAATTTAAGGCAGTATTCTGTTAATTGTGTGTGAACGTTTTTAACAATGATAATAATAATAATAACACATTTTTCTTGTACTCTCGATAGACGGCCATACAATTATCCCTTCTAATCTACAAATGTTGCAATGACAAGAGCAGGCTTACTGTACGCAGTGACAGTATTCACATTTCCCAATAGTAACATAATGAGAGACACATAGATCTGCCCGGAACAGAGTAGTATCAAAATTCACTGCCATGTAAATTGGCATGAATTTATGGGTTCTAGGTCTACTGTGTTTATATAGTTTTCACCACTCAGAGTTTCACTATTTATTTAAGTCTATGTGGCAGGAAAGGATAACAGCACGAAGAGAGTGGAATAATGTTACATATACATGGAAAGTGCAAACGGCACAAAAATGACAAGCGTGCCGTGCTGGTTCAGAACGAGCCACAAAGGCGACAATAAGAGTTCGACTCACGTTCGCCTTTACTTTACAATTGTTTAAATATAAGTTTAAAATTTTACAACTAACGAGGCCAAAAAAATTTGACCAAGACTTACGAAAACATCCAGCAGAATAAAAGATATTGAAGCATAGGAAAAGACAGGCAATGTACGTGTAATGTAACAATGTAACAATGTAACAATGTAACAACACACAGCCTTCCGTCACCATTGTTGCCGTGAAAGAACGGCAAGAATTCTGAGTGTGTGTCTGTAGCCATAGTTATATAAAATTCAAAGCGCATGCGTCTTATTATATTGTCATATATGCCCTGGATGGCACGACTTTCGAAAACAAATGTTATTTAACACAATATTGTGTGTTTTTATTTTCTCTACAACTTTTGTCTGAAACATTTCTCATTCTAAGGAGAATTCCGCGAGATACTGGCACAAAGGTACGTAGGACTTCATGTACAGTGCCCGCTATTCTTGCAAGATTTTAATGAAACTGGAATTTTCTCGCCAGTTTTTCCATTCGGACGGACGGACGGGTAGACAGACATGACGAAAAAAAGTCGCCTTTCGCAATTCTACAACCGGGCCTAAAAGAGGTTTCATAATCTTAATATTATTGAGAGACACGAATATTTACATAAACAAGTGTAACACAAAAAGACGTGTGAATTTCCTCGAGGCAAGAGATTACTCCGACGATAAAGAATAAAGACTATACAAGTGCATAAGTTTCTCTATTCGCATTTTTATGACAGTAGAATGATGATGATGGCTTTTAAAACTAAAAAAAAAAGTCTTTTGTTGTTAAGAAGAGATTAATATTTTAATGAATAAATAAAACTATTTTTGATGTCCGACTTTGAGCGACAGAACCTTTCATTATTTCGTTTTTTTTAAGTTGATAAAAGGTTAGATGTTTTTGTGTTAATCTGTTGCTTGTCTTGTTCTCCCTAGTTTATTATTTGCTAGGTTACATTTTTTTTTATACTTAGATTTCAGTCAGTTGGTTAGTTGCTTAATTCACTTGTGTAATACCTGGGGAACTTGAATTGCATTACTACAATTATGACAATCCTCTGCATAATCTTACTGCTAAAATTTGCGTAGTAAGCAACAGGCCTCTCAACATCGTGGTGTTCCGGACGTGAAATCGTTTAGATTGGTAGACAGATATTTTTAAGTGTGACATCCCGTTGTGCTACAAATAACCAAAGGTATGTACAGTATGTCAGTTACAACAATCTGCTTACAATAAGTTAAAAATTTATTAAGCTACATGTTGCGGCCCACTTGTGAAAGAGACATCATCAGGCAGTAAGGCAGATATTTTAATAATTTTAGTAATTCTATCATTTTTAATCATTTATGTCATGTTATTACTGTGATTATAACCAAAACCATTCCTACCCTTTCACTGATTGCTATTGTTTACATTTATCTTGTAACCAGCAAGCTGATAATATGTATATATACATATATTTACATATATATATATATATATATATATATATATATTACATATTTCTACAGTGTGTCCCACTCGCTACCGAACCCGACATTGCTTTAATAATTTTACCACTAATGAGGATATTGCAACGAATACAGACACACACTACAGACACATTCGTCTTCATTTCTCACACAACGAACGTACTGTTCAAATTTCGTTGCAATATCTTCATTGATATTAGAATTATTAAAGAAATGCCGGGTTCGGTAGCGAGTGGGACACACCGTATGTATATATAAAGGTAAAGTGATCCCGTTACCGGCCCGGTGTGGCCCAGAGTGTGGGTAGAGGTATAGCTCTACTCTTCCATGACCGCGGCACTAGAAGGGGGTGAGTGGTCAGCAGCACGCCCCGGCCGCACTTTACCCCCGGGAAAGACCCGG
>Ga0131853_10018429_pt1 | contig 12699 bp, 7 predicted proteins | sample TergutLab28metaG_FD_92764 | JGI IMG/M metagenome (GOLD analysis project Ga0131853, IMG submission 92764) | Labiotermes labralis P1 segment gut microbial communities from Petit-Saut dam, French Guiana - Lab288 P1 (version 2) (version 2) | ecosystem: Host-associated > Arthropoda: Insects >...
CTACCTACTGTACAAATTAAACTACCTACTGTACAAATTAAACTACCTACTGTACAAATTAAACTACCTACTGTACAAATTAAACTACCTACTGTACAAATTAAACTACCTACTGTACAAATTTATTGTGGATCACTTCTGCTAATATCGCATTTATGTGTGTGAAAAATGAACATAAATATGAATGGAAGATGCTAAATCACAATATATGCATTTAGGCACTTTCCATAATTTTCAAAACATTTATCAAAATTTTAAATAACTTTGTACGTGAATGATGGACATCAAATTTTTTCTATTGTTGGACAAAACGGCAGTCATGGTTGTTATTACACGCACATGAAACACGTAGAAGTATTTTAATGTAATTTTATAGCGATTCCGAGAAGACAGAGAATTAAAAAAACAAGTCTAAGAGACAATAAACACGAATGCGTTATGGAGCACGAGAAGTCATAATACAGACAACATAGTGACAACTATAGCACAGATATCAAAACTATCCAGACGTATGTAAATGTATTATTTGTATGTGAGAAATACTTACTTAAATTATTTTCTTCCGTTTAAAAGCTGTAAAAAAAAATTTTGAAAAATAGGAAAGGAACAAGATTGCCCCCAAAACTGCGCAGTACAAAACCAGTGTGGCGCAGAAGAAACAGTAGTTGAAGCCTACAAGACTTCACAGCGCGACAGTTGTTATAGAAATAGCAAATAAGAGGCCAAAGTAAAAGGATTACTCTATATTCTCCTGGTTTTGTCGGAGCTCAGATTATTAAAAATACACCTAACTAATGGAATGTGACGGCATATCAGTGGAAAAATAATCCTGAGTAAAATTTTAAAAATTTGCACCACCCAACCTCCAAACTCTTCGCAACCTTGCTGTAGACCATGACCGACATTTTTAAAAATATTGGAACGGCGAAATGCGAGTCCTGAGATTTATACAATCAGTTTTACGTCGATTGTTAGTAAGAAAGCAAATTAAGTGTAGATTACATTCGGAGAATTTCTACTGCCAAGAAGTGTAGAAACTTTTGTTTGTTTTCTAAAAACACAAAGACTACAACATACATAAAACTGTAATTTTGCTTGTTGTTTTATATGAGTGTCAAAATTAGCCTCCCGTTTTGAAGGGAGAATACAGGATACGGTATTTCAAGAATATGGCAAAATGAAGACGACAACTGGACCCAGTGTCGTACCAAGACTTTTGGCGCCGATGGGGAGTTATTACAATGGTCACCCCGAACAGAAATTATGAATTAAGGTACATAAATGTTCATTAAAATTTATTTTATATGTTTCGGAAATTGAAAATTTGCTGAACGCAAAAAAATAATTTGTATTTAAGGTGTTTATTTTTTCTCGTCTTGTACTCTGCATTCGCCACAAATCTCTCACTCCCAACTATGCCACTGCTTGGATCTAAGCAGAATAAATTAAAAGAAACCTGTACAAAATTACATATTGAGGAGCTTCTTGATTTGTATTCCACATCACATAATATTTGGGTGATCAAGGATTATAAGAGTGACGCAGTATATGGCACGCATGGGGCAAAGAAAAATACATACAGGGTTTTGGTGAGTTGATCTGTACGGAAGAGGCTGCCAGGAAGACCAAGACTTAGATCAGAGTATAATATTAAAGTGTACAATGAAAAAACAAAATGGGAGTTTGTTAAATAAAGTGGATCTAGATAGGATTCTTTTGAACATGTTAATGAGTATTCGGGTTTCATAATGTGCAGGTAAGTTCTGATTAACTGAGGAATATTGGCTTCTCAATAATAACTTTGTTCGAAGGAGATATTTACTTAGTTAGTCAACAGCGGAAGTTATTTAGTCAATTAAGCCTCTAAAAGCGATTTTCAAACTCACGATCTTATTTTGATAAATCATAAAATCCAAAATTAATAAAGCTTGAAGCTTTGCTCTTTCAAAAATATTTCTTATTGAAGAGAAAATAAAGCTCGAACACGCTGAAAAATTATGTGTAAATTTCAGCCCAATAATTTCTTTTAATGTTATGTTATGGGCCGATTTCTGGGGCGATTTTCTGTAGTGTAGATTAGGTGATGGCATTATGTGTGTGTGTATGGGCGTTATGATCTTGGGATTGCAAACAAATTTCATCGCCCGTGATTCCCATTCTCCATCTGCCGTAACACGGACATTTCTCCGCCCGGAATTATCACAGCCTCCGCTAAAGTGGCAGTGTGGGGGGGGGGGGGAATGTCTCACGGCAGCTAAACATGCTAGACGACAAGAAAATTGCGCCTGTTTGTAATCACGTCCGCTGCATGAACTACTCAGATGTTATTCCCAACAATTACATGATAATGACTTTTATTGCCAGAAGGGAAATTTCAAAAGTTGTAAAATGCAATAAATTTTGTTTACGGTTTCCACAACGTCCGAAGTTTTGTGTGGCTGCCTTATTTGCGAAAATTTTTCGTTTCGACATTTACAATTTTGATTTTGTAGAGAGGAGTTCGCTTGACGCTCCAGGAAAAGAAACGCTTCTGTCAATCATCTTGGCAGAACCAAACATGAGTTCAGAATAGCGCAGTGAAAAGGACCATGATGAAGTATGGAAATTTATATACTCCAAAGGGCAAAGGTTAATTAAAACTACTTAGGAAATAATAAATATTTGATCAAGCAATTACAGACGAACCCCGTTAGAACGACATCAGTTTATGCCTTACTTCGTCCACAGAGACAAATATTCTGTGGTACCAATTAATTCCTCACTGTTAACCATAACAGTACACACCTCCTTTATAACGACACAAAACATTCAGTCCACGTCATGCCGTTAAAACCCAGTTAGAATTCACGTCAAATTTCCTTCTTGGAAAAGGTACCCAGAAGGAGAGATTATTGAGTAAAATAGATTGAGGACATTGTAAAACTGAACTTAGTAAAAAATACAAAAATTCTTACAAGTATTAAGGAGCTCCAGTGTAAACCAGGAAAATGCAAAAGTGAATCCAAAAGAAAAAGAAGCAAGTATTTATCAGCCTGTAAATTCATTACAAAACAAAGTTACACGTGACATTCTATGATTTTGGTAATCACGTACGTAAAGAAATGAGAGAATTTTTTATTTCAGGAGCGAGGAAATCCACATTCGACATTTAACCGATTGCTGGGAGCATATAAAGTAAAAGTATTCAAATTTCTTTAAGTAAAGCAGTAGGTATTATTGTTCAGTTTTTAAACCTTAAACTTTAGTCTGAATTGTACTGTAATACTCTGTTCAGTGGCAGTGTGACGGAACTGTACTGCTCTGTTCAGTGGCAGTTTGACGGAACTGTGGTACTCTATTCAGTGGCAGTGTGACGGAACTGTAATACTGTGTTCAGTGACATTGTGAAGGAAATATATTACTGTGTTCAGTGGCAGTGTGACAGAACTGTACTACTGAGTTCAGTGGCAGTGTGACGGAACTGTACTACTCTGTTCAGTGGCAGTGTGGCGGAACTCTACTACTCTGTTCAGTGGCAGTGTGACGGAACTGTAATACTCTGTTCAGTGATAGTGTGAAGGAAATGTACTACTCTGTTCAGTGGCAGTGTGACACAACTGTCCTACTCTGTTCAGTTTCAGTGTGACGGAACTTTACTACTCTGTTCAGTTGCAGTTTGACGGAACTGTACTACTCTGTTTAGTGGCAGTGTGATGGAACCTTAAGCATTCCCATTTTTGTGCGTATCTGAAGCAGTTTCAGAGTTCCAATCATTTCGTTTCGTGTTAATATATTTACAAAGTTTTACCAATATTCTATGGTTTTGTGGTTTTATACACCTCGCTATTAGGGCGACATCTTGTCCTTCCTCTACCCAACCTACTCTAAATCGGCATATTATTTCTCGCGTCATCCACAACTACAATTTGAGCCATGCAAATTACTCTCCTACTGTAAATATCATCCTACGATCAGAACAGTTATGTACACATTATAAATTCCGTGGGCTCTTCAAACAACAATGAGTAAACAAATTTTGATTGCAACACCCGAAATCAACAGCAAAACTTCAAAACTGAGCGAAGACTACATTTATATTGAAATTAGCAAGTGATAGAAATATGATATGCATTAAGGGGTTCTGTTGTTTACGGATCACTCTAGAACAGGACTGAAGAATTTAAGGCACGCTTGCGCAGAATGACATTTGGAAAGTTTCCCTTGGCATGCGGCATATATTGCTACCCAAATTGTCTTTAATTTCCTTTGCCCGATCAGCATCTCTATACTGTGAAGTATATGTGTATACATACACATATCTGACTGCTTAGGGAATGTGTTAGAATTACTACTGCTAACAAATAATACTGCCAGTGAAACACTTTTACAGTAATCGGGAGCAGTGCGAAGTGTTGACTGGATATTTATAACTGGGGCGCCGTCATGGCGGTGACTGGGAAAATACGTGAAACTGGACAAAATGTTTTACAATCTTCCTTTTCAGACAAATATAGTAGCAGACTCAGTTGCTTCTTAATTTTGTTCCTTATTCTATTACTTGAGGAGGCCTGTATTAGGAATATAAGAATTGTTCTATGTATTTTTCCGGCCCTGGGGCCCACCAAGCCTCCTGTAAAATGGGTACCATGTCTTTCCCGGGGGTAAATTACGGCCGGGGCGTGCTGCTGACCACTCACACCCTTCTAGTGTCTCGGTCATGAAAGAATAGAGCTATACCTCTACCCACCCTCTGGGCCACACCGGGCCTCTAACAGGATCACTTTACTTTTACCTTAATGTGTATTTTTATAAGATTATAATTATAATACGCATTAATAACAATAATGCAAAAATTAATAATAATTATGGAAAGCTCCATTACCTTATTTAGCTCTTCAAGATTCCCTTCGGCGCAGGAAAGGCTTTCTTTGACATCTATAGAAAATTTGGTCACGAGCCCTTCAGAAAGTTAGCCTGCTGTACTGTAGAACATACTGCAATATATATTGCACTCTTGCCATCTTTTGCTCTACTTGCAAATACTTTCCATTGTACAAGTGGCAGAAGTGCAAAGTGCATACTTCTACGCACCCACATACAAAGAAGTAATTGTAGACGCCCATGTCACACATTTATTTATTAAACCCGACTGAAAATGAGTGTTGGTGCGCCCAAGAAAATAGTAGAAGGACCAAAAAACAAAGTATGTCCGAGTCGAGTCACTAAACAAAACTTTGGCAAGGAGGGGAAGAAAACTAAATTTCATAACTTCTTTTAAAATTACGTATCTACAAATTATGTATTATTTAGGCTATATAGATTACTTTATGAAATTTCAGATTATTGTAAAATTAGACGAAAATTTTAATTGGGAGCTTCCAGTAACTACATAATAACCGGAACAACGTGTTTTAGGATAAGAAACCACGTGGTTTAGTGGCTATTTCCTAGCAAGACTTTAGGCTTCCGCCGCAGCGTTCATTGGTAGTTGTTTACCGAAATACTGGGAAAGAAAAAACAACCTCAAAATTTTCTGTTTTACTTGTCCTTTATTGCTTAATTTTTCTGTGCCAGTTTCTTTGTGCTCTGATCAGCTTTTTCACAACTGTTTTGTGCGGCTAAGCATGCAGGTTAATAAACAAAATTGAACAGACCTGAATTATCGATATGTACAAGAGTAAATGGTCGCTCTTAATATTCCTTAATTTAAGAATCCTAACATTATTCACTGAGGGTGTTAACCTGATCTCGTCTGTTCTTGTTATTTCTTATATGCGTCCCTTACTTTGTGGATTGTCGTTTGACGTATTATATTTTCTGTTCTAGTATTGTTTGCAATTGTCAGCAAATTATAAATGCAGATTAGAATGGAGATATTATTATTATTATTATTATTATTGTACCTACAGTTAAATATTAATTCTATGAAATACCCTTAACTGCTGACATTAACGCACAAACCTACACACTTTTCCATATATATATATATATATAAGGAATTTAGCGGTCCCGTTTTGCGTAATTACGTCTAAGTTTTAATTCTTTGAGGTCAGAATTTAATCCACAAACCTGTAACATTTCAAACCTCTAATATTAGGTCACAGTAAACACAAAGTTTCTCCACTACGAATGGAACTCACTTAATTCAGCATATGGAAATAATCGTTTTTATCCTGAGACTCGTATAAAATAAATGTACCCTGTGGGCAAGACGGCAAGACATGACTGTCTATTGAGTATTAAGATAGCTGGGCGAATTAAAGTTGTGCTTATCAGTGCGATGTACAGAAACAGCGACAGTTCATGTATGACTATTAAATTATACTCCAAGGCGAATCAAACAGTTACTTGGTGACGGCTCGCAGTGCTTACCTACTGTGGAGATGGAAGCTGTTAGGAGCACAACTTCACCATAAAATGACTCTGCAGCATATGTGCGTCAGAATGTCTTGTGTTGTCATACGTATCCAACCAGAGAGTTATAAATTTTGTTGCTGGTGAGATAAAAGCCAATTACAAAGCATACGTTGTACAGATTAACGTAAAATAAATTCGTCTAATTAAGAATGTGGGGTTGTCTGATATGATGCATATTCCGTGCACTAATTAGATACATAAAATATATTAAAAGATCAACAAATGCACTTTAATTTTGTGTACTTAATTTTATTGCACAGTGGTCATGACCATGTTTCGGCCACTCATGTGGTCACTCTGAAGATCGAGACAGCAAGCTTCTCCAAAACGCCAGTTACTACTGATCAATCGACACGTCATCATACCCCAGAAGACTGAAATTTGGAGACCTGTTTCTCTATACAATATAAAATCTTTCTGTCGGCAGATGAGCAAGGTACAAAGTGACGTATATTTGAGTCCGCGATGGGTGTGTAAAGGATAGGAAAATATTTCAGCTTTAATTCTTCCATGCTCAATTTAACGACTGTTTCAGCATGTCACATTGTACTCTAAAGCGTCGAAAGTTAGGGTCAACGACGAAATGTAACTGGAAGGACTTGGAAAAGTGCGATAGTGGCCTAATCGACGTAGGAATTTTACACTCGCATTTTCCTACAGAAAACTGGGGAAATCACTAGAAGGTTGCCATTTACTTGGAAAATCGTTGTTCGACCGCATCCTACAAATGTCAGTAGGCATAATGGGAAAGAGAAATACGTAATTAATGGTTTCGAATAGTGAATTACCAAAGTAAAAACTGAAAACATTATGATATTCCTGCCATGCATTTTTTTGAGGTGGTCATGCATCGAAAAAGCAGCAATATTGTTAAAGATTTTTCTTATATTGGTGACGACATACATGAATGAAGTGTCACTGTCACGATTATGTCGCAGCTGACGCCCACCTCCGCTGCTCCTGTCTTAATCAACCCTTCGTTTGGGCATTATTTTATTTAGAGCCATGCCTTGAATTCATACCTCCAACTCAATTGCTCCTCCACCTTCCACCAGCTCTGTCCTGTGCCCGATTTTGGCGAAAGACGATAGCTGTTATGCGTAATATTGTCTAGAAACACGCAGCACATACAGATGTTGTTAAGTATTGTGTGTTTGTTTAATTCGCCACTAATTACTGAAGTGATTAAAATATCTAGTACTTTCTAACTTGCTTAATGAGAATCAGGTTTTAGAATTGGTCACACATACATTGGTACAGGTATGTGCCGCATAACAAGGTTTCGGTCAACGAAGGACCGCATAAATGACGGTGGTCCCATAAGATTATAATATTATAATACTTACCATTGTGTTACAATTGCCTACAGTATTCACTATAGTAAAATGCTGTACACGTTTGTAGCCTAGGAGCAATACGCTATACCATATAGACTAGATGTGTGTATTTTACTATCTAGGTTTGTGTAAGTACACATTCGCAAAACGACGAAAACCCCTAACGATGCATTTCTTAGAACGTGTACCCGTCGTTAATCGACGCATATTTGTGTTATCTAATATCACCTTAAATTTATCTTTCTTGTAATAAAAGTTTTACAGAATTACTTAGTATCGCTTTATGGTCGAAATGAATCATTTGTCACCTGATTAATTATTCGCGCACGGTCCTTGGTACAGCGTATATTTGTAAACTGTAAGTATTATATTTATGTACACCTCATGATATCGACAGTACGATTCATAATAGGTCTGATAGATGAAAATATTTCGAAAAGACATATCCTAGATTATTAAAAAAATTTCAAGCGAATTTTTTTTTCCATTTTCACCATCTTTGATTCGTTGCTCCAGTATTTAGGAACAACCAATTATGCTGATTATTAATGGGACGGGTTTTGACACCCCTCATCGACAACCCATCTGAACGCCGAGTTCGAGTTTGTTTGTTTGTTTGTTAAGGAAAATTAGTCAAAATATGAAATTTTAAAATAGGAGTAATTTTGACGACACAAATTAATGATTTAATGGCCCTTGAACTTTTTCAAACGAAATAAGTGACGTGAGTTCAGTGTGATTTCTTGACGGGTTTCCGGTTGAAAGTCTCAGGTACTGAATTTTGAAACTTCTGAGCTAAATATGCTGTTTCAGTTATTTGCTTTCAATTTTCTGCTTCTCTAAATCTTCTTTAGTGTCATTTTATTCACTATTAATCAGTCTGCACTGACACAAAATTAAAGCACAGATGGACTATTTTAGTCTTCTCAAAGAAACTACTGAAAATGTGATACTATCTAACTCGCTAAACGATTAGGTATATTATTAGCTGACTGATTTATAGTCCATCATTTCATAGATCCAAGGTTTAGCACAGCTATCATGACACAGGCATTCGTATTGTTAATTATGTTAGTTACATGAGGTCCTTCAATTACACTACATATTCGTCACTTCTCTCGCATTAAATAAGAAAGGTTGCAAATATGTGCCAATTATCTTGACTTTTCTATCTGTCGCAGGTAACAACTTTAAAACCCCACAACAGGATTTACAAATTTTGATACTCACTAATTTTAGTGTAACTTATTCACGTAGCACAATTTTTGCTCAAACCAGGCCCAAAAAACGCAAGCTTTACAAACACAATTACTTACCCTTACGCTAGCATCTCGATTGTTACCGACCACTCACTCATCTGTGAGACAGACACAGGGTGTCCCAGGAGGAAAGGTCAATATTCTGGGAGGTCATATTATCGATCATTCTAAAAAAAAGTACATGTGTCCTACTCCGAACGGTTTCCAAGTTAGAGCTATTTCATCGTACAGTTGCAAAATTGTTGATAAAGAGATATTACGTACTATTTCTAATACTGGTATTAATTGTTCGAGTGGCAAAGTTGGTATAGTTTACCTATTACCATACATTTTCGAAAATTCCACCTTCAACATCAATGTACTTTACATCTCGTGTGAGAACATGGCGTGTTGCTCGTCAGAGTTCATCTTTACCTTACATTATGCGGGCGATAACATCCATTATGAGATCGAGCAGTTCGTCTCGTGTATCCACTTTTCTTCTCTACACTTCACTCTTCATCCAACCACATAAACATAAATCTAACGGGGTTAGGTCTGGAGATCTTGGTGACCAGTTAAATGTATTGCAACGACCGATCCACCGATTAGGGAAAGTGTCATTGAGATGTTGCATCACAAGTCGGGTATAATGAGAAGGGGCTCCGTCATGCTGAAAGTATAGAGCAATCCGTGTAGCCAAAGGAACATCCTCTAGTTTTCTGGTTTCAGAAAATCTAGTTAATTTTGTCCTGTCACACGATCGTCTAAAATAACTGGATCAATCAACATGTCATCGATCGTACCATACCACACATTGATAGAGAAACTACGCTGAAAATATATGTCCATAGTACCATTTGGATTGTCGTGAGACCATCGATGCGAGTTAAGGATGTTTTTGTTTCCGTTACTGCGACAGTAGCTTCATCAGTGAATAGTATTAATGGAAGAAATTGGCGATTAGTATGTAACCAATGGCAAAAATAAGGCGCATGGCACGGTCTCCTGGTTGTAGATTTTGCACAGGCTGTGGATGAAACTGTTACACGTCCTCTTCACGCAATTTTCGCTCTACACGTGTTCGTGAAACACCGAGACGTGCAGAAAATCTTCGCGTGCTAGTCACAGTGCTACGCTTTACCATCTCAAGAACGTTTTCCTGTTCCTCCACACGTTGTTGACGTGCGCGTTCAGATGAAACATGAGCACTGGGAAGCGTATCACATTCACGCAATGTATTGAACACCTTGGAAAACACCCTACTATCCGGAATTCTGCGCATAGGAACCCGTCGACGGTATTCTTCAACAGCAACATTGACACTACTATCGCAGAAACCGTCAACGTACAGCTATTTAGCATATTCAGCATTTGTGAAGAGGTGCGGCATTTTGCACAACACTCCTATTATGTCACAATCGACAGTCACAACGGCCAACTGATGCTTCACACCGATTCACATACCTTAGAGAGTGGCGCAGTACTGCGGGAAAGTAGGACAATATTGGGCTCCAAATCCAAAGAACTGTAGAATAAAATAGCTCTATCTCGGAAACCGTTCGGAATAGGACATATGTACATACAAAGTTTTTGCTTAGAATGACCGATATTATGACCTCCCAGAATACCGAACTTTCCTCCTGGGACATCCTCTATATCGGAGAAAAACTCTCCAGAAAAGTTAAAGGCATTTTATACCCGATATTCTCTTCCCGTAAGCGTTACATTTCCCGAAGTAGCGAAATAATAAGTAACAATTGCGCCACAGTACCTCCATCTAGTGCTACCGACTACAGTTCTTTGATATATATTTAGGCCATTCCCATTCGCCTTCATGCCGTATTGCTTTATTTATTTACAGGGGTAAACTGGCGTTTTACTTCGGTATTTTTCTTCCTAGTTGAAAAGTGTAAGATGTTTATATAACAGAGGCCCCTCCCCTCTGCCGAAGTATCAGTTCGCCATACGATAACTTAAATTTATGTCTCCAACAGAACAAGAGATATCTGGTCATACTGGTACGTCCACTGTTAAGAAAGTAACATGACAAAGGAGCGCTTATTGATAAGAAAAATATTCATTTTTTTAATGTATTCCAAATCGAATATAACTTCCTTCCAAAGCAAAGAAATTAAGAGCGTATTAAAATCATAGGATATTTGCTACAATTTGGGTCAGAAAATTCTGTCATCCTGTTTGCTGTCTAGAATGAACGACTCAATACACACATCGGTAATTGTAGGTCTATATTATGTTGATGTGTAGCCTGGGCTTTCTAGATTGAGGATGACAAGCGGTTCGGAACGCGCTTGGAAAGGAGATACGCGTTGAAGCGGTAATAGGCAGTACATTTTTTGTAGAAAATTCGTTTGCGGGGAAGGAAGGAGGAGGTAGTAGCAGCCGCAATCTCTTTGCTGGCTTCAGCGTTAGCAGGTTCGAGTCTCTGAAACGTCGGTTTAGTTTATTCCGTTTATCAGCTTCTTAGATGAAACATTGCCATTGTCGTCGTGCTGTCTGCAATAAAAGCACCCAACGTATAAGAAATAATGTAAAAAAAATATTGTGCACTTGTAATAATATACAGAGTGTTAGGTATTGGCATTAGTCGAATGTACAAGTGGCATTCAAATGTGCCTGTTCAGTTTCCACCTTTGTCCACGGTCCCCATAACGATTTCTTCGAAGCATTTCACTCATTACAATCTTACAAAAGCACCTAGTGAGGCACAGATTCATTGAATAAACTTGCTACATAATTTCTCTTAGATCTTGAGCGCAATGTTGAGGGAATTATAGGAACGTCTAAATGTTGCTCTTTGCTGCCTAGTCCTGGTCATGTTTTTATGCACTACTATTACCCATACTCTTGTACAACACCCCCCCCCCCACACACACACATACACAGCTGATGAAAAACTAAACTAATATCGTAACTGTATAGCTCTATTTTCAATGAAATATTACGACATTGCACTTGTTATCAAAAAGTAACATAAATCGGTACTGGGGCCCGTAAGAACAGACCTGTATTGTTCCCAGTATAATGGGTTCAGTTTGGCAGATATTTTCAAGCCTGACTACTACATATACTTCGTAACGCGTATGTAAGGTGGGCAGGGAAATCTGCGGCACTTACGTGGAAGCTGATAATGGATCTGAGCTCAGGCAACATAATGAGCCAATTAATTTTTATGCATTACACCTGCAAGCCCAGTTGTTTCGGTGCTGTCAAGATATGAATCGCAACTACTAGAATGTGAAAACACTGGAGCTAACTTGGTACAGTCACGTGCAAATGAACTGGACTTCAAGGAGGATTTTACATTTAGATTTATCTTGAATCATCTATAGGTGATGACAGTAGTGTTCTTCAAGATAACTTTAAACACCTAGGTATAAAAATCTTTACACTACTGTACCAACACTCAGAAGGAATCTGTCTGAGAATGGTGTAATAGCACCCTATTCATAAATAGCATAAACAAAATGCATAAAATGAGATCTGTTTTTCGGCATGTTCCTTCCCCCTCAATGCTGAACTGATTCTCTTCGTTACACTAACTATACTAAACTAAACTCCGTGGCCTTAGTCCGCACGCGAACTATACTGACAGAGCGGCCGCCGCCGGTCGGCGAAGTTAGTGCCAACTTTTGCGGATAGAGGGGTGTCACGTGGTCAGCACAACGGGTCCCCACAGCCGTTAATCTCTGTTTTCTAGACCTGGA
>Ga0131853_10018430_pt1 | contig 12699 bp, 9 predicted proteins | sample TergutLab28metaG_FD_92764 | JGI IMG/M metagenome (GOLD analysis project Ga0131853, IMG submission 92764) | Labiotermes labralis P1 segment gut microbial communities from Petit-Saut dam, French Guiana - Lab288 P1 (version 2) (version 2) | ecosystem: Host-associated > Arthropoda: Insects >...
GGGTTATGCTGACCCACTGGGGACATTGTTTCCGAACGGTTATGTATATATAACGGTAGGCGGCTCTGTAAGTGTATATGCTAGTTGGGATCGAGTTGCGGAAGGCACACCTTGCGATTGTGACCCTTGCGATTGTGAAATTTGTACGTGCGTGCTTGATTTAAGAATTATCAATCATGAGCCGGGCGTAGATGGAGCACAGGATCGCGTTACCGTGGAACTTATTGGGGCAAAGTTTCTTGTACCATATGAGTTAGATAGCTTTTCTGTTGTAATTAGACATGCGCAAGGATATAGAGTAATTAATGCAAGCGATTTTGTGAATAACTATGATGCTTCCAAATATTATTACTTTTCAAGCACAATTAACTTTATTGATGCAATGTTGATATATAATGATACGCAAGCAACGATAATATTCACTCAGTGGCTTAGAGTATAATTTCTAAGGAGGCGATTATTAGGTGAAAAATAGATTTATCAGAACAATAGTATCGTTGGTAATATGTCTTTCCTTAATGCAAATCAGCGTATTTGCAGAAACCGCTCATCCTCAGCCATTATCGTTGCCGAGTGTAGAAATTATTGCCAATTTGGAGGAATGGACTATTTCTGTTATAGGCAGCAATTTCCCTGATGGGAATGCATACATTTTTATGAGCCTATACGGTGGATGGCAAGCCATTGCAATCACGCAAAACACTGTGATTTCAGGTGGCGGCTTTGTCGCAGAATTTGATGCTGTTCGTCCATCCTCTTTTGCGCAATTAGGCACTATTTTTGAGGTTAGCGTACATATTCCGGATGGCTTTCAACAAGGTGTCGCCTATGATTTCCAATGGTCACGACCGACCATACTAACACAATCTTTGTCAAACGGAACAGTCAGCACAGCGTATAATCAGACACTTACTGCTACCGAAGGCGATAATGTAACATTAACCCCGGGCACGTCATTAGTATGGCATGTTGTAGGTGGCGCATTGCCACCGGGGCTAGTCCTCAATGCTGTAACAGGTGCTATTACTGGCACACCAACTACGATCGGAACGTTTAATTTCGAGGTTAGACTTGGTAATAGTGCAGGACTTACCAATAATGCCGAAACTATAGAATATACTCGGAACTTCTCCATCACGATTGCTCCTGTGGGGACTACGACCCTTCCACCTAATGACGGAGGCAACGGTGGCGGTAATGACAACAACGGCGGTGGCGACGGTATTGGAACCGGCAACTGGGCAGGCGGCGGTAGAGCAGCGCCGAGCCGTGTAGCTGATATGGTTCTGAGACCTATAGCAGATGTGGCACGAGAGTTACATAGGCTCTTCATGATTGGCGATGACATGGGAAATTTCAGGCCGGCATCACCTATAACAAGAGCAGAAGCTGCGACGATTCTGGCACGTGTGCATGTACTTGATTTTGAGACAGGATTCAATGTTTTGCCGGCGGAGATGGATGTTTTTGATACATTTGTTGATGTGAATAGCGGCAATTGGTTCTATTACTATGTGGCTTGGGCGTATAGCGCGAGTCTTATCCAAGGTGACGCAGTAACAGACGGAGCTCGCACCTTTAGGCCAAATGATCCCATTACAAGACAAGAGTTCGCCACAATTTTGGCGAGAACAGCAGATTCTATCGCGGCAGGTAATTTACCGTTTGCTGACTCTAGTGCGATTGCGGAGTGGGCCAGGGATTATGTGTCAACTGCATATACTCTCGGCTGGATGATTGGCGATGAGTTTAACAATGTTAATCCAACTTCAAACATTAGCCGCGCGGAAGTTGCGACAGCTATTAGCCGTATGCTTGGCAGAATTGCTGATCGCGCAGGATACGATATGGCCGATATAACAAACCTTCACAATGCCATTGATTTCCCTGATGTATCCATGCTGGCATGGTATTATCCGGCCTCTCTTTCTGCAACAAATGATCATTATTTAGTGCGAAATGTTGGCGGAGCTGTAATTATGAAAGAGTTTGTAGCGACTAGATAAATTCAAACAAAAAGAGCTTTGAGTGAAACAGCTCAGGGTTCTTTTTGTTTAGATTGCGGATATAGAGAAGACATCAATTAAAAATATAAAAAAAGGTGAGACCTTCGATTCCTCGAAAGTCTCACCTTGGTTTCTCTGGGTGACAGGATTTGAACCTGCGACCTCTAGACCCCCAGTCTAGCGCGCTACCAAACTACGCCACACCCAGGCAAAAGTATATTGCCGCTAAAGATTATTGTATTATAGGGGGTTTGTGTTTGTCAAGAAGTTTAATTGACAAGATAGTTGTTTATTTTTTGCTGGATTTGTGCTATACTATAAACACGAATATTCAAGATAAAAAACATAGGAGTGTGGATATGAGCGATAAGAGAAGAGAGAAAAAGAGAATAATTGCAGGGGCTGTTGCTATAATATTAGTACTTGTTATGGTTAGTCCGCTATTAATAAGCTTGATTGCTTTGATATTTAGGTAGTACGGACACGAGTTTTGCAGGCGTCTTTTCGGCTAACTTCTCACCACTCTTCGCATATAAAACTCTTACGTGCCTTTGGGCACGCTACGAAATTCATATACTCGATTGGCGAAAAATCAGGCGCGAAAATCCACCTACAAAACTCATGTCCGCACTACCTAGCTAGGCGAGAAAAGCTCCTTCATAAAATCTTAATAAACATACTTTCGGTCAATGTTTGTGTCAAAATACAAACATTGGCTTTTTTTCGAGCTTTTTTCGACATTTGGCGTTACGAAAAAGCTCGACTTTTGGCAAGTGGGTAAAAAAACTGTGGATAAATAATATTGCAAATTTAAAGCATTTGTGGTAAAGTGTGGGTTGTAAGGGTGTGAAGTGGTGCAAAGTGGGTTAAAGTGGTGATAATATGTTTTTAGGCGAAAACTATCATAGCCTTGATGCAAAAGGCAGATTAGTAGTACCGGCGAAGCTTCGTGAGAAGCTTGGCCCTGTTTTCGTTATCACTAGAGGCTTGGGCAATAAGTTCATTTGCATCTACACACTAAGTTCATGGAGCGATATAACCGAAAAACTGAAAGGCATACCTTCTACCGATAAAGACGGCGTGCGCCTTCAAAGATTTCTTATCGGCGGCGCACATGAGTGCGAGGCCGATGCTCAAGGCCGCTTCCTTATACCTCAGATTTTAAGGGATTATGCAGGAATAGTCAAGGAAGCAGTGTTGGTAGGGATGAATGATCGCATAGAAATATGGGCAAAAGAGGAATGGATTGATTGCGTTGACGATGTTATGTGTGTTGATGATGCATTGTTAGAAAAAATGAGCGAAAGAGGAATATAGTTATATGAATTGAAAAATGTCCAAAGAAAACGCCGTAAATTTTGTGCAAGTCAAGGAAACGGGTTCCAAGCGCACCCGTTGGGCAACGCCCGAAGGCGCGGTTGGGTTCCGGTGACGAAGGATTGCGCGAAATTTGCAAGTTTTATTGGATGGTTTTCAGTTTATATGACTATACAGCAGGAGGATACTTTAATGGAGTATAAACATACGTCGGTTTTATTGGATGAAACAGTAGTAGGGCTGAATATAAATCCGGACGGATGTTATGCAGACGGCACATTAGGCGGAGGCGGACATAGTTTAGAGATCGCAAAAAAACTCTCGCGAAATGGCAAGTTAATAGCTATAGACCGCGACGATTTCGCTCTTAATTATGCACAAAAAACATTAGAGGCTTTTCAGAACATCCATTTTGCTAAAAACAACTTTTCAAACATACATGCTATATTGGACGAGCTTAGGATAGACAAAATAAACGGCATGGTATTGGATTTAGGCGTGTCGTCGTTTCAGCTCGATGATGGGGAGCGCGGCTTTTCTTATAATCACGACGCGACACTCGATATGAGGATGGATAAGAAGCAAAAGCTGAGCGCGTATGATGTTGTGAATACTTATTCGCAAGAAGAGCTTGCGGATATCATCTATAAATATGGGGAAGAGAATTGGGCGAAACGCATAGCGCAATTTATCGTGGAAGCCAGGCGCGACGCTGAGATTGAGACAACGTTTCAATTAATAGAGATAATAAAAAGAGCGATACCTAAAAAGGCGAGAGAAGACGGGCCGCATCCGGCTAAGCGGACCTTTCAAAGCATACGTATTGAGGTAAACAAAGAGCTGGAAGTGCTTGAGCAAGCGATTGCTGATATTGTTGACAGGCTTGAGCCAGGAGGAAGACTTGCAATCATTACATTTCATTCACTCGAGGATAGGATTGTTAAGAACACATTTAGGGATTTAGAAAACCCATGCACATGCCCGAGGGATTTCCCGATATGCATATGCACGAAAAAACCTCAGATAAAAATTATCACAAAAAGACCTCTAACGCCTTCCGATGAAGAACTTGGGGAAAATCATAGAGCAAGAAGTGCGAAGTTAAGGATAGCAGAAAAGATTTAGGAGGACTTACTATGGCCGCAAGAAGGCAACAATACTACGATTACTCGCCGAATTATTATAATAACTCGTCGTCGGCTTTAGAAGCTCTTCCTTTGGAGGAGGCGCCGGTTCGAGTGCCTAAGAAAAAGCCAAAAGCCCACTCTCAAAACCGTGGAACAAAAATAGTTACTGAAGATGCGACGGATAGCTCGGCAAGACCATCTTTAATCATAGGCGTTGTGATGTTGTTAATTGCGGCAGGGGCATTTTTGAGCATATTGGTAAACTCGTTTGCGGTGGTTCAGAATATGGAAAACAATCAGCTCAGAAGCGAGCTTCAAACAATGCAGATGCGCACGACGGAGCTTGCCACATTAGCTGCAACAAGCATAGATATGGAAGAAGTCGAGCTGATTGCAAGGACAAGGCTTGGAATGGGCGAGCCGCAGATTCATCAAATCAGGCATATATATGTACCGTGGAACAATTATGTGCCAAGCTTGCCGGGCTTATATTATGCTAATGAGTCGACGGCGTACAGTTACTATTTAGCAGAAGCATCCGTCTTATCAGGTTCGTTTTTTTCTGAGATAACGAGAATGTACAGAGAATTAGTATCGCGATAAAATTTAATCTTGCCAAAGGATGGTATCTTGTGAAAAAAGATAAAGACTTCGTAAAAAGACGTAAAGAAGAGCCGAAAGCGCCTGTTGGTAATATAGCTAACAGCGTTAAGCTGAAACTGATGGCGGTTTGTTTTGTTCTTTTGGTGTCTTTTGTTGGCTTGGGCGGCAGAGTGGCATATTGGCAGGCAGTTCATGGGGACGAGTTTGAAAGAAGGGTAATTGTTCAGCATGTTTTGGACAGCACAAGCACTGAGCGAATGATTACGCCAAACCGCGGCTCTATTGTGGACAGAAACCGAAGTACACAAGCTCTTGCGATAAGCCATACGGTTTATAATATCTTCATCGACCCGTACAGAATCAATGGGCGAAGTGTACAGGAGCAAGAAGACATATTTGCAGATATTTACCTGGCTTTAGGCAAGCCTGAAAGCGAGCTTAGGGCTATTTTAGATAACCATCCGACAAGCCGCTACAGAGTAATTGCCAGAAACGTTAATTTAACGACCAAAGAGGCCATGGAAGGTCTTGGCACGAGACATGTTTATTTTGAAGAAGATACTTTAAGGCATTACCCGGGCGGCAATATAGCGGCGTCTTTAATAGGCTTTATTCGAGGCGACAGCGCATGGGGGCTTGAGCATAGGCTCAATAATGAGCTGATGGGCATCCCGGGGCGCGAACTTAGAATATTGGATGAAAACAACAATGCAGTTACTCAGTTAATACCTCCGGTGGAGGGGAACACGATAGTTACGACGCTTGATTTGTTAATTCAGCACGAGGCACAAAGACTCGTGACTCATTACGGGAGTATACATAGAGCGAGAAACGCTTCTCTTATAATGATGGACGTAAATACGGGCGAGATTATTGCTATGGCGGAATATCCGTCATTTGACTTAAACGATCCGTTTAATGTGAACAGAATTAACTCAGAAACAACAAGAAACAGAATCATGGCAGAACCTGAAGATAGATGGCTCGAAATGATGTTTGAAATCACTCGTAACTTTAGCGTTGGTGATACTTATGAGCCGGGCTCGTCATTTAAACCATTAGTGTTTGCGGCGGCTCTTGAAGAGGGCGTAATAAGTGTAAATGATATGTTTTACTGCGGCGGCGGAAGATATATTCATTATGTATGGGTTCAGTGCTGGCTGGGCAGGAACTGTGGGCTTCAAACGCTCACGCAAGCAATCGCAAACTCCTGCAACCCGGCGGTTATGGAAGCCGCCGCACGTCTAGGACGCGACAGGTATTATAAATATCAAAGGGATTTTGGAATAGGCCGCCCAACCGGGATAGACATAGGCGGAGAACCGAATACGGAGCATTTAGTCCATTCGCATGCGAGGCTAAATGATGTCGAACTCGCCGTTGCCGGTATGGGTCAAGGTTTTAACGTTACTTCGATGCAGCTGATTACATCTTTTGCAAGTCTAGTAAACGGCGGTTATTTAATGCAGCCTTTTGTTGTGTCGCAAATGATAGATGGGCACGGCAATATTGTCTTTTCGGCTGATCCAACAATAAGACGAAAAGTTCTTTCTAGCGAAACCTCAGAAATAATGCGTATAGCAATGATAGATACGATAGAGTGGGGGACGGGACGACGCGCAGCGATTCCCGGATACTTAATTGGTGGCAAAACAGGAACGGCTCAACAAGGCGATAAGGACGATCCGTACAATTTTGATGAAGTTCAAACTTTAATAACGTACTTCCCGGCGGACAATCCCCAATATGTAGTAATGGCCGTAATAAGCTTGCCTGAGATTGCAGAGTTTGGTAATTCACAAACTTCGCCTATGGCAAGAGATTTGATGAACTTTGTAATAACACATAGACAGATTGAAGCAAACGATAGAGATGCTTTTAACAGAGTTCTGACGGACGATTCAATGCATATTCCGGACTTTGTGGGCAGAAGCATCGCTGAAGTGACGAGCAGCCTTAATGCGCTCGGACTTATTTTTGATATATCAGGCAGCGGTGATGTGGTTAGAGGTCAGTTTCCGTCGCCAGGATCAAGGGTGAATAGAGGAAGCATGGTTCACTTAACGATTGAAATGAGCAATGGTGCTTCAGAACTCAGCATGATTCCGAGTGTTGTAGGTTTGCATTATGCTCAAGCCGTGGAGATCATAGAAAGGGTGGGTCTTGTACCGATTATTATGCAAAATACAAAAGCGCCGCTGCTCGCAGATGACGATGAAGGTACGGAGGGCGCTGCATCAAACGGACAAGTCCATGCAGTTATGAGCCAGTTCCCGCGTAATGAAGTAAGAGTTCAGGTTGGCACTCATATTTTGATTTTTGTTGAATAGCAGGCAAAGAGTAAAACCATATGCAAGTGCATAGCGAGGAGTTTTTCATAATACAATTAAAGTATCCTTAAAATTGGGGGAACTGATTGCATGAAAAACTCAAACATCAATATAAATGCTAAGAAAAAGCTAGTGTTTTTGCTTTTTGCAATACTATTTGCTCTGTCGGGGCTTGCAGGGCGGATATTTTATATCCAATATTTCCAAGCGGAGTTTTTGCAGTCCTTAGCTTATGCCCAACAGACCAGAGACAGGCTGATTAAGCCGAACCGTGGCACGATTTACGACAGAAACATGGTAGGAATCGCGTTGACAGAAACGGTTGCGTCAGTTTCTGTTATACATAGACAAATTAGAGAGCCCGAGCGCGTAGCACAAGTGCTAAGCCAAATGCTGGAGCTTGATTATGACTATGTGTATGAAAAAGTCAATCGGCGGGTCGCGCTGGAGCGTATAAAGACAAAAGTCGATCGCGATATTGCTGAGCAAATTGCACAAATGGAGCTTGCGGGAGTAGTAATTGATGAAGACATTCGCAGGATTTACCCGTTTTCTACGCTTGCCTCACAAGTTATAGGCTTTGTTGGGCGCGACAATCAAGGGATAGTAGGACTTGAAGCTAGGTTTGAATCGTTTCTGGGCGGCGAGAGCGGCAGAATACTGACAGAAACTGACGTAATAGGGCGCGAACCGCCGGGTAGGCAAAGAGTACGAATCCCACCCGTGGACGGGTATAATTTAGTAACGACAATCGACACACTTGTTCAGCAATACGCCGAACAGATTTTAGATAAAGCAGTAGAGTTTAAAGGCGCGCAGCGTGGCGCGATAATAGTCATGAATCCGCAAAACGGCCAAATTTATGCGATGGCGAATAAGCCGGACTTTGATTTGAACAATCCGTTTAGCATAAATGATGACGCGTTGCGACTTGAGTGGGATACTTTTTCGTCAGATGAGCAAAATAGGCTCTTAAACCAAATGTGGCGGAATTTTAGTATAAATGATACGTATGAGCCGGGTTCAACTTTTAAGATTATAACAAGCGCGGCGGGTTTTGAAGAAGGGATAATTACTTCGGAGTCAAGGTTTGTATGTACGGGCGCGCACATGGTTGGCGATCGTATGATTAGGTGCTGGCGATATCCGAGAAGCCACGGATCAGTGACTTTTAGGGAAGGCGTGCAAAACTCGTGCAATCCTGTTTTCATGGTAATCGCCGAGCGTATGGGCGCGGAGCGGTTTTTCGAGTATCTCGATAAGTTTGGACTCAGATCAAAAACAGGCGTAGACCTTCCGGGAGAGGCTGTTGCGATTATGCATAGCCTTGATAATGTAGGGCCTGTGGAGCTTGCGACAATGAGCTTTGGGCAGTCGTTTCAAATAACGCCGCTGCAGTTGATGAGAAGCACAGCGGCAACTGTAAATGGTGGATATTTGGTTACGCCACATTTCGTCAAAAAAGCAATAGACAATGATGGTAATATAATAGAAGTATTTGAACATCCAAGAAGCGAGCAGATTGTTTCTTACGAAACATCGGCGATGATGGCGGAGATTTTGGAGCAAGTAGTATACTTGGGTACGGGTCATAGGACTTATGTGCCGGGCTATCGTATAGGAGGCAAGACTGCAACCAGCGAAAAACTACCGAGAGGTAATCGTAAGTATATCTCGTCATTCCTTACATTTGCCCCGGCCGAGAATCCTACGGTAATGGTTTTGATGCTTATAGATGAGCCGCAGGGTGTTTATTACGGCGGTGCGGTCGTTGGACCTTTTATGCGGGAACTTCTTATGAACATCTTGCCGTATTTGGGTGTTGAGCCTATGTATTATCCGGAGGAGATGGAGCTGACGTGGGTAAAGGATGCAGCTGTACCCGATCTTTCAGGCATGACGGTTTTAGAAGCAACAAGAGCCATACGCGATGTGGGACTTCGGCCTGAAATTTTGGGCGAAGGAGAAAATGTTAGAGAGCAGTTTCCGAGAGTAGGCTCTGCGGTAAACGCAGGGTCGAGAGTTAAGATATATACTGATTTTTAAAGATGTTGGAGGCATTTGGCTATGAAGTTATTCGACTTACTTGCGAGCGCGGATTATAGTGTTTTACAAGGCGCGGATGTAGAGGTTAATAATATTGAAATTGACTCAAGGCAAGTAGGCGCGAGCGATGTGTTTATTTGCATCGAAGGCCTAAAAGTTGACGGACACAACTTCATAGAAGATGTTATAAAGGCGGATGTGGCCGCGATTATCGTAAGCAAGGATATAGTGCATGAAAATGGCGACGTGACAATTGTTAAGGTGGAAAATACTCGCGCTGCATGGAGTATTATGGCGGGGAATCTATATAACTGGCCGGGCAGAAGTTTTCCGCTCATAGGCATAACAGGAACAAACGGCAAAACGAGTGCGGCATACTTTTTGGAAGCGGTACTGAAAGAGGCAGGGCTAAACACGGGGATAATCGGAACGGTTGCAACAAAAGTAGGCGATAAGCCGATAAAAACCGAGTTCGTAACATCAACCACGCCTGACCCATTGCATTTGCAGCAGATTTTTGCTGAAATGAATGAAGCGAACGCTGAATGCGCGGTCATGGAAGTTACAAGCCACGCGCTTGAGTTTAGGAAAGTGGAGGGGCATAGATTCGCTGTTTCCATGTTTACTAATTTAACGCGTGACCATCTTGATTTGCATGGAACAATGGAAAATTATGCAAGGGCGAAAGCGCGGCTTTTTGAGATGAGTGACATTTCGGTTATTAATATAGACGATGAGTATGGACGATTTATGGCGAATTACGCATCGGGCAAGGTTATGACATATAGCGTAAATGAGCCAAGTGAACTGCAAGCGTTGAACGTGGTTTGCACGCATGAAGGAGTAAGCTTCTCGGTTCAACTTGATAAACTGGTTCATTTTGAAATCCCTATACCAGGTCGCTTTACGGTTTACAATGCGCTTGGCGTAATTGGCACGGCACTTGCTTTTAACGTCGCACCGGGTATCATACAAAGGGCACTTAAAGAACTCGAAGGCGTCCCCGGAAGGATACAAAGCATTGAAAACGACAAGGGAATCGGCGTGTACGTTGACTATTCGCACACACCCGACAGCCTTGAAAACATACTGAAATCCGTCCGCGAATTTACAAGCGGCAAAGTTATAGTCGTTTTTGGCTGCGGCGGCGATAGGGACAGAGAAAAGCGTCCGATGATGGGCGAAATTGCGGCAAGGCTTGCCGATTTTAGCGTAATAACATCGGATAACCCAAGAACGGAAGACCCCACGGCTATTCTAGATGAAGTAGAAGAGGGAATTGGGTCGATAAATTCGGGTTATATCAAGCTCGTTGACAGAAAAGAGGCGATCGCCCATGCAATAAGCATGGCGGCTAAAGGCGACTCCGTTATAATCGCTGGCAAAGGTCACGAGAACTATCAAATATTTGCGGACAAGACGATTCATTTCGATGATGCCGAAGAAGCGGCTCAAGCGTTAAAGAGGGGATAGATTGACCATTATTTAATTGGGGGAGCAATAGAAATGGTAAAATTTTCATTGCAAGACGCGGCAGCCGCGCTTAACGGCACGCTTGTAGGCGCAGATGCAAAAATCATGATAGAAAGTATTACGACCGACTCAAGAGACGTCGGCGCGGATAGCCTTTTTGTGGCACTCGTTGGCGAGTTCTTTGACGGGCATAGATTTGCAAAGGCGGCGGTAGAACGCGGCGCGATTTGCGTTTTGAGCCATGAGGACTTGGGTGATATGCCGCATATTCGAGTGGAAAATACTAAGCATGCTTTTTTGGATTTAGCCAAATGGTATTTAGAGCAGTTTAACGTGCCGGTCATAGGCATTACGGGAAGTGCCGGCAAGACCACGGCGAAGGACATGATTGCCGCAGTTTTAGCCGCGAAGTTCAATATTGTTAAAACCGAGGGTAACTTCAATAACGAGGTCGGGCTTCCTCTCACAGTGTTTAGAATAGACCATACGACTGAAATTGCGGTACTTGAAATGGGCATGAACCAGTTCGGAGAGATTCATAACCTCTCTCGCGTTGGCACGCCTGAGGTTTGCATAATTACAAACATAGGTGATGCACATATCGGGAATCTCGGAAGCCGCGAGGGCATACTGAAAGCCAAGTCGGAGATTTTTGACTATGCTGACAAAGATGCAATTGCAATCCTAAATGGCGACGATGTGCTTCTGAACAACATCCAGCCAAATGTGCGCGAAATACTATATTTCGGTACGCGCGAAACGGACTTTTGCCGCTTTGAAAAGCTGGAGGACTTTGGGCTTGACGGAACTTCTTGGAAGATGATAGTAGGCGGTGAGAGTTTTACTATAAACCTAACTTTGCCGGGCGATTATCTCGTATATAACGCGGCGGTTGCGGTGAGTGTGGGCATTCATTTTGGTATGAGCGCGGATGAAATATCGAAAGCATTCGCCGATTTCAGACCATCAAAAAACCGCATGGATATATTTGAAATAGACGGCTGCACGTTCATAAATGACGTTTACAATGCAAGCCCGCCGTCCATGAGAGCGATGATTGACTCGATTTTGTCGGCTAAAGGGCGAAAGGTTTGCGTATTTGGCGATATGCTCGAGCTTGGGCACAAAAGCAGCGATTATCACGAGGAAACAGGCAAATACGCGAAAGATTCAGGGATAGACGCAATGTTTTTGCTGGGCGAATTCGCGAGCAGTTATGAGCACGGCTACAAATCCGCCTCGGGCGGCGAAGTGTTCACATTTGACGATATAAACTTACTTACTGCGCGGTTAAAAAAGTATGTTGCAAACGGCGACACTGTTTTAATCAAGGCCTCCAGAGGCATGAGGTTTGAGCAGATTGTGAAAGAGCTTAAAGAGCAATAATAACCCAAGAGGTGTATGAAATGTATTACGAACTGAGAACGGCACTTATCGCCTTAATTATAGCTTTTTTTGCGAATCTCGTGATTTGTCCGGTGATTATCCCACTTTTGCATAGGTTGAAGTTTGGGCAAACCGTGCGTGACGACGGACCGGAAACGCATTTTAAGAAAACCGGCACGCCGACAATGGGCGGGCTTGCTATACTTTTGAGCTTTTTGATAGGCGCGGCGTTCTTTTTGAGTGATAATACTGAAGCACTTCTTGTGGTGTTTGTAACAATAGGCTTTGGCGTCATTGGCTTTTTGGATGACTATATTAAGGTTGTAAAAAAACATGCGGACGGACTTACGCCGCGTCAAAAGATTGTGTTGCAGTTTATAGTTTGCGCGATATTCCTATTTGCCTTAACAA
>Ga0131853_10018432_pt1 | contig 12698 bp, 5 predicted proteins | sample TergutLab28metaG_FD_92764 | JGI IMG/M metagenome (GOLD analysis project Ga0131853, IMG submission 92764) | Labiotermes labralis P1 segment gut microbial communities from Petit-Saut dam, French Guiana - Lab288 P1 (version 2) (version 2) | ecosystem: Host-associated > Arthropoda: Insects >...
GATTCGTTAAAGATCGAGTGTTCGTACCACCTTTGCCTGCAAATGTCGTTGAACTCCGAACTCGAATTACTGCCGCAGTTGCAAAAGTGACGCCAGAGATGCTACGTAGCGTGTGGCAAGAGAGTGACTACAGGTGGGACGTCTGCCGCATTACCAATGGAAGTTACATTGAACCATAACTATCCGAGGTAAAACTCGGTGTGTTTTGCTACATTTTGACAGTTCAAAACGTCGTGTATGTCCTCTGTATAAATTTCTATATGCTTTCAAAGTTGTAAAGCTCTTTTTGAAACACCCTGTATAATAGCAGGCAGAGAGGAACTGCAAATTAACAGAATGTGAACCACAGTGGTTTACTGGTATTTCTCACAAGGAAAAAATGTTGGTTCCAACAGAATGAGGAGGAGAAAGGTATGCAGAAAAATCCACACTGGATCTGGCTGATCTTGAACCTCAGAGTTTCTGTATAGCTCCTTATTGACTGACCATCAGTTCCCCCTTGTGTCTTTGATAAATCATATAGAATAGTCTGTCCATTAAAAAAAGCACTAGTATAAAAAATATCAGTGTGTTGTGGGAATCTTTCTGGATGCTTAGAATAAAAGGTTTACACATCTGACTTCCCAATTTTTAATATTTTGCAACAAAAAAATATACCACTTTCAACTGCCAGTATTTTGTGCCTATCTGTGTGATTACTGTTTACAAATTCATAACAAGTAAATACATGCACCTGTCCTATATGTTTTACTGTGTCCTACTATTCATTCATGTTTTTTCAAATCTTAATATTTGTCTCTTACCAGCTGAGAAACACAACTGTGAAAGGTAACAGAAAAATCAAAATTCACTTACTATCGGCTACATCGACAGCATCTGCTTTCTGAAGCATTGGTCTGGAGAAAGACTGATGGGTATTGTTTAAGTTTCCATTTTCTTTGGTTACAGGAGCATACCAGTGATTGTTGAACAGTCTGGATCCACTGCCTCCACCACCGCCACTTCCACCACCACCACATGACTCTCCAGACAGATACAGGTATGCCTGTAGAGCCAAATTCAAGTCCCATCCCTTTGCTGAAATACAACAAGAACAATGAATATATTACTGCTTCATCCACTTTTCATTTTGCCTGTTATTAAATTTTAATGTTCAAAGCCTAAAGTAACTCTAACATTTACTGAGCAGATTAGATTGAAAGTAATACAGTTGTCTTATTTTTGCAGAGTACTCACAGAAGAGGATTTCAGTTCGACACTGGTGATAAAAGGATAGCAAAGCTGAAGATGGTGGTTGGCCATGAGGACGTACAGGTTAATATGGGATCCAAGTCATGTTAGAATGATATACCTCAGGAGCACAGAGTTTTTATTTTTCAAATTCCATACACTGCAAACAATTTTCAACATATCTGTATGAGGCAAGTTTGACACTCCTGTCACTTTCTGGAGGAATGAGTCCCACAGCATCTGCTGAACAGACTGCTAGCCAGACACCACAACTGGTGCAGGCATTATTAACACATCCCTATCCTTAACTAAGAATCATTCATTGAGGATGTATGGGGTAAGTGTGTTATACCACCACACATTCTTAAAGTTAGCAATGCATGGCAGTGAGTGGTCAGGTTCATGCTCCAGCTCTTTTACTCTCACGGGAACAGCCTCTGGAACCCACTGGATACAGGAATGGGCTGGCATTAGAGCCATTTTACATGCAGTGACAAAGACGTAAACTTCTGACCCTGTGGTTATCAGACTACGGTTACCTAGCCCACAGCTAGTCATTTATACTGAAGAAAAATCCCGAATCCTCTGGGGAACAAACCCTAGTCATCCAGTCACTACACTCACTTCAGTACTGATCTATCCTGGTATTTGTACAATATCCTGACACAAACTTCCACATGATCACACTTGTACCTTGCAAATAACTGTAAGCAACAGTTTTGTCTGCTCCAGTCTCGGCTATAAACTCTGCCACAAGGTTTGACTCCATTCCCCATCTGGAACAAAAGAGAATATCAAATAAAACATGAAAGTGAAGTTGCCACACAAGTAAATGCTGTGTCAACAACAAACCAACCTTATGGAAAAGAAAATTCAGGAACACAGTGAATGAAATAATTCTACACGTTTTCATATCTGAAATTCAAACTCCTCAACCTGACATGAAGAGGAGTGGCCAATAACGACACTTCAAAAGTAAAAAATACAAAATCGGAAAGGGAGCAATATATGACACTAAAAACAACCTTCTCTTGTTAGATTTAATATTTTTTTCTATGACAAACAAACTCATTTAATTTCCCACTCATTCTAGAAAAGTATATTAAATAAAAACTGCAGATTTGTGAATAAGAGTTTCTCATTGGTGGGGTACTATCCCCAAATTTACCTGCAGGGAGTATGAAAACCGACAATTAGATTCTGTCCCAGAATGGACCATGTCCTGGCCAAAATTCAAACCAGACACCTTCTGAATAGAAGTGCACAGCATTATAGCTACACCAATCACACTGCCTTACACAGTGTAATACTAAAAATGATGCTATAAACTTCAAAACACACTCTCTAGTATAGAAGAATTTATTCATTTATTAGTACATTTATTATTCACTGATTTTTCAAGTTTTTCGTACGGTTCTTATGTACGGACCCTATTCTAAAATATAAGACCTGATGCTCAATAAAGAATACATTCATAAACATACTAACATTTTTAAATCCACAGCGACTATATGTGTCACCAGCAGTAACCTTAAGAAACTCTGCATTTGGCCCACATGGTGTATTTTATATCTACCATATGATCCTTACAATAAGCACCCATATTTCCCTCAGACAGGGTGTCCACAGATTTTCCAAACATCTAGGTGGCAACTCCAAGCACTAGGCATGAGCCATACTGAGAACACCAAATATCAGGCACCACCTAAAAAAACTTATACTGAACACAACTGAAATATTGCAGTCAAACACAAATACTTAAATGTGTCATCAAATGCTACATGTTTCAGTTCATTGGAAGACAAATATTAAAGTGTTGTGTTTGACTGTAGTACCTCATTTGTATTCAATACAATATAAAACATTAGGATGAATAAGAATAAACTTAAGAAACCTAGTTGCCAGGGAGCTCTCATTACCTGCTGCCTTGGACTTCTGCTTCCTTGCCCTAAACAGGATTAAACAAATTGTTTTTCTAATGGCAGAATGCATTCTCTGTGAGGTACAAACTTGAAGTTTAATGCATAATTGAAATGACCATCAGTCCTCCAAGAGTTAAACAGCACTCAATTACACTCATGTTTACACTTTATTCAAAGTTACATAATTATGCTCTAACATTATTAAACTAAATAAAATATGCCACTGAAAAAAAAAATGCAGTGCAGTCTTTAAAACAGAATTCAAATGAATAACATGGTACAGTACCTTTAGTCAGTGACTTTGATAGCTACATTTTACTGGTATAAGACCAAATAAGTGATCTGGCTAGTAGTATGAATGAAGGACAAAAGTGAGGCATAGCTATAAAAAAGTTCATTCCTTCCATAGAGGTGTTGCATCAACTAACTGTGTAGTTAAGGTCATAAAAATTTAAGTAACTATTTTTGGCTTCAAGTGAACACCAAAGTCACCACTGTAAGACCTAACAAACACTATGCTGGAACTCTGCCATATGTTATGTTTAGGCAAGGCATTGAACAACAAAACTTTCAAGCGACTCAGCTGTAACTGTGCAAACATAAACACATACTATAATGCAAACAATGTTAAATGACTCGGATACAATGCTATTCAAATTTCTAACACGCAATTTATTCTTTAATAATTCTTATTATTCTCATTTTCACTTAACAGAAATCTTCTGACCAAGCGCATTACGTAACATTAAAGTGTAGGGTGACTGTGGTTGAATGTTGAGAAAGATGCAGACGGAAGTGGTAGCAGTCCACTTTGTGTCACTACTCCAGAATTTAACTGGAAGAACCAAAGGAAATTGAAAACCTCTGGCCCAAAATTTGAACTTGGTACCTTACACAAATTAACCCTTACCCTGTTAACATGGAGAATATGGTGAGCTCCTAATAATGCCAGCAAATGGCAGATGGGATTAAACTCGGTGTTTAAAGGGTTAAGTAGAAAAACTAATCACTCACTGCAAAGTTCAGGATATTCTCATAAGAAAATCTGCTCACAGATGTTACGCAAGTGTTCAAATACACTCAATAAAGTATACTAATAAAGAACAATTATTCATAACTACATCAAGCTAAACATTATTAATTAAAACTGCAGTGTTCTTCTGTCCTTGTGGCATCAGTAAAAGCATTAGCAATGTAATGACCATCTTATTTTCGCCCTGACACCTTGCAATGTAACCGATCATTTAGTTGTGAAAGGGAACATGCCTAGTAGCTGAACAACAGCATGTTCCATTTTACAAATAACTGAAGACAAAATCACTGTGTGACTGGTCAGTAGCATCACTTCTAGACATATTTGATTCATTTCAATTCAATTCCTTTCTCAATTGTTAACATGCCATGACAACAGTGCAGTTGCTAATTACAAAACAAGCACAAAACATATATGACACACATTACATAGACAAACACAAACCCAAGCAATACATCAAGAAAAAAAGTTACAATTATAACTGATTCAGAATCTAAATATAATGTCTAACAGTAGTGCTCACACAATTAGTGAGATAAAATAGTAGCATGAATGGTACAAGATAGAGACGGTGACAACAAAAACAACACCAACAACAACATTCTAAATGCATGACTTATGAAACTGCTCACCTATTAACACCTCGCTGTCATGACGCATAGTCCCTCCTTGACATAATTTTAACATTACATTTCCTTTACTTTAGTCTGCCATTTACACTTTACATTGTCTAAATATTTTCCTAAGCTTCTTACCCATACTTGACAATTTCTTATATGAATTTATTTTACTTACCCATTCATATCAAACTATCTTTTACAATAAATTGCTCTCACCATTTTCTTGCTTCAGGGCAATTCAAATATGTTTCACATGTACCATATATAAGCATTAAGGACAACCTCCTCTACCCACTTCTCTTCAATTTCCAAACTCCTGCCTTCAACCAAGCTATTGCATCCATTCTTCTTCTATTACAACAATCAATATACTCTTCCCCATCCCAACTGTGTTTTGTACCTCGGAATTCTACTAATAAAGTCTTTCCATCCATTTTTTAAATCATATTCCAGGGGTGCAAAAGTTCTCCAAAAATTCAGAAGCCACCTCAACATTCTAGGTGCTAAAAAGTGACACGTTAAATGTTCTGCACTGAGGATCCAAAAATTATCACATTTGTATGAAAACTATAAATTTGGTAACAAGTTAGATTATGTGTCAAGTTATGGTATAGTATGGTCTAGTCAGTAGCAAAACACAAATTCTTCAACAAGTGTGAGAAACATAGCATGGTAGCATGTTGAAGAAATTCTAGGGCAAGAAACTTTTCTCTTCTCAAAAGAAGTTACATTTGTGGTGTCTACCTTGCATGCTGTCAAGTGCTTATGTAGGTGGGTGTTTCTGTGTTTATAAAGGAATTGGTGCAATGTATACAGCTACAGTCATATGCACACTGTCAACACTCTTTAAGGCAGCTTTGGCAGTCATTCTATAAAACATCATACACATATGGGGACATGAATGAGGATATTCTTAACCCTAACAAAAAGAAGAAAGTATTACCATAAAAAACCCTGAACTCAATCTAATTATTTGCTTAACTCCTGACAACTATGTTACACAGATGACATTAAATGTAGTTACATATTCTTAATAATCTGCACTGTAATATGAAGGCACATACACACAACCATACCATAAGTCACATGTGAATATCTCCAACAAATGTATCCCTTTAAACACGTGTCCCATAACACGGTTTTATGTTAAAGACATAGCCCAAAAAGAAGAGTACTGCCAACACATGCCAGGAACCTTTTAATTTTGGCAAGTCTGAATTTTACACGATATAATCGGTGTGAATGGCAGCAGCTAAGATAAGCTATTTTGTGTCATCTTCGTTTATTGAAATTAATTACTCACGATGGCAACGCTGTAAATGTATTTATATGCGCACTGACATGAGGCGTAAGACCACAAAGTGTGTACCCCATTTAACCCTAAGAATGGAAAACGGTTCTATCACGTCCAATACTTATATGCGTAGGAGTAAATGTGTACATTTCTAACTTTTTAAAAGTCGCAATAATTTATTACTACCCACTTTTATCACTCTGACTGGTAAAGTGGTTATCTTACTACTCCAATACTCATACACAAAATGCTACGCCTACTTACGTGAGCTGCTGTGTCGTTTATTACAAAGTCTTCGTGTTTTTGGACACCTACACGTAACACATTACGGCGCATATAATATTAAATCACAGCCTATTTGATAAGACGTATTAAACATTCGTATTATAGTGTTTCATATACGATAAGTAGTTCGTTCCTACGAAGTAAATAATCAACATAGTACAAGAGAATACACAGGCCACAAACGCTAAGCATCCATAGTATTTCGAACATCCGATAGTAGGTCGAGGCCACAGTTCATGTATAACAAGATTAAAAAATCACTGATATAGGATGCCCACCGAGGACTGTACTGCCATCTATTAAAGAGTTATAGTACTAAAGCACCGATGATGCAACAATGCGGGCCCTGCGCCAAACGTTTGTACTAACTCCAGCTATGAAAGTAGCGGTAGATCCGTCGGTGGAGCAGCCAAATACTAATTTCACTTATGTAATAAAATCGATAAATGGGTATGTATAAATATGTTTCATCACATGTTATTAATTACCAACATGTTTCCATCCCTTCTGCGATCATCATCGAGGTAGCTTTACAAGAATACAAAGAATACAATAATCTGCCATATGAGATAATAGGAACCAATCAATGTTATAATAAATGTCTCAAACAATGAGTATTTCCACTTATATACTTTTGCAGTTTACCATGTTCCTAGTACTCTTGTAACGCTACCCTGATGGTGAAGACAAAAGTGATCGATACATGTTGGTAATTAAAAACATGTGATGAAACAATTTCATGCATATGCTTTTGTTGATTTTATTACATAAGTTTAAATATTCTGTAATGCATGGATATGAACATATTAAGCCATGTACTATGTCAACCTTTCGTGCTATATTGTATTCACCACCACACTTACTTAAGTCATTTATTGACAGGCATATTTTGACACTAACCAATTCAACATACATACAACTATGATAGGCTAAGTACCAAAGGCATAAAATAATCTTATAGGAATGAATTACAGTTACAGAAATTACGCAGCAATATATGGTATAAGTCACGAGAGTGCAACAATAAGAAACAGTGACAACAACATAGAGAAACAATGTAAGAAAATAATACAACATGTGACAGTGATTTTGCTGCAGTAGTCAGTGTTGGAAATACAGACATTAATGAATTGGACATGAATAAGTGAAGGTTGTTAATAAATACATTATAGAATAATATTAACTGCAAAATATGTATAACATAAACTTCATCACTCTACCCCTATGTCTTTGCTGGTATAAAATCAATCATGGAATTCTTGCCATTGCAGAGGCACATATCCATCTGTTGGATAAATGTGTAACAGCCCCTAGATTTGTTGTTGTCAACCAACAGTCGCACATTTGCCTTCTGTAGTGAAACGTGCGAACTGCCACACTGAAAATAACGTCACATACAAAGATGTCGCTAATATATTTCAAATAACATAATTTTCCCTCCGTTCAATACTTTCCACGGGGAGATAGAGGCAAACCACTTCATCCGTGTTGGCTAACGTCACTGACAGATGCTAGTAACCATGGATCGGTAACCGAGTGAGATTATCTGTGTTAGTAACAGCTATTAATCGGTGATGATAAAATGGAAAATGGTCGGTCTGTGTAGAGTTTTAGTTGTGTACGATTGAGGTGCAGCGTCATAACCGTGCCAATATTTGGAAACGTATACAGTAGAATTTCCATAACAGGCGCTGTTTGGTCGAAGCTTAGTTTAAGCGTTAGGAACACAGACGTAACCTTTCTTATGGAAGTGGTTTTGATGTAATTTGTCGATGGTGGGTATTAGTTTTCTTTGCACGTTCGTGTATATTCTGTAACTTAATGAAGTGCAGTGCTGGAAACGTTTAAAATGTTAGGATCTTATGTCATACATTAGTTATTGTAATGTATTAGCATTACTGATTTTTCACCACTGAAGATAAGATTCGATGGCAACCCTACGCACGCTTGATAGTCCTTTTGGGTACATACGTGATGTCTACACATGGCAGTACACGATCTGGTATTCAACCAGTGCCAACGCATTGGAATACTAAATCTATTAGTAAGCACCGCTTGAGGTTTCCTGATGATTGGCTTTGGTGCTGTGGGTAAGCACAGCAGCTATTTGGTTTTGGTGCCACTTGAATTAACTAGAAGTTGTTATCCATGTATTATTAGGTTTAATGTATAAGCATGAAATTGATCAGAGAGGAATTTTGCAATGGTCACTTATAATTTGCAGTATTTCAGTGTCTAATTCATAATGCAAATTATATGTCATATATTATTATCAAGAACTTTGGACTAAACAATTTAATGGTAACACTGCAGAAGGGAAATGTGCAAAATTAACAGAAAATTGTGTTGACTTAGTAACAATGGAAGAACTGGAAACAACTATAAAAGCATTAAAAGCCAGAAAATCTCTAGGATCAGAGGGGATTAATAATGAGGTGTACAAACATGCACCAAAAAGTTTTTTATACAAATTTTTTAATTTTCTAAATGTTTGCTGGATTTACGGAGACATTCCTGAAGAATGGAGGACAGCCATTGTTATACCAATACACAAAAAAGGAGACAGAAATAACGCAGATAACTATAGGGGTATTAGTTTATTAAATACTGGACATAAAATCTATTAACAAATTATTGCAAAGAGATTAACAGCAATTGCGGAGGTTCTACTATTAGAAGAGCAGAATGGATTTAGGAAAGGCAGATCCTGCATGGACTGCATATTTTCAGTTTCACAAATAATTGAAAAACATAGAGAATTTAACATCCCCACATATATTGCATTTATTGATTTTAAAAAAGCCTTTGACTCTGTGGACAGAGACAAATTGTGGACAATTATGTTAAGTAAAGGAATTCCAACTCATTTAATTACAGTAATTCAGAGGATGTATATGGAAAACATTATAAGAGTCAATGAAGCTAATGGAATATCTGAAGATTCTAGAGTGATTCCCCAAGGTGTGAGACATGGTTGCCCACTTTCACCTGTTATATTTAATTTATATTTGGATGAAGTTATTAGGATTTGGTTACAGAAACTAAAAACTAGTAAATATTTTAAAGAGTTAATTTTCAACACACTGTTATTTGCAGATGACCAGTTTATTATTTCTGACACAGAAGACACTTTGCAAAAGGCAGTTTATTTATTATATAACATATCTAAAGAATATAATTTGGAAATTGCTACAAAAAAGATGAAGGTATTTGGTTTCATTGGGACAGATCACCTAAGAACAAAAACTATTATAAATGATGAACCACTAGAACAAGTTAGCCAGTTTACTTGTTTAGGTTGCAGTATATCTTACAAATTTTCTAATGATGTAGAATTTAAATTGGAAAAATTTTTGTAATTAATAGGTACTATAAAGAGAACTATTTTTAAGAAAGTGAGAAAGGGAACTGTTTTGAAAATATACAACACACTAGTTTTACCTACATTTTTATATGGGTCAGAAAATTGGACTCTAACAGCCTTACAAAGACGAAGAATTGAAGCAGCAGAAATGAAGTTAATGAGACCTCTGGCATGCTACACCCTTTATGACCACAAAACAGATGACTCCATACGCCACGAACTATGGATTACAGGCATACTAGACAAGATAGATGAATACAGATGGAACTGGCTTTTACACTTGCAAAGAATGCCACAAAACCGAAACCCTTTGTACTCATACCACTACAGACCACAAGGAAGAACAATTGGAAGACCAAAGAAGCATTGGCGTGAGCGGAAAGGGTCCAGTCCTTGATGTTTATGATGATAATGTCATATATATAGAATAGGAGTTTGAACTTAAATAAATAATTTGTAACAAAGGTTTATGCAGTTTTATTCTGAACTGTAAATCCTGCAGCATCATAGAAGTGACAGTTATTTTTTAAACATTGGTATTAGTGCGTAACATTTATGTTAGTGAATGAATTGACACTAAGCAGTGGTGTATTTGTATTAATAGTTTTGGAATAGGTATGTGAAAATGTTTCTTTGTTACCCTTGACATTTTATAGATTATACATATTTCCCCCTTTTGTTTTGCAGAACTGAAGTATATTTGTGTTAGGACATTTTGAATTTAATTCCATTTGTAGGTGTCTTGTTGGAAAATCAAATTGTGTAACAACATTCTGTTCTGGAAAAAGATTCTTTTTTATTGTTTGTATTAAAAGTGACATGTTTTCACAGATACACATACACTCAAACACACTGTCTCCCTTTCTTTGTTTCATCACCAGCAATACTTGAGGGAACTTATTAACAGAATACCTCAAACAAGAAATTGTTCCTCTAGTTTTCTGTTTTGTGTCAGTAGAATAGAATGTGTTACCGTGTCTGCAGTGGTAAAGTCTGTTTTATGATATGCTCTGCAATGGATAGTTTGTAACTACATAAACATTTGAAACCCAAAATACTTGCTCACCAACTCAGAGGTTTGTTGCAGCTTGATAACCTAATTCTTCTCCTGCAAAAGGGAATATGTATTACCTTAAATGTAATGCATTTGAATATCTTGTGTCCTGTAGTGTCACATACTAAGTTTTTTACAAATCTTCTTGCACACCTCAGTTGCCTTGGCTCAGATATATGGTACTTGTACCGGTACTTTCTACGTGACAAGTGGCAAAATCTATGTTCTTCAGTTGAGCACGTGAATGGATACTGCAACCCATGCTTACATGTTCACTCATCCCTTACGTAGAGAACAACAGAATGATATACATGTACTTTTTAAATGTAAAAAGACACACAAAGATGGAGGGAAAAATTTTTGAACACTAAATGGTTACACATGAATGAAAAAATAGCACTCAAAATGTAAGATGAATTTGGAAAACCAAGTGTAAAGAACACTGCAGATTTGAATGGTGCAAGGAGAGGAAGCATTGTAAATGAAAATACTTAATTGTGTGTAATAATTTAGGTAAGAATAGAACTTTGTATATGGAGTAAATAGTATATGATAAACATTAGACATTAGTATTTAAATATAGTTGATGTGTACTGGTATCTGGTGTTAGCAGCATATCCAAAGGAAAATACTTGTGACCCAACAAATAAATTTGATGTGTACAGTTTTTATTCTCTTTGATAGCCATACAGATACTGCAGAACAAAATAATATGAATGGATTGAATACCAAACTTTCTGTAAAATACAAGAATTCAATATTTCAGACTTCTGTCTGTAAATGAATTGTATAAAAGCATATCCAGTGTTATGAAGAATGTGCTGACATAAGTTTTGAAACAGAAATGTGTCACAGCAATGGTATCAGTTTGAACTGAAGGAGGGAGTTGAGGTAGAGAGCTTTTAACTGTTTGTGTTGTGTGCATATAATGAAATTTAATGAATATTTTGTTCTAGGGATATGATCAGCAGAAGTAGCTTAGAGGCTGCTTGTGAAGCTGCAGCCAAAGTGAATGCTGTACTTATTGCAAAAGGAAAATTAAAACAGCCTGCCCCACAGATCATAAAAGTAAGTTCCAATAGTGTTTTATTTATTTAATGTGATTTTAGTTTCTGTCTTCATTACTCGGAGAGAATGTTCATTCATAAATTTATGTGTAGGTAGGGAATAGTTTCCGGACATCGGCAGATTTATTTACCTCTGAATACGAGATTAACGAGGCTCCAATAGCAGCACGCAATCTGCTTACTAAGGGTCACACACAAGAGGAGATAAACCAGTTCTCAGGTATGGAACTGATTAATTTTGTATGCAGTGTTTATACAGTACAGATATTGATATAGTTCTTTGGGTCTGTTTTACATATTTCATAGGGCAAGCAACTTTGCTCATTAAGATTTGTATGTGCGCATGCATGCACATGTACACACGAAACAGAGAGAGGGAGATAACCACTGGATCAATTGGTTTTAAAGTACGTTACATACTTAATGACAGATGACTGACTTGAAAGTTTCTTAAGTGAAAATCGATGAAACAGAAATTAGTTTCTCTTCAGTTTTAAAGGAATCTATCTTGTTGTGCTGTGACGTATTAATATTGGTATATATGGAAGCGGGCTAAAATTCAGTGGATACAGATCCAAGCCAAAGCAATGTAGATAATCTGAACAAGGTAAGGCGTGAAGTTAGCAGGCATTTCAGCGACAAAAAGAAGGCATATCTGAGAGCTAATATTGAGGAACTTGAAACTAACAATGAGATCCAAAACATCAGGGACTTGTATAGGGGCATCAGTGACTTTAAGAAGGGGTACCAGCCTAGATGTAATATAGTAAAGGATGAGAAAGGCGACTTGGTTGCAGACTCCCACGGTATTGTGGCTAGGTGGAGGAAC
>Ga0131853_10018433_pt1 | contig 12698 bp, 10 predicted proteins | sample TergutLab28metaG_FD_92764 | JGI IMG/M metagenome (GOLD analysis project Ga0131853, IMG submission 92764) | Labiotermes labralis P1 segment gut microbial communities from Petit-Saut dam, French Guiana - Lab288 P1 (version 2) (version 2) | ecosystem: Host-associated > Arthropoda: Insects >...
TGGTATCAACAATGTTTTCGTCATGAAGCGATTGCAATGTATCCTTATCCAGAACCGCAAGCATGGCTTCTGCTGCTGTTTTTGTGTAGCGTTTCCCTGATTGCATTTCTATTTCTTTTTTGATGGCCGGAAGATTATCAGGGTGCATGCGTTGTAAATGGTATTTCACATCAATCATATCCGCTATGGCAATCAATGCTGCACCAAGCGGGAACTCATCTTCTTTTTTCCCGAAGGGACCGCCGCCGTCTGCTTGTTCATGGTGGTATAAGACAAGACCGCTAACATCGTACTTGAGCGGAAGCATTTCGACGTTACGTTGACCATAGCGGCAATGCAGTTTGAAATTCGTATCATAATCGGAGTTTTCGTATTTGTATAAAATATATTCGGTAAGTGCATTATCATGCAAGAGCGCGCAAGTCGTGATTGACCTTATCGCTTCCTCATCCATACCCAGTTGTCTGCCCATCAGGGCACAAAGCGCAGAAATACGCTTTCCGTGATTTGTACTTGATCCCAGAAGTTCACATTCTACGATGTCAAGTGCCGTACCTATGACTTGTATTAGTTCATCCATGCGTATTATCATTTCTGTTTTCGTTGGAACGCTCCTTATTTAGTGAATCTATATATGGCTTGCTTGCTTATTGCTTCAGTATAACAAACCCTGCGTGTTTATACAACCCCTTCTAAGCCCTCGAATTTTGATTGACAAATGACAAAAAAACGAATAATATATGTAGACTTGTGGGTCTTTATTAATATATTAAAGACCATAATATCACAGCAAATCAGATACACATTTGACGCATTTCTTTTGCTATAGTTATGTAGTTCGGGCGTAATAGAGCAAACACAGGAGCACTCACAGGAAAATGAACAAGAAAAAAGCGGTTGGAATTAACTCAAGAGGGCCGGGACGTTTGCTGAACAGGATAAACCTGAAGTTACGCCCTAAGCTGATTTTGATATTTCTGGCAGCGACGGTTGTTCCCATTGTTTTGCTTACAACCATTGCCCTGTCACAGATTATGTTCCTCGGTAATACATTGCGGGGTATTGCGGTTAACGATGCGACAAATGCGTTAAGTGACGGCTCAAGAGAGAGTAAAGAAAGATTAACAACAGATTTGACGATGGCTGTTGCCGGCTTTCTCAGGCAACGGGATAATGATATACTCTTACTGGCTGACCTTGCTTCTCAGGCATCACAAGAAATCTCTGTTCAAAGTGTCAGAGATCGAAACTTCTCCGGGTTAATAGCTTTTTCCGATAACAAGCAAGGTATGCTGGTACATCCGGGTGAATGGGTGATTTCGGATGACGGCATGACCTGGGTAGAGGTCGACCCTTTCCGGTTTGCGCCGGCAGATAATGTATCTCAGAATGTAGAAAATAACGATGAGCTGTTCGGCAGTGCTTTTCGCAACAGACCGCCCGAGTTTTTCGGCCAGTATCAGGAAAATGTACCATTATATGACGAGATTACATTTGTTGACCTAAACGGTTATGAGATATTTAAGTATATAAATCCGGATTCAAAAAAAATCCACTATCCCTTAAACCCTAATCCGGTGGATATTTCTGACAGATATAATACTTATGTCAGAGCAGAGAACTATTGGGAAGAACTGCAAAGTCTGCAACGTGGTGGCATCTATGTTTCAAGTGTTATCGGCGCATATGTGGGAACAAACTATATCGGAATGTTCACACCCGGTGTGCTTACCAGTGAAGACCCGGCAATAATGAACCAAAACCACCCGAATCTTGAAGAACTCCGAAGAATCGGGAATCTACCCATGCATGAATTTATGGAATACGCAAGGCGTCAGTCTTTCGCCGGTTTTGAGAACCCCGTTGGACAACGTTTTGAGGGTATCGTACGCTGGGGTACTCCGGTATATGAAAATGGTGTACGGGTCGGGTATGTAACAATGGCGTTAAACCATGACCATATAATGGAAATTGTGGATTATATAAACCCTATGCTCGGACGTTACTCCCTGCTGCCAAGCCCGCATGACGGCAACTATGCTTTTATCTGGGATTATAAGAGCCGCAGCATATGCCATCCCAGGCATAATTCTATCGTCGGCTACAATCCCTTAACGGGTGAACCGCAAGTCCCGTGGTTGGAAGGCACGATTGAGCTTCGGAGAGATTTTGTTAACGGTGGATTTGTTTTGGATGAAAACGACAGGGTCATCCCGGTTCTTGACGCAGACGGTAATACCCGACCTGCACAAGATACACCGTTCTATTTTTGGCAAAACGCAGGCGGTGCCGAGTGGCTTGCCGCTAACTCCACGTGGGAAGATTTTAATCTGAGCAGTATAAGGAACAATGGCAAAAACTGGTGGGAATGGGAGACGCCTGTTGACGCAACGGCAGTAAGCTGGGGCGAATTTTACGGAGAAAACGTTGACAACAGGGAAATACTGCCGCAATTCGGCGAAAGAAAACTAAAAGACCCTGACGGTAACTATATTATAGGAGCAGACGGCAACTATATTCTTGACTATGCATCACGGGCAAAAACACCTGCTCGTGCTCTCACAGCCGCCGGTTTTGTCGGTCTTGACGGGCGTTATCTCAACAACGCCCCGCAGTGTACCGGTTGGATGAACCTGACGGAAAATGGCGGCTCCGGTTCGTTCTATATATTATGGAGCGGTATATACAAACCGACCACAGCCGGCGCAATACCGTATTATACCGGTCAATACAGCCCCGATGTACAGGGCAACAAACGCGGGTTCGCCTTTGTAACCGTCGGCGCGGGCATTGACGATTTTATGGTGCCTGCTTTCTATATGGAGGAGAAGCTAACCTATGCGATTAACGCTGATTTGAGGCAAAGCATAATACAGTTTGCTATGATAACAATATTACTTTGGGCATTAGTCACCATTATCGCTGTTTTTCTGTCATCATATCTCACCGGAAATATTAATCTTCTCTTAGGCGGCATATCCCGTTTCCGATCCGGTCAACGTCATTTTCGTATACGTGCGGATATCAAAGACGAATTTGGCATTCTAGCAAATTCTTTTGACGAAATGGCAGACAACATCGTTGATAGTGTAGGTGCGGTACTGGTTATCATTGATATGGACCGCAAGATTATTTATGCGAATAATCCGGCATTGACCGTAATGAACAAGACGCTTGATGAGATTGCGGGAATATCATATAACGATGTTAGCATATATCCGAAGAATTCGGAATATGACCCTATAGCTGCGCTGCATGAGGAAAGGGAAGCCGGAATTCTTTTTATAGAAGAAAACGGGAACTATTACAAAGGAACCGCCAATTACCTGTTCGGTCAACACGGTGAAAAAGCCGGATATATCATTGTGACAAACGATGTTTCCGATATCGTGAAAAAAGAGAAGGCAGAAGAGGCGAACCGTATAAAAAGCAGTTTCCTTGCCCGTATGAGCCACGAAATACGTACACCGATGAACGCGATTCTGGGTATGGCAGAGCTTGCATTGCGCGAGGAAATGTCGGATTCTGTAAGAGATTTTACTGCGACGATTAAGCAGGCAGGTGTGAATCTTTTAGATATAATCAATGATATCTTAGATTTGTCAAAAATAGAGAACGGGTCGTTTGATATCCTTTCGGAAGAGTATATGCTTTCATCTCTGATTAATGATGTAATCAGTATTATAAGAACTAAAGCTCTTGATGCGCGGCTGCGGTTTGTTGTGAATGTTGACTGTGATATGCCAAGCACCTTAAAAGGCGATATGGTAAGAATACGTCAAATAATGTTAAACCTGCTTAGTAACGCCGTGAAATATACAGACAGAGGGCAAATTTCGTATTCGATTTCTCAGGAAATAATTAACGAACGGGAAATGAACCTGATAGTAAAGGTTGAAGATACCGGCAGAGGGCTTAAAGAAGAGCACATAGCAACACTCTTTGACGAGTTTACCCGGTTTGAAATGGACAAAAATGTTGATAATGAAGGAACAGGTTTAGGTCTATCCATAACACATAACTTTGTTAAGCTTATGAACGGCGACATCCGTGTTGAGTCGGAATACGGCAAAGGTTCTGTCTTTACTGTTGTTCTACCTCAAGGCATAGTCAACAATGAAAAAATAGCTGTGGTCAATGATTCTGATAAGAAAAATGCACTGATACTGGAGCGGCGTGAATTTTGCATGACATCATTAACAAATACGATGAATGATTTGGGTGTAAAATACAAGTTTGTGTCCTCACTTTCAGAGTTTCATGAGGAATTGACCGGCAACAGGTACGCTTTTGGTTTCATTGAGGCTTCTTTATATGAAAACTTCAAAAATGAATATGGGGGTAAAAAGACCAAATCCTCAATATGGCTTATCTCGGAATTTGGTGACACAATTACGGAGCAAAACTTACATGTTATAACCACACCGATTTTTTCAATTCCGCTGGCAAACATACTAAACGGTGTTTCCGATACATTTTCCCATGTATTCGACAGAAAGACCGAAGCAGGATTTAGGGCACCGGAATCAAAGGTTCTGATTGTTGATGATATAAACATGAATTTAGTAGTGGCAAGAGGTCTTATACAGCCCTACAATATACAAATTGATCTGTGTTCCGGCGGTGCCGAAGCCATTGCAGCAATGAAAACCGGGTATTATGACTTGGTATTTATGGATCATATGATGCCGGAAATGGATGGCGTTGAAGCAGTGGCGCATATTAGGGCGATGGCAGCCGAAGACCCGTATTACTCACAGGTACCTATTATTGCATTAACCGCAAACGCTGTAACCGGAACAAGGGAAATGTTTTTGGAAAACGGGTTTAATGATTTTCTGTCAAAACCTATTGACACAGCTAAACTGAATGCAATACTGCAAAAATGGATACCAAAGGAATTACAAATAGATAAGAAGGATAAATATTTACATTCGCCTGAGTATGAATCAGGTGAATGTATTGTAATTGCCGATGTTGATGTAAAAAAAGGTATATCCATGACCGGCGGAACAATCGAAAATTACCGCAGTGCGTTAACTGTATATTGCAAGGACGGATATGATAAAATAAAAGAAATAGAGACATGCGTAGACAACAAAAATATACAATTATTTACAACATATGTTCATGCATTAAAGGGTGCATCCGCCAGCATTGGAGCCGACAGCTTGTCCATTGCCGCCGGGGACTTGGAAACAGCGGGACTTCGTGGAGATATAGATTATATTCACGCGCAAACTCAGAAGTTCTTAACAGAATTTAATGAACTGCTTCAGAATATTAACGATGCATTATCATGTGAAGAAGGCAGCCCCAATCTTGTGACTCCCATCGATATGTCATCTCTAAAACCCAAACTTATTAAGCTAAGAGTAGCTTTGGTTGGCTACGATACACCAACAATAAACGAGACAACAAAAAATCTTCAAAGCTTCACCAACGACCCCGTCATAGGCGATAAAATCAACAACATTTTACAGTATATACTTGTTGGTGAATATGATGAGGCTGTTTCACTGATTAATAAGTTATTATCAGAGGGACGGGTTGTTTGAAGATTTGTTCCGTACATTAGCGGATGTTTAAGTTAAGACTTGCTAACCATTGCGGCAATGGGTATATAGTGGTTGTGTTCAGAGGGAGCTGCTGCCTTTTCGGGGAGACACTCCTGCCTTGCAGACGCACAATTGACGCGTTATTTATGCTATTATAACGCAGTCAAAATGTATTTATTTCTACTCGCCTCCGGTGGAAACCGAAACGGAAGCACGAAAAGATCATTCCTTTTTCATGATCTTTTATGTCTGATGTTAAACAAAAGGAATGATCTTCAAAATGCAGAACAAAAGACAAATTCATTTTAAACGATTTTGGTTAACAGCAGTTGCTTTGATTTTGTTCGTTATGCTAATGGCTTGTACAGAAACCGGAGTAAACACACTGCCGGCCGTTTCCGATTATATGCCCGATGAGATTGTTGAAATCAAAGACTTGAGAGTGGGAGTTGTATCAGGACCATATTGGGATATGTTCGCTGAAGCGATATTACCATCGCTTCAGCAAATGGGGTATACCGCAACCTTCGTTTATTACCATGACTACGCCAGTCCTAATTTTGCATTAGCACGAAACGAAATAGACCTGAATGTATTTCAACATTATGCGTACTTGAATACATTTAAGCTCGAAAACGATTTGGCTTTGACGGCGGTTATGGAAATTCCGACGATTTCCATGAGTATATTCTCCAATCGTTTTTCATCACTGGACGAGATAAAAGCGGGTATAACCGAATCTATACCCACCGGTATAACCGCATCTATTCCCGATGATGCCAGCAATCTCGCCCGTGCACTGCGGGTTTTGGAAGATGCGAACCTAATCACATTATGTCCGTCTATTGATAAATCAAGAGCAGTATTAGCTGATATTTCTTTAAATCCCTATAATATACAAATAACACCGGTTTCGGCTCATCAACTGGTAGAGTTTTTTTATAACTATTGCATATCTGTTATTCCCGGAAATTTTGCAATAAGCAGCAACTTGAATCTTGCTGAAGCACTTTACAGAGAGTTACTGACCGCAAACTACTATATTGTTGCAGCAGTCCGGACTGAGGATTTAAACAAGCAATTTGTCAGGGATATTATCGACATCATTTACTCGGAAAGTTTTCGGGATGTTATCGTAGATCCTGACGGGAGTTATGCTTTGTTTCAATGGCCGCGCTGGTTACATGATGCCGTAAGTGTTTCAAGGTAATATTATGAGTATTTCAAAAAAACTGTACTTTGGATTTGCAATTGGAACCCTGCTAACAATAATAGTGGGTATCGTCGGGATTATCGGAATGCAAAACCTGCGAATATCCGGGTTGTCTATGTATGAGCAGCAAGTCGTTGGTATCGAAAAAGCGGGAAGAGCATTATCGGCGTTTGAAAACGTGCGTTTGAATTGCAGGACGATTGTAATTCACAGCTTTTACGATGATAAGAGGGAAGCTCTTGATGTCAAAATCCAGTTTGAAAGCAATGTGGAAGAGTTCAGGGAACTGATGAAAATCAGCAAAGAGCTTTCAACATCTGATGAACTGCTGCGCTTTAATGAAGTTATAATGGATATGTTTGATAACTCATACCTGCCGATTGCCGGACAAATAATTGAGAGAAGTATAAACGATATCCCCGATCATAATAACAGACTTCATATCAATGTTATGCTTACCCATATAAATGACATATCTGACTGGATTGCGAACTTAGTGACCGGTATGATGGAGTTAAATGTAGCTATAGCCGAGCAAACCAGTATTGAAAATGAAGTATTAACGCTGACATATATTGCGGTACAGACGGCATTGCTTGTTGTAAGTGCTGTTTTTGCACTGCTTGTGGCATTATATATTATCAGAAGCATTATGAAACCGATTAATGAATCAGCGGATGTGCTGAGTAAAATTTCGACCGGAAACTATGAGGCAAGGATAGAAGGACAATACAACGGCGAGTTTGTTAAAATAAAGAATGCTGTTAATTCTATGGCGGTGGACATTAAAGCAAGAGAATTGACGATTTCAGGCATCACTTATGCAGGTAAAATACAAAGAAGCCTGTTACCGCCGGATAAGGTCTATGAAAGTGCTTTTTCTGATTATTCGCTCATATACAGACCTAAGAATATTGTGGGCGGAGATATTCATTGGATAAAAAACTTCGATGATGGTACACTCTTGTGTGTGAGCGATTGCACCGGACACGGAACACCGGGCGCACTTTTAACAATGCTCGTCGTTTCCTCGCTTAGGTCAATTACTAATGAGAATAATTACAAAGACACTGCCGCTATTGTATGGGAACTTGAAAAATCACTTTTAACGACACTTAATCCGAATAATGCCGGAGACGCAAAAGATGGTTGTGATCTTGCTGTATTGTTTATTGCCGATGACGGTACGATTAGTGTATCAGCAGGGAATATTGATGTTTTCGTCTGTGACGGAGTTAAAGTTACACGGTACAAAGGTCAGGCAATTCATGTCGGCGAAGGAGAAATCCAAAATAAAGATGAAATTAAGGTAATTACTATACCGGCTGATATACGTAACAAATACTACATTGCATCCGACGGGCTTTATGAGCAGATCGGCGGTGATGAGAAGTTGCCGTTCGGGTATGAGACACTGGAAAATATTGTCCTTAAAAACCACGATGCCGGGCAAAATGTGATAATTGAGAAAATTATGCAGGCATTTGAAAGCTACAGAGGCGAAGAGCTGCAACGGGATGATGTTTCTCTTATAGCCTTTCAGCCAAAGATAAAGGAGAAAAAGTAAAATGTTTGATATGATGGAATACCACAAAATGTTGCGTGAGAACAAAATAACACTCATTTACAGCGGCCCGTTATGGGCGGAGGGTATCGGCGGAGTTGCGGGGACGGTTAAAAAACGTTTGGAATTTGATAAGCTGCCGCTGGAAGCATCACAAGAAGTCTTCTCGGTTTTTGTTGAACAAATGAATAATATGCTGATGTATTCGCAGGAAACTGAACAGTTTACTGCACCGGATGAGTTGCACTCCGAGGCTCCGAAAGGCACGTTTATCATGGGTACACAGGGTAAAGGGTATTTCATTCAGACCGGAAATGTTATGAAAACCGAAGCGGTCAACAGAGTTAAAACGCGGATAGACCACTTGAATACACTCGATAAAGACGAAGTAAATAATTATTACTGGGAACAATCCTTGCTTGATAACCATGATCCGGAGAGTAAGGGTGCAGGTCTCGGACTTATAGAAATAGCGCGTCGTATCAGTTCTAAAATTGAATATACGTTTAGACAATATGACGAACACCACACGTTTTTCACTATGTATGTTTTGATAGGAGGACAGGAGTAATGGCATTTAGATTGAAGCGTGAAAAGACCGATTTAACGCCGTACGTATTAATCGACGAAGAAAATGGATACATGAATCTTGAGGGTGAGAGCTACCATGAGAATATTTACGAGTTTTTCAGTGAAATTAAAGAATGGCTGGATGGGTATTTAAACACGGATTTTGAATCGTTTACTTTTGACTTTGAACTAAAATACTTCAACAGCTCTACTGTGCGAATTCTTTTGGGTATGTTGCGGGACATGGATAAATCGGCGTGCGTCGGCAACATATCGGTCAATTGGATTACAGCAAAAGGTAATAAAATTATCATTGAATGCGGCGAGAAATTCCAAGAATGCTTGAAAAACTTGAAGATGAACTTTATTATTAATGAGTAGTTAGGATGTGAGGAATTGGGAGGTTTATTCAGCAAGGAGCAGAAGATACTTGATGATGCCTTAAGCCATGTCGGCGAAATTAAGAATGGTTTGCCTGTTAATGCGGGTCATTTTGAAGCACTTGTTAATGAATACGCGTTATTCCTGGAAGAGCAGCAGCAAATTCTGGAAATCTCCGACAAGGCCTCGGTAGGATTACTTCATGAGCAAAAGAACAAAGCTGTACAGATTGACGGACTAAAAAGCGAATTGCATCAAGTGATGGAAAATCTTCATAATTCGGTAAAAACATCGCAGGAAAAGAAAGTGTATGTACAGACCTTCGGTAATTTTGAAGTGTTTGTTGATGGAAGACCTCTTCGCTTTGCCCGCACAAAGACTAAGGAATTGTTTGCATATCTTGTGATGAGAAGAGGCGCGCGATGTAATAATAATGAGATAGTTGCAGCAATTTGGGAGAACAAACCGGACTCACCCACTTTACAAAGTCAATACCGGCATTTAGTTTCGGATTTGACGAAAACACTAAAATCTGTAAACGCTGAAGATGTGCTGATTAAACAACGCGGCTCTTTGGCAATAATACCGGAAAAATTGTCATGCGATTTGTACGATTTCTTCACCGCTGATACTGATGCTGTAAGTAATTATATGGGTGAATTTATGACACAATACAGTTGGGCTGAATTTATTAACGCACGTCTGGATAAAATGTAAGCACTGTGTAAGCGAATAATGATTGAGAGGACAAACGGAATGATATTTGAAACTCCTGATGGTTGGAACATAAAACCGGAGGTCAACGCAACCTCTGTTTCAGCACTTATACGGCGGTTGGAGAAGCCGAAAGGAACGGTCGACGTTGTTATTGACACGGACACATTTAACGAAATCGATGATCAGTACGCTCTTGCTTATCTTATAAAGAAGGAGAAGAAACTCAATCTCAAGGCAATTTATGCTGCGCCATTTTTTAACGAAAAGTCTACCGGACCCGGTGACGGTATGGAGAAGAGCTTTAACGAGATTAATAAGGTATTATCATTGATGGGTCGCGATGACCTTAAAACGATTGTTTTCAAAGGCTCGGACAGGTATCTGCCCTCTGAAACCGAACCGGTTATTTCTGACGCTGCAAAACATCTTGCCGAATTAGCTTCAGCTTATTCTTCAGAAAAGCAACTATATGTCATTGTTATCGGAGCTATTACGAGTATTGCTTCTGCCTTGCTTATTGAGCCTGATATTAAAGACAAAATCGTTGTTATCTGGCTCGGCGGTAACGCACACGACTGGCATACAAATGCAGAGTTTAATCTTTCTCAAGATGTTGCGGCTGCGCGGGTTGTTTTTGGTTGCGGCGTACCTTTGGTACAGCTTCCTTGTATGGGCGTAGTGTCAGCGTTTACAACCGGTGGTCCCGAGCTTGAGTATTGGTTGCGTGGTAAAAATGATCTATGCAACTATCTTCTGGATTCTACTGTAAAACAAGCTCTTGAAGACGGAGGGCTGCCTACATGGACACGGGTAATATGGGATGTTACCGCAGTCGCATGGCTGCTTGATGGCGAGTTTATGCTTGACCGTTTGGAGCCAAGCCCCATTCCGGAGTACGATCATCATTATGCCTTCAACAAAACGCGCCATCCGATACGATATGTGTATCACATCAATCGGGACGCGCTGTTCGAAGACTTATTTCGCACATTAGCGGAGGCTTGCACTAACTAGGCATATGCTACAATATTTCCATATCTGCAAGAAACTCACTCGGAGTCATAATAATTGGCTCGTCCGGGAAGTGCTTTGTGTTGCCTGTTATTAAGACCGCTCCACTTGCTATTGCTGTGTCATAGAAAATACGGTCACTTCCATGTTCTGAGATAGCTGAAGATACAAGTACATTTGTGTCAATAACGACCCGTTTCACTAATGACCTCTTTTTTCACTTCGGCCTTCTGTAATGATACTGTTGATTTCATCTAGCGACATATCAGACACTCCATTTTGTTTTGCTTGTGAACGTGCTTCACTAAGAGCTTTTTCCAAAGATGCATTCCGCTTTACTTTCGGTTGAAACGGTAGAGCTTCCTCCATCAGACATTGCTTTAGAAACATATTCACTGCGGTACTAATATTCATACCCATGCTATCAAACAGTACCTCAACATTTCGCTTTACTGTTTCATCCACTCTCACATTGATAGTAGTGGTGGTTGACACCGCTGTTGCTGCCTGTGGCATAATTTCACCTCCAAACAAGTGTGTATACAATATAACACACCGTATACACACCGTCAACCTGCAATTATGTATAGTAAATATTTCGACATATACATGAAGCCATAAAAATGTGGTCTGAAAAATAGAGAATTTGGCATATAAAATTCTGTCGTAAGTTCCCCTGTTTGGTAGCATCATGGAATAAATACGCACGCTGTGTTATACTTGCAAGACAACTTATTATGACTTTATTGTAGCAAAGGGATTTATATGATTTTTATTTTGATTATAAATGACTATGACAGTAGACAGAAGAAAAAAAGATGTTGAAAAGTAACTATTAAGCATAACTGACAACTTGCAGAAAAAGGGAAAATCTTGATTAGTCAGATTAGCTGCAGTACAATGTCGAAGCAGTATTTTTAGATGCGTAAGCAGAATGAAATTTGCGAAAATATGAAAATTTATGTAATGGGAGTTGGAAATGATAACATATGAAACTGAAAAACATGGCGGAAAAATAACAACCAACAGCACATATCGGTTATATATGGGTAGAAAACCGTAAGAGATAAGGGGACATTTCATCCAATGAGAAAGAATAATATCATTATTGCCGGAGTTCCGCGTGCAGGGAAGAGTACACTGTCACGTTTGATATCCAAGGCGTTTGGCTATCAGCATGTTAGCATGGATTCTATTAACGCCGGATTTGAGCGTGTTTTTCCCGATCTGGGTATAAACACTTATGCTGATATGTCATCGCTCGAAATTCTTTATAATATAAGCGGAAAAATCGCACCATTTATTAAAGCAATGATGGACAGCGAGGAATACGATGAATTTGACCGGGGGATGGTGCTGGATGTGTACCAACTGCTACCGGATGATTATATAAAATATATATCCGGCAGTAATTGTGAAATATTCTACATGATTACTTCTAATGTGACTCCTGAAGAGCGGTTTTTGATACAAAAGAAGTATGATACAGAAAGAGACTACACATTCCATTATCCGGACGAAGAAATAAGAGAAGGATGCGGGTATATTGTAAGCGGTAGATAGGAGGGTATTCGACAGCAGTATAGTGAAAATGAGATAATACGCATAGAAAGGTGTGTCAATTTTACAGGATTCTAAAGAGGCTTAAGAATCTTAAGAATTATTAGACATCAACAAAAAGACA
>Ga0131853_10018434_pt1 | contig 12697 bp, 4 predicted proteins | sample TergutLab28metaG_FD_92764 | JGI IMG/M metagenome (GOLD analysis project Ga0131853, IMG submission 92764) | Labiotermes labralis P1 segment gut microbial communities from Petit-Saut dam, French Guiana - Lab288 P1 (version 2) (version 2) | ecosystem: Host-associated > Arthropoda: Insects >...
AACTGCCTTCATCAGAGACATAAGAATCTTGTACCAGTGACGAGAGGACGAAAAGGGGGTTATGAATCGATAAAAATTTGTGTGGTGGGTCACACGGACGCCGGGCTTGAGAAGGTTGGCGAGTCTCCAAATTGCCAGGGGCTGCAGTGGCATATATTACAATCAGCCAACAGCTAGCGGCTCAGAACATTGCACTGTCTACAGCCTGGAACGAAAGCATTTTATCTAAACGGCTGTGGCGATTAATGCTTGAAATGTGTTATTTTACAATGCTGTCTGTTGCTAAATTATGTAGCGTCGACGATACATGAAAGAATGCGTGTGGGGGATTAATGGAAAAATAGTAAGGAAAACTGAAGTACTAAAAGAAAAACAATTATGTGTCACTTTGACCACCATAAATCCCAAACGGAATGGGCCTCTGCGATGAAAGGGCGATTATTAACCGCGTTAGGTATGGCACGCCCGATGAAAGGTTAATGGGATTGCAGACACAAAAGAAGTTTTGTACTGTCTGCGTTATTGTATGCGCTACTGTCTAATGTGTTTAGGATAGAGACGGTAGTGCATATCGGCAAGTTTGATCTTCAGCATCAAATCAAAGACTTCGATTAAATAGGCACTGTAATCAGCATTAAAATTTGTAAGGGTGAATTTAATTTTGTTCCTTCTCTCTCCAAAGAAATGTAATTCTACGGTAATTTATCATCGGGTTTCTCGACAAGTCCTCACCGTACCAAACAGAAACAGAAATCACATTCAGACGTACAATTTCCTTTTAAAGTCTTTCGATTCGTTGAATATTTAGGAGGGGGGAATTTGTACATAATAGTTACTTTGCTACAGTGCATAAAACCACAGAGAGATTTGTAACATTTCTGCACATGAATGACGTTAAGTGTTGTGGCCATTTACTAACTGAAGCAAAGCACTCGGATCTCAAAACATCAGAAAGGCATTACACGCACCTTATCCAATAATTATCACTTCAGGCAGCAACCTCAAGAAATTCACATAGAAATTCTTTAGGGTAGTACTGTAAGACACTCAGGTAGGCTCATTAAGAGATGTTCCACTCCGTCCAGATTATTTTCACACAGTCTGTCCGCGGTCCGTAATAATATAGTGACTTGTTTATCGAATGCAGATACGACAGAACAGCCGGGCCGAAACTTAAAGAGAAAGTTTGATTCATAAGAGCGCTCCGTGAATAAAAGGTAAGGACAAAAGACAGGTAAAACCCAGAAAAGAACGCGTTTGAAAAGCATAGGTAATGAAACTAAAGTATACCGATACAATTTCACTCTTGTTTTATAGGACGATATATGATGGTTTTTTTTCTTCTTCCTTGCAGGTTGTCTTACCTGGAGGCAAAATGGCGGCCCAAAGCTTTGCTCTGTAATCATGTTGCACCACGTGCAATGGCGACGCTCTCTTCTTGTGGACATCAAATTGCCCTGCATAACGTTAACTCAAATAAAGCGGGTACCTGTTTCGAATAATGATCGGCAAATTTCGCGATGCGTCTCCTTAGTCTATCCAACGGAATTTCGCGACAGTGCCTAAAAGTAGGTCACTACGGCATAAAAAATAGACAATTGGACAATATTCTGTGAGCCTTCTTAGGAATAAAATATATAAGAATTGCTAAGTTTGTGTGACATTATTAATAAACACAATTTTTTTAAGGGGCTGGGATAATGTAGTCGGTATACCGACTACATTATGGGCTGAAAGGTTCGGGATTCGAACCTTAGCGAGTCTAAGAGATTTTATCTTTTCCACACCTGTAAAGGACGGCCTTGGGGCCCTCCCAGCCTCCTGTTCGATGGACACTGGGTCTTTCCCGGGGCTAAAGCGGCTGGGGTGTGACGTTGACCTCTCACCCCTATCTAGCGCGGAGGTAAAAAAAATGGATACAGCTATACCCTACACCCTCTCTCTACCTCCAGTGATACGTTACGAGGAAACCTTATCTTTACCTCCTGCTATATGGGCAGATGGAAATTACTGAAACCAAAAAGAAGTAACAAACGGGAGCCAGAATTACTTTCAGATGCACTACAAGAGGCCATAGATATTTAGACCAGTAAAATAATTATGTCTACGTCAAATTGAGTTGAAATGGACCGTTACTGAAATTTCGGCTCCTACTTAATATAGGCGTTACTAGAACGGTAGTGGTGGTGGTGTTGTTGGTGGTGGTGGTAGTAGTAGTAGTAGTAGTAGTAATAGCAGCATCACTGGGATGAAGTAGATTAGCTACGTAGGATTTTTCGGCTTATAAGTGTAACATATACTACCACATGACGGACATTTGAGCACTGATAATGTGACACAATGCCTAATAGACAAAAATAATGTAATTCTGTTAGGAATAAGACCTTCAAATTTATTAAGCGTAAAAGTGAGGGACAGAGAAGGGAAATATGTAGATTAAAACGATACGTTGTGAGCTGTTAAGAGACTCACATAGCACAAGTAAGGAACAGCAGAACGGCGTAGAATTATAATAATGCAAATATAATAACAATATATGAACACCCAAGAACGTCGTTGAAATTAACAAAGCAATTGAAACAAGAGACAAAAAATGAAAGTGTACAGAAATAACAGGAGAGTAATAGATCATAAACAAAACGTCCGTTGGTTGTAAAAGAACCGATAAGAGACTGTTACAAGTACAACAAACGTCAAAATCACATTCACAGACCTATTGAGGACAAAAGCGATAAGAAAATTTCCCACTGAAGTATGGCAGGACTTAGTTACGAAACTCTGTTCCCCTAGTTACTTGGAGAGTGACTTAAGTGCCCCAGTCTTCTAGCTATCTCGTTAGGCATCTTATCCAATCGTCCATCTCCTGATTAGCATGGTTGTCGTCTATGAGGACTCGTGGTGGAGGGCAAGTGGTGAGTTTCAAACCGAAAGCACTGCAGCTCTTCCAGTTACATGACGGAGTAACTTTATTGCTCTACCAAGTGACGTTCTCTTCCACCACTTCCCTTACGCAATCCCATTTCAGCTGCCAGATCATCCATATTACAGTGATAATTCGGCTAACGAAGATAATTCATTCCGGAATCACATTCGTTAGCCGAAACACACATACAGACGGAAAAGATAAGCTCTTGGAATGGCCCGACCGTTCATGTTTGCTGCTTTATGTTAGCGCGCGCATCCACTAAAACATTCGTTAGCCGAATCCATATTCGTTAGCCGAGTCCGAAAAACAGCGAAAAAAATTTTCGTAAGCCGAAAAATTCGTTAGCAGGGTCACTCGTTAGCCGAGGTATCACTGTAGTGTGAACATGGAAAGATGTAGTGTTCCAAAACCGAGCGTTTATCTTATATGTATGGACAGATGGTGGAACAAGAAAGTTACAGCACCTGTCCGGGCAGGAGAGTTGGTCCATTTTCCGGTGAACCTGTACCGTGAAAGGCTGCTGCCAACATCTGACTTCGATGTCGATTCCTATTCCAGGTTCGGTATAGCTTTAGTTGAACAGATCTGCGCACGGCACTGGATGATCCCGATTCCCGTGCAGACTGAGACAAACTTGATTTATTTCCTGTAGGAACTAAAAGGTCGGGTGATGGATTGCATCTTGAATGCGCGCGCGACTGTGTGAAAGACTGCTTCCGTTAAGAGAGTCTATTTGATATGCCTCCACAATATTTGCATATGAAGCTTATCTCCATCTCTTCTTCAATTCATGAAAATGTCTTCTTGCCTCTGGAAATGTAAGCATTTTTCCTACAAAATTGCCAATTTCTTTAATTCCAAATAAATGGGGAATACGCAGACGTGTGTTGATAGAGTGTACACATTTAGCAGCTGAGGTACGTAGCCCATCACCGTGAGTTTTCTCAGCACACTTTGCACAGAAGGCGCACGTGCAGAAGGCCATCTCTGTTGGCTATGGGCAAATATTAGACGTCTGAAACACAACAAAGGGTTCGGAATGTATGGATGAACAGGAAATTTCGTTAAAAAGTGGACATGCCACAGAGAAGAAAACAACGCTCATTTGTGATGAATTTTGTTATGGATCAAGGTGCTTTGGAATAAAAAAAAAGAAAAATTTTGAAAACTCACGTGCCTGGGAGCATTATAGGCTAACGTAATTCATTATGACTATAAGCCCACATGTTTAACACAAATGACATAAGTATCATAGTCATCTCCACTAGCAATCCACGATTGTATTCAGAAACATAGGGTATTATTTTTTTGTTTTTACTGTAAGCAAAATATTGTAATACAAAATGGTGATTGAAATGTAAACCATACAGTATTCTTCTGAGCCGCCCATGTATGCGTAACGTGTAATGGTCTTAGGACAGAAAGTGGCTGGAATAATTTCTCTATATATAGCTTCACAACTGTATTTAAATATTTATATAAACCATTAGATCTACACAGATGATTATGTTGGTGGTGGTGGTGGTTGTGGTTGTGGTGGTGGTAGTGATGATGATGATGATGATGATGATAATGATAATAATACTACAGTGGTATGAATGTGGGACTTTAAAATAAATTTAGACGCTGAGAAGAAGCCTATGGGCGTCAGAGCCAGTAAAACCGACAAAAAGGCTTAATGCACAGCTTTACAGCGTTCCACAGCCGCCGAAACTGACACTCCTTTAAATCTAACTACATAGGACTTAAAATTTGCACTTTACACCAGATACCGTATTTAACCGAGTATGAGATCACAATTCTTTCCTAATTCATTACCTGCAAAATGAGAGGGCGCCTTACACGTCATCGAGTACAAAGTTTAACATTTTCTCTATAATTTTTCCCTGCAAATTGCAGGCTGTGGAGGGGGATCGTACTATATGCAGGGGTGTCATATATTCGGGTAAAAACTTATTATTATGGTGATCCAGTCAGAGCTGATTTGATGGGCAGGCACGTAGCAAGCGTGGGAGACAATTCATACTACGTTTACTTGTTGAATCTGAATGAGACCAAGCACAGATGAAAAGAAAGTATAATGGACCAGAGGATGTAGACTAGATTCATTTAGCTCAGAACAGAGACCAACAGCGGGTGTTACTAACTTAGTAAGGTAATTTAAGAGTGTAAATATAGAAGACGAAGGGAAAGAAGAAATAAAAGAGTAGAAGAAGAATAAAATCTAACCTATGAGGATGATGTAGTAGCTGTTCAGCATGCAAAGGACACCAATAGAGGAGGAGAAAGAGATGAGAAAAGAAATGATGGAAGAAGAAAGAAAGTGATGGAGGATATGATGGACAGGAAAACTCGGACAACCCTTCTGTACCTCCCGTAAGGACGTGGGCCACTCTACATAGACAGAACAATTATACTAAAATTACTTTTATAAAATATACAATGTGAAGGCTTGGGCTGTATTCTTAGTTGCTTTTCTCGTTTTTAAAAAGGTGATAAATTTTTAGGCTTCATAAAATTAGGATAGTTGGCTATCAATTTTCAAAGGAGAATATCATACCACGGAGTTACTGTATTGAGATTTTTAACATGCTTGCAACAAAGCAAAAAAATTACAAAATAAAATCAGCGTATTAAATTCGTGGAACAGATGTAAGAAGAGATCTGTGATGCGTGTCCATGGATCTGAGTACTGGATAATAGCGTCTGCAGTTTAACAATGAAACTTGTTTGTGCTTCGAAGGGATAAGTTTATCTTTCCAAAGAATGAAATTAGTTCTCCTTACAACTTCAAGCAAGACTGTATTTCGATATATAAGCAAAACAAAGTTAAGGTAAATCATCACCAACATGGATTCCTTTAATAAATTTGATGAAGTTAGAAAGTAAAACAAATTAATAATTCGGAAATTCCGAACCACTTGACTTACTATTCTTCCAAACTATGTACAATTTTCCACAACTTCAACTGTTGCACCGTTGTGACTTAGAGGCGCTTTCACATAGTCACAAATAGAGCTATTAAATCCGTCATACCGCTGTCTGTCAATCTGTCCGCGTGTATCAAGAGTACTTCACACTGGACTGATTTCCATGAAATTTAATATTGCAGACTTAGATGGAAATCAGTGGAGAAAAGTCCAAATTGTTTAAAATCGGGCAAAAGTGTAGAGAATATTACACGAATGTCTAACTACACTTTATTTCTGCCGCGACGTAAATTCGCCGTAAAAACAGTGTTGTGCAGCACTAAATAGTTCCACATTGTTGAACGTGACATTAGCTCAACGATACAGACAGAAACGCATTCTTGGGTTTGCATTGCAACAATCGTTACACGAACGCGCCACGAAGTTACGATGCGCTTAAATTGCCTAGTTTATTGTTATTAATATCATAATCATCATAATCATCATCATACGACGTTTATTTATATAGTCTGCAGAATTACGTTTTATTCTCACAGCAATTTTAAAATCCTATGACCCATATACAGCCAGAAACACAGTTAAACCAGAGAGGCAAAGTACATATAACGTAATATGGAGGAGCTTTCGTGCAAACATTGTTACAGTAGAAAAGCAATAATTTCTACATACCGTATATGTCTGTAGCCTTAGACATCCAGCGTGCAAAGAACATACGCCGTATCGTATTGTCATTTGTGGCCTATCCGGCTCTACCATGTTTTTCTACATTATCTAAAAAAGGCACAATTTAAAAAAATGTTTAAACATAAAATGTGTTTTGATTTTCTCTACAAAGTTTGTCTGAAACATTTCGAATTCTAAGAAGAATTAAGCGAGATATGATAAAAAATTTATATTGGTCTTCGTGTAAAGTACCCGCTATTCTTGCCAGATTTTAATAAAACTTGAAATCTCTCGACAGGTCTTCGAAAAATATTCAAATACCGAATTTCATGAAAATCCGTCCAGTGGGAGTCGAGTTGTTGCATGCGGGCAGACCGACGGACGGACAGAGGCACAGGCGTGACGAAGCTAATAGCTGTTTTTCGCAACTTTGCAAAGTGCGTCTAACATAAGTATATTCCCTTGGGTAGATATATTTGCACATAGGATTAATTTCAAAACTTGAGTTACACTTTTATGTAATGTTAACCAACAAAATGCACACCTTTTAAGTTAATGTTTTAATTCAATTCCATATTTCGAAAGTCATGTGTTCATCATTAGGAAGACCAGTTGTAAATGCAGTTTTTTTATGGTATGTTCGGAAAGTTGTGTTCGATAATGTTGAGTTACATGCTTTAAGCTTTCCACGTACTATGACACCAAATTGTAAGAACCTTATATTAAATGGCCTTACTCTTGAGTCAACGGCAGTGATGTTACTATTTACAGAGGAGATGAAACTGACAATCACGAAGGTGGAACGCACAGCGATGGCGTGACATTATTACACATTGTCACGAAAATTCTTCATTGGCCACGGGCGGAAGTTCCTTTGTCCAAGATATAAAGCAATCGGGAATAAAGCTGACCACTAACATCACATTAGCACCCATGTTTAGAATGAGTGGAGCTAGAACTCCACCTCCACACGTTTTCATTGCGTGGTACTTAATTAAACACTGTGTTATATTTTCCCTAATAGAATTGTGAATTATTAGGAGAGGTATAAAATTCGAGTAAAATGAAACACATCAAGTTGAGGAAGCTGGCCTGGTTTGAAAATTAGTCCTACATGATGAAAGCCACATGTGGTACTTAATTAGTTTAACCTCTGGTGATCAAAGGTGGTGGCGTATTTCACTGGTGTCACAGAATTTTAAATTGACAACTTTGACAAGTGTCGCTATTGGATCTCATGATCGATGGCGGTGGAATCAATTAATATTTTGAAGCCAGAGAGAAGACACATAGCAAGTGAAAAGCAGAAGCAAATAGACGATCTGACGCACACTATGACAAATATTTCCTATGCCAATGTTGTGGCTGAAAATAAACTTGAGAATTATCGTGCATACGGACGCGAAACTTGGACGAAGACTTACAAAGGTTTCATGAAATTCATACAACGAAAGCGAATTTTAACAATTTCAAATAATCAGTGACCATGCATGACCATAGTCATACAGAATTTTTACAGTTCTGGGCTTATTAGCTTAGATAAAACCAAGACGAGCTACATATGGGAAATTTAAGCCTACTTTCTTCTATTACTGACTTCAGGCTTACAATGTCTTCTTGGTCATATTTAGGAAGTTTGATATAATAAACGAACGACATAATAGAAACGATTCAGAGCTATTCTCAATCACCTCTAATCCTCAAAGCTCAGGTCTCTGAGACACTTCTTACCGTAAGACCAAATTCCCCATGTGTGTTCCCTTGAGCGATACACATTACAGTTCTAAATTAATGGGAATGCATTCGTATAATTTAAAAAATTCAAGAAATGCAGTGGATGTTATTATCCAAAAACGTATGTAGGCCTGCTGTACTACAGCCTTATACAAGCAGGAAATATAATCGAACAAACAATCGTCAATATTTTAATTTTCAAATGTTTCAGTCAACGTTTTTATATTGTAGATAGTGCTAGCTGGTATGTTTATATGGATGAGATATGCATTCTAGTGAGAATATACAGTAGTGATTTCATGCAAAGTTTTCTCTTCTATTTAGTTCTCCCTATGACTCAGATGAACCGAAAAACACAAGGAAAAATAAGGTGTAATAATAAAATACAAAACGTAACTACAATTGCATTTCTTTGGACTGACACGTATATCAGACTGACAAACTTAAATGCATAACAAAAACATTAGATTTAACCTAAGTGCATTCATTACGAGTATTTTCGGAGTTTAAACATGCAGAGAGAGAGAGAAAGGCCCTGTTTATTAACCGTTATTTCCACGCACTTCGTGCTAGAAACTCATAAAAGTTAATTTAGCATTTCTTGTTAACCTGTCCTTGGGATAACGACAGACAGGCATGGACGAAATTGGGTTGTCCTTATCTTTCATGTATAAGCAAGACGTTTAACGACTGCACTGCTTTAGCAGAAGTAATTATTCATCATTTATCATTCTATCATACATAATTAATGTTAAGATTTGTAAAACTAATGCACTGTTAAAAATTATATTTGGAACGAAGATAAATCTACATAAGTAGTTTCAACACACGATGTCATTGCCACAAACAAGCCACCGATTTCAGCACGGGAACATTTTATCTGAGCTTTATCCCCTTAAATATGAAAACTAACCCGATTAAATTTAAATACTAAGTTCGGAACGCGTAATAAACACACGGTGCCTCCGATAAAAAAGACAGTCCCTTAAGTCTCCATAGGGAAACACTCGCAGTTTGTTCTCATATCCACTCAAAACACAAAAAAAAAACTGTGTGGACAGAACGTATAAAATTAGGCGCTTTCGTAATATTGCGAAAAGCGACTAATGGCTTGGTCATGGCTGTCTATCTGTCCGCATGACACATCTCTGCTCCCACTGGCGTATTTTTATGAAAACTAATATTTGGTGTTTTTTTGGAAAGCTGTCGAGAAAGTTCAAATTTGATTAAACTCTGGTAATAATGACGGGTACATTATACGAATACCCATGCATTTTATTATAGTATCTAGTTGAATGCTTCTTAGAACGAGAAATATTTCAGACAAACCTTGTAGACCAAATCATTTGTTCAGGAAATTTTCCAGAAAATAGTACTGTTTATGAGATAATGTGGAAAAATATGGTACATCCAGACAGTAAAATACGCATGTAAAAGAAGCTATTCGCATGCCGAATAATTAAAGGAAGAATACAGAAACACACTCATAAAGTTTAATACTTATCACAGTTAACAACAGTACGAAATATTTTGTAGCTCGACATCAGTGCAAAGCTTACCAATTGTTGCATCTCCATGGCAGAGACAAACATGTTTATGTGTTGACGTTTTGCTGACCGTGCATCTCAGTCTATTTATCTCAATAATTAACAAACTTGGTGCACAAACGTTTTGTTTTAAAATAAGTTTATTTCGTGCCTCTACATGTTTCGAGCACGATGTGCTCATCATCAGGAGGTCAAAATTGCATTACACAGCCTCTGGCATCATCACACCTGTAGGTGTGATGATGCCAGAGGCTGTGTAATGCCTGTGTAACACCTATAGGTGTGATGATACCAGAGGCTGTGTAATGCCTGTGTAACACCTATAGGTGTGATGATACCAGAGGCTGTGTAATACAATTTTGACCTTCTGTTGATGAGCACATGTGCTAGAAACATGTAGAGGCATGAAATAAAACTTATTGTGAAACAAAAATTTTGTGCATCAATTTGGTTAATTACTGAGATAAAAGATTATGTTATTGACAGCCGTCTAGGCCAACAAAAATAAAAAGGAAATGCATTATTGCGTTTCCACTGCAACAATGTTCAGGCGAACGCGCAAAAATGCAACACTGTATGTATATCGTCTATCTTGTTTAATGTTAAAGCTGATGGTGCAGTACATACCGTAACCACTAGGCAACAGAGGGTTAATAATCCTAAAAGGCGATAGTAACAGTTTTCTTTGAAGTCGACAATGGGCATTCCCAATTCACGTAGTAAAAATTAGTTAACTATAATAATAATGCCAAATCACTCTACACTGGGAGTGATCATGCCGGATTCCAAAACACGTCAATTACCTCCAAAGGCATTTGCGGAATACGCGGCATAACTTGACTGTACCTGATATGCATACTCCCCCGCCACCACCAATTATTTACTGTAAGTGTTATCGCCAGTTAAAATTAAACCATTATCTGTAATTAGCTTGTTCAGTAAGCAAACCTTACCTACTGCCATACACCCCAGGAGAGTTCAACGCCAATAAAAATGTAGAATTGTAATTTTTGGAACTTAAAGTGTCCCTACTCGAAATTTTTAACTAACCTTCGGTCATTCGACATTCATTCTTACCCGTCGGGCCTTATCGCCAGAAGTCTATAGTAGTACATTAAAAAATATACACCTTACAACATATATTATATTTTTTTAATATCAATTCTTAGGGGGGAAAATGAATTACACTCGCCACCACATTCAAGCGTCAATATTGTTATTGAATTTGTGTGCATAATTTTTTACCGTCTACGTTCTACGTACGTATTTGATATTCACTCTGATGTACATTCGTTACCGGTTTCGAATAAAGGAGTGCAGTTGTGCTTTAATTTGTTCATGGAAGTTTCTAATTTGTTATAAGTTAACGGTTTTTCATTAGCATGTCAGCAGGAAAGCAAAGTTGTTGTGCCCATAAAAAACTTGAAGCCTTACACACTTTAGACAAAAGCTAAACTGTGCAAAAAGTGGCAGAATATGGCGTTGACCGTGTTACCGTTAGTTACCGCCCGTGATTGGAAGTGGTAAAGAAGCGAATTTAAACGATGGTATTGTGCTACAATTGCAAATGAAGGCCTAAAAATTTAGGTTGACGACAACGCGAATATGAAGCAGCGAACAAAGCTTCATATTTGTGTGTCACACGACAAAGAGACAAACGTTCACTGATTTTATTCAAGATTCTTGATGAAGCAGAATCAAGACTTCAGAGCTAAAAAGGGTCGGACAGACAGACAGGACAGACTAGTTCCAGCTATACAGCTATAGTTATAGTTATAGTTAAAGTTAAAATTAAAGTTATAGTTATAGTTATAGTTATAGCTATAGTTATAATTATAGTTATGGACGTAGTTATAGTTATAGTTATATATTTATAGATATATAGGTATAGGTATAGGTACAGGTATAGGTATAGATAGATATATATAGGTAGATAGATAGATAGATAGAAGAGAAGAGAAAAAGACATGACGGAGCCACGAAGGTAAACATCTGTGGAGAAATATTATCGGCAGATAGGAAAAAGGACTAAAATTTGAGACAGAAGCTTCAATTTCTTATAAATAATAAAGTTTTCCATATGAACTGCTCTAAAACTGTGATGAAATTGGCATAGATTATTTCACAAAATTAATAAATTAGTCTGTACTGGGGAAAACCATGTCGACCTGTCAGCTGGCGTGCCTTTTCGGTTTCGTAAAGGAAACTCGGATCAAACTTCAACACCCTTAGTTTTCAAAAATGAAGTCTTTTATACATAGAGTGGTTTGGCAATCTTATATAAAGACCAGATAGCGTACAGTCATGAAACTGAAGAATCTGCGTATCAGCACCTGAGCATACGTGATGCAATCAATATGTCCTGGCTAAAAGGCTTTTATCACTTTCAGTACTTAATATTAACCTGAATTATATTACATGATTCACTTCGTACCGCAAATAAACATACTCCATGTCGGTTATAAAAGCAAACCCGCTAATATTCTATTAAATCATAAACCTTTTTGGTTCTCAGAATTACTCAGAACACAGAAATACATTCTTTAGAGGGAGTTCAGTATTAATTCTTATCATAAAACCAATTAGATGCACTAATTTCTCAAATTTATTTTTGGAATAAAACTCTACATATTTCGGACAGTTCCTCTGTCCATCGTCAGGAGTTTTTCACTGTACACACAGCAATGGTATATGTCATACAGGTTTGCTGATATCTAGTTGGTTTAATTATAAGAATTTATCACGTTTCACGGCCACCTGAACGTCAAAAAAAAGTTCGGGTTAACTAAATGTTAAACGTGATGGTGGACAAAGTAACTGCTGGACTTTGAGGTTTTAATTCTTTTCATTTCTGTCCTCTACTTCTGTCAGCGGGATAACTGTCTTTTTTTTCCCAT
>Ga0131853_10018435_pt1 | contig 12697 bp, 12 predicted proteins | sample TergutLab28metaG_FD_92764 | JGI IMG/M metagenome (GOLD analysis project Ga0131853, IMG submission 92764) | Labiotermes labralis P1 segment gut microbial communities from Petit-Saut dam, French Guiana - Lab288 P1 (version 2) (version 2) | ecosystem: Host-associated > Arthropoda: Insects >...
GGTCATAACTCCGTAACCGTCCAAAATCGGACACATGTTTATATGAACTTTTTTGATCACAAAGACCTAGGAAATCACCTCCTGCAGTTATGCCCTAAAGTCGTGAAACACCCTGTATTTGAAAGCATTCTCTAGGAAGCCTGTTTAGACAATTAGTGATGCTCCCGAATGATTTTAAATGAAGGAGTTTTAGAATTATGTTATTTATGACCACAGATGTATGCCAACCTAACAAGAGACAATATTAATGACTTTGTGACAGTAATAGGGGAACAGTAACAAGTTTGTACGAAATTTAAAGAATTATTAATTTTTGTCATATTTGTTTTATTTTGGCTATATACACCTGTATTCATTTTGTTTTTCGAATAAGGAATATAAAATGACTAAAATCAATGCAGACAGTGGAGGAAACGTGTTTGAATAAATAATAAATCTTTATTCATCGTCCTGGAAAATCTCTGTTCGACGTTAAGTGCACTGGCTGGGCTTATCTCAACTAGTGACCTAGGAATGGGCTGATATTCACTTGCTTGTCACCTTGCCTGGTGTGTACACTCACACCATAAATGCTAGACTAAGATGCTCTATTCTGTGCAACTATGTGTACTATAATACTGGACATTTCACATTGTATGGTAAGTAATGAGTTCTATTTACTGCTGTGTCTGGGCTGGCATGGAAATTTGTTAGCCTGATGCTATCATCCCCTGCATGTGCCTAGTTTCAGATGCTTATTTCATCATATAAGAACTTAGGAAGCTACAACTGACCAATTTACTTCCTGTCCAGCATCAGCATTACTCTTTCCTTTTAAAGTTTGTTAAAAAGCACTCAGAAAAAAAACTATTCTGGTGCTGCTTTGTCTACCACACAAACCACAAGCATTATTCTGGAATTTAACATGGTGATATGTGGTGAGAGAACGTTGAGTGACTGACTGCGCCATGGCATATCTCCTACATTATTCTCAAAAAAACAGCAACATTCCTACTAAACTATTAATTGCAAAGGTGTAAGATTTGGTATAAAAGTCCTTTGTACCTTCTGCATAATATTCTTCCTCTCCTGCAAGTTCTGCACATTGTTTACAGAACAAAAAATTTCTATGTTGTTTATTGTCCGTCTTATACAACAATGTGATGTAAAGTTAAGTTATATACAATTAATGTAGCTAAATGTTTCAACCCCTTGGGGTCATCCTCAGGCATTTTTTTTTTTTTAATATATATAGATGGAATGCATTTGACTAGCATGGATTCTAAATTGTGGGTTATCCATCCCATTGTGCTAAAGTAACAATGTTGTTTATTGTCCATCTTACACAATAATGTGATGTAAAGTTAAGTTATATACAATTAATGTAGCTAAATGTTTCAACCCTTTGGGGCCATCCTCAGGCATTTTTTATATAGATAGATGGAATGCATTTGACTAGCGTGGATAACCCCAAGGGGTTGAAACATTTAGCTACATTAATTGTATATAACTTAACTTTACATCACATTGTTGTGTAAGACGGACAATAAACAACATTGTTACTTTAGCACAACGGGATGGATAACCCACAATTTAAAAAATTTCTAGCACCTCAAAAATGGCTATATACTAAGTTACATGAGCATTCACATTTCTCTGTTAACTATTTAGATTAAAACCATTTTTAGCATCTTCATTGACTCTTTAAATTCAGGAATCTAATATGTCTTTATAGCCACCTGTATTTCCCAATTACAATGTGAGATACTCCAAATGAACATCTGATAATAGCAGAATAAGTTGTTGAACATGATTAGGCAGAACAGTAGCAGTCTACAGACTGTTTTGAAACCATGTAGTAAGCAAGCATTGCTGCTCCCTTCTGGCACTTCTACAGCAGCAGCAGCACCCCCCCCCCCCCCCCGACATACATTTTGGTTTGGATTAAATCTTATTCACAGAACTTTGTAAACAGTACATAAACAGAATACAGCAACATTAAATAGGTTTGATTCAACAAAACTTTATTGAAACATCCCACTTAACAACATGTTTCTTTCATAAGTGCACACACATCAATGAAAAATGACTCAACTTCTTAAGTATTTACTTTTTAACATTTTGTATTCTGACTCTCTCAATCTTTTCCCATCACACAGATGGTTCTTAATACTTAGAAAATGCAACAAAATTCTTGCATGTTAACATTCAACAAATGTACCTTTTTCACAAAACTTCCAAATTCTGTATTTTAATGAAACAGTGATGGATTCTGTTGCATTTCATTGCTCACAGTACATATCATTTCCTTAATATAAACCCTATCACCTTTATATTCTTATTTTCTCACTTCCTGCAACAAATATATCAAGGTCGTGGCACAAAAGAGAGCATAAACCTTTATTAAGAACATAACAGACTTAATATAATTTGAACATGTTGGCTTAAAAGACGCTACTAATGGAATGACCTGGACAGAAAACCCAGACAGACTAGAAAGCACTTTAGAAACATGTTATGAAGTATGACAAAAGTTTCTGAGATTTCTATATACCCTTCTGCATAGTGATAAATCAGCATACTCTTTCTGTCCAAATAATGCATGTACCTACTTCAGTGTTCTGTATTTTCTGACCCCTGCCTCCATGTTATTCAATCTGTCCTTTCTTGTACTTTTATTTTCCTCATGGCAAACATTCTTGCAAATCAGATCTGGGTGCTGAAACGAGGACGTGGGAGATCACCAAACACATCTGCATCTCCATGCACACTTTTAGCAAGAGCCTTGATGGATGCTGCAATGTCCACTGGATCTTGTGGAAGCTGCATAAAAGCAACAACATGCAAGTGGTTAATTTCATATACAGAGATATGTTGCAATTTGGCAGAGGTAAACACAATTTGCTGGAAATGCAACACAGATATATACTGATTGGGCATGAAGAAAACCACAGGATTACATTGTAAACTGGGCTTCTACCATACTGCTTTCAAAAACAGGTTAATACATGCATCAGTAAGGTACAATATAAATCATACGAGGGATCTTAAACTGACACGTCCCTGCCTTCAACATACAGTAACAAGCAAGGGACTGGAAATATTGGGACTCTCTATTTTAATATTGGAAACTCTCTGTTTGTTGGGGTTATGTTGCTGAAATCTTCCTTGCATGGTACGATCATGATGTGCAAAGTTAAGACCTTAAGAGGAAAATGGGGTTAGGAGAATTAAGACACATGAAACATGATAAAAAGATTCGTGTCTGCATTTACTGGAAACATATCACTGTTCATGGCTGAAAGGTATAATGGTGATCAAATGACAGAGTGCATGATGCAGGGGCAGACTCAATACTTTGTGAAGAGGTGTTCTTTGGTTTCTTTGCCTTCTTCTGCACGTCCTTATACATCTCCTTGCATGGTGCCATGACAGCCTCCATCTTGTCCTTCATTTTAAGGCCCGTCTCATCAAGGTTAACCTTTAAATGGATAAACACGATAATATCCCATTAAATGTGCGCCTTTATTGTCTGAATGGAATGTCCACAACGGGCATTTAACCTGAACGTGCTCCGGCCACAGCAGATACCCGACATTTTAAAGGCTGTATGCTACAGATCTGCATGGTAAGTAGCCCTTCTCATTTATCTTCTTGAAATGCTCTGGGTACTTAATCACCAGCCACATTATCAGCAAATGGTGATTCTTCGCTTCTCTTCAGGCTCATCTTATTAAAATTTTCAGACCATCCTTTACTGCCATGAAAGCTGCACTTCTCCTCACTCCCTTCTCTGTGTAGTGGTTGTATAATCACATGTCATCCCTCACTATAGCACTACTAACAACCTTTTGTGTGCTAATCTTCCAGCCATACACACAAGACCCTCCCCATATTTGGGAAGAAGTTATCATGATGACTTACATGGGAAATATTTGCTTGCTTCCCCTAACAGTCTTAATTTTATTGCTATAATGATCATCAATTCACTTAAAAATAATGGCCCCTGACAGCAGTAATTCTTATTCTTCTGTCCAACTTACGCAATACCTCCATTTTCTCTAACAGACACATCACCTTTCTTTCCTTCTTATCCTTATGATCTTCATCAGCATATACACCACCCTTTCCAGACATAATTAAAATGTCATGGTATGTTAGTTCTACATTAAAAACTGTGACAAGTACAGCCAAACTACATTCTCTATCATACAGAATCTAGACAGTTATGAGTCATGCATGAAGATGCAGCCTCTTGTGTATTACTATGCATGCATGACCACAAATAAGTAAAGGAAGTACACTGCAATGCACATGGGTGGTCACAATAATTCTGTGATATAGCAAAACCACAACACACAAACCTGTGAATGAGGCAGGCCTGCTGTCTATTCATACAGAATTACGCTCTGTAAAACGTAGCTGACTGGAGACAACAGTTTTTAACATAACACACCAACACATACTTTGTATTCTACATTAAACTAGTTTGTTCTTCATAACATATTGTTTACTATATTGAACTTTATTGCAGAATTACATGTGACAGATGTGAATTATTGTACAGTTATTAACTCTATTCCTTTGTTTTCATAAAGGTGTATCTTCCACTTTAACAGAACATTCCCTTCCCACAATCTTACAGTACAATATCCAAAGTTCTTAATTTTTAATCACATGGAAATAATAGATAGTTTCTGTACCAAGCAATAAAAATTTGCGTGGGGTAAGGATGCTGTGATATTATCCACTTTCCGGATTACCAATACAGTGCACATTTGTATGACGTTTCTTCATATTTTATCTCTAACATGCCTCTAAATTTACTGGGGCACATGGTTTGGTTAGTTTTAAGGACTATTTAGGCTTCATTATAGGTATGCGGGCCACCTGGAACTTTGCTAACAGAACACGGCTCCTTTAACTTAATATAGAATATGGGGCACAAAGGGTCCGTCATTAAGGCCTAGTGGCAGCAGGCCCAGAAGGGCTTGAACCTAAACACTGTTCTAGGCTTCATTATGCTTTAATATGTGCTAACCATGGCCACAGTTCGCCTAACCCTCATGTATGTTTTAGTGAATGAGGTGTCAAGGTTGATGATTACTGCCATCTATCACAACTGGCAGTAACTACACCCTCTTTGGGTGCAAATATACATACATATAAGCATACATACATCATATACAGGCTTTTATATACAAGATAACATGGCAGGATATAGGAAATAACCACAGGTCACCACAAATGCTCACCTGAGTATCAGCTTTAAACATGGAAAATCACTCACCCTTTCATCATTTCTTTCATCACTGAGCTTTTTATCCTGAGGGAGAAAGGCAGGTACATTTACTGGCAGTGACTTTGCCAGGTTGCTGTGAATTCCTCTCCCTTTTGGGATATGAATCCCCTCATCATGACTACCAGAATCTGGGAAGCAACAGATAGGAAAATCACTAACCCTCTACAGTTGAGTGGGAAAACACTGTCCCATTGCTTACACACTCTCAATGGCCAAATGGGAAAACAATGGCCTGCAATGCCATGTCCTGTTCAAAGTTTCCTGCACTTATAATTATACATCTCTTTTTCATAATACTTGTCTAAAAGGCTTGTACGAGGGGCTACCCAAAATTTCCGAGAATTTGCTCGTAATAACATGAATACTTACTTTAAGTCCTAATTTCCACAGTCACCTTGGGCTTGTATACATTGATCCCAGTGATTTTGCCATTTTTGGAAGCACTCACTGAAGTCTGCCAGCGTGAGTGTGTTTAATGCCTGTTGTGATTCTGCTTGGATCTCTTCAACGGATATGAAATGCCGCCCTTTCAACCAGAGTTTCATTTTAGGGAACACGGAGAAATTGCAGGGGGCCAGGTCAGGTGAGTAGGCAGGATGGGGAACAGTGGTCATATTATTTTTTGTCAGGAATTCCCTCACAACGAGTGAGGTGTGTGCAGGTGCACTGTCATGGTGCAACAACCAGTCTGCGTTCTTCCACATCTCAGGCCATTTGCGCCTCACATTTTCCCTCAGTCGTCTCAAAACCTCGCAGTAAAAATTCCCATTGACAGTCTGACCAGGTGCAACAAACTCCTTATGCACAATTCCTCAAATTTTAAAAAAAAAAAAAAGATCAGCACTGACTTGACGTAGATACGAACTTGGCGCGCTTTTTTCAGTCACGGAGAGGACAGCATCTTCCATAGCGAAGACTGCTGCTTTGTTTCCGGGTCATAATTGTAGAGTCATGATTCATCACCAGTTATGACCCTGGACAGGAAATTAGGATCATGTCTAACTGCTTTTTGCAGCTCAGTGCACACCTGAACCCGATGGTCCTCCTGGTCATTGTTCACGAGATGAGGAACAAACTTTGCTGCAATTCGTCTCATGTTCAGTTCATCCGCTAGAATGTGTTGACATGACTGGTATGACAGTCCAATGCGATTACAAACATTGTGGATAGTCTGTCTTCTAGGATAACTTCACACACTTTCGCAATCATTTCCGGAGTTGTGCATGTGGACAGTCGACCAGAATATTTACGATCTTCCACAGATTCCCGGCCATCTCTGAAATGCTTAAATCACACGAATGTTCTTGCTTGGCTTAAAGTTTGCTCACCAAAGGCCTCCTTTAGCATTCGGTGGGTTTCAGCTGCAGTTTTGTTGAGCTTGAAGCAAAATTTAATGCAAATTCTTTGCTCCTTAACATCCGCCATTTCGATATTAGCAGACACACATGAAAACAGTAAAAAGAAAACAGCCAAAACTTGGAAACACATGCACTTATAAAGACGCAAGTTGGCTGACTAATGGTTGAAAGATACAGCAAGAGGCACCTAGCGGCGCAAGTTTGTAGCACTATACGTTTGTGCGGTATATTCAAATTCTCGGAAATTTTGGGTAGCACCTCGTATAGGAATAAATACTGTGTGCAGTTTAATTCCATTTACAATTATCACTAATAAAGTTTAATTTTTCTTACTAACAGTCTTGCAATTTTTTCACAATTCACAATTATTTACAGACGTCTCCAGGCAGTGTTTCTTATTTTTCACGTACAGGTGAAGTGAAGCAAATACACTCACATAAAGGGCCTCTGACAAGTCTCTGTTCCTTCACAAAGCCCCTTCTGTAAAATCCATACCCCTTTCACCCACATTTTTCATTAAGAAAACGCTACTCAAAAATATCAGTTCAGTAATTAGGATAATATTTACTGATGTTTGTTTGTTCTGCTTTTCCATTTGAGTGTTGGCTGATCCTCAGAAATGTGGTTTGGTGTGATATACCTCAAAACAAGGGTAAGCATACAACCCTTCTTTACCGTCTCAACACTTGAATTTCATTGTTTCTTAGTTTTTGGCGGAACATACGCAACACAAAATTCTCCTACAGTGCATAAGCCAGGGTCTGTTGTGTCTTGTGTCAACTCTTTTTAGTCTTCCTTGTCTTGCAATGAAAAGGCTAAGTGGGGAAGGATCTTCATTGATGTGGGGTGAAGTTTATGTCAGTAACATCACCTGTCATTGTCAATGTCATTCTGAGCAGAGATGACGGTCTACCGATGAATGTACATCAAGAATTCTATTCTTGTACCAGTCTTATGATGTCTTGGTCTGTGAGGTTTCTCCTTGTAGCCATACCACTAAAGGCATATTAATGCAATGCATAATAGAACAAACCCACCACCTTTGACAATGATCATGTTTCAAGTGTCTACGCAGCCTGGCCTGTCACATGCTATTCCTCTGACCTGGAATGGACTGAACTATTGAGATTAGGATAGAGAGAAGCATGAACCTACAATTCCAAAAAATTACAAAGTAATTCTTACAGCAAAATGAAGGACATTTGCCTCTGGTCCCATATTACACTAACCAGGGAAATAAAAAGGCCTGTATTCATTCCTTTTTTTCTTACTGATTACATATGAACTCATTCGCCACAGCACCCAGTTAAGCCAGCATTACCATGGAACTTAATCATCATTATAAGACTGGAACCTAAACAACATCTGAGGAAATGTGATGACATGTACAGACAGCTCCAAATTTTATAGCACACTGTCTCAACTTACAGCAGGACCTATTTGAAAAGAATAAATATAAAGAATGAACATTTGAGTGAAAAATAACAATAAAAAAAAATTCAACTAACCTTTGTAAAAACAGGTGGATTTTTTAAACTTGTAGAATGGGTAGATGGATTCATTCTTAAGCATGTCCCATTTATTTGAGGTTTTTAACTTTAAAAGTGTTATGAAGTACAATGCATAATATCAGCAGGTGCAAAAATGGGTATTTAAAGCGAATAAACCCTTGCCATCAGTGGGTACTTTTGGATTTAAATCTCATGTACTTTAAAGGTTAACTTCAAGTTGGCAGAGTAAATAAAAATTTTCTTTGTGCAGGAGAAAAAACTCCTGGAAACTTGTTTTCATATTTAAAAAAAGAGGTACAGTTTGTCCAAAAATCAAAACTCAAACACTTACCATTGCTCAAGGACAAGCCAAATTAGCAAAACTACAGATACATACTAAGTCTCCTGTGATGTCACTTGGTAGATGCTGGCGTTTCAAAGGACTGTAGTGCCTTCAAAACATAGGTAAGTACATACCATGTGACATAAAGATAAAATGTTTACCCTAGAAATGGCCATGAAGGCCTTAGGGGAGAGTAAAGGTAGAGCTCTACTCTTTCTTTAACCTCAGAGCTAGAGAGGGTGGGTGGTTAATGGCATGCGCTGGCCGCTTCATTCCTGGGAATGTCCCAGTACCCACTGTACATAAGTCTGGGTGGTCCTCAGGGCCAGTCTGGGAAGGTGTGGATAATCTCACCCCCACCACTATTCAATCCCCAAGACCATCCAGCCCACAGCAAGTCGCTATACCGACAATGCTATCCCATTTACCAGCTGACACAGCATAATATCCCATAAGACTTGTTTCTCTGGTAACACTGCTATGAGAACATCAAATCTCACCCAATACTAAGAGTTGTTACTACAATGCAGGAAAAACCAAACATCAGTGCTAGGATATGGGAAAGATCAACTCAATGAAAACTGAAACTAGAGCCACTGGTAGCATATGTAGATATCAAACCCTGGGTAAATTCATCACTTACAGAACACCTAGTGGATAACTACTGTCAGAGAATGGTGAAAAGTTCTTCATGCTATATGCTTCCATATGGGCCTAATAATGTTAACTAAGAAAGGTTAGGCATGTGTAATTTTACTGTATTACAAGTGGCCGAGGAATTAGTTAATGTTGGCACGATCCCAGAAATTTAATATGCTACTTTTCAATGCCTATAGCTAATATATTTTTACTTTTTTGACTTCTGCACGCTTGGTAAGGTTGAAGGAATTAACTTCTGATGTGGGAGTACCAACATGATGAAAGTCTATTTTATCTAACATAATGAACCTCCAGGTTAATGCAGACTCCCAACCATAACATCAAGTACAACATCGCCCATTCACTAAATTTTGGCATTTGCAGAAAACAAGAGCTGGCGAAAGAAATCCTCAGTAAATTCAGTAGTCTGGATGTCTAGCCATGTTGGTGCAGAGCCCACACAAATGCTTGTCTACACTGCAAAAACCCACCATCTGTGTCAGTCTCCTCGTCGGAATGAAATGACTCTGTGGGCACTTCTTCCATCCCTTCTAGATCAAACAAACCCTCTGTATCAAGAGAATGTTGATTATTACTATGTGAAGGTGGGAACTGTCCATGCAGACGTGTTGGCAGCCTTCTTTCAGTCTTTATACGATTTCCTCCACTCACACTCTGAAACAAAAAGAGTAGGAATTACAATTAAATCAAGAATTAAAAATTTTAAAGACCTCTGTCTGCATATGCAAACACATGTACAAAAACACCCCTAGAAATTAACAACAAGGACATTTACCACATTTTTAAGACATGCAGCATAATGCATGTTCTATTTTTCACACAGTGCCATTCATTTCATAATTTTATCTTTTCTGTTCAAATAATACTCAAGTCTTTTATAAACCAGGTGCTAAAATTTAAATACCCACCCTGGTAGGATAAAAGTTTAGATTATGTTCTTCTGAGATGTGACACTATGTCGTTCAGCGAAGAGGCACTTATCTTATACTCATTGCTATGAAAACCCAAAACCTCACAAATTCATTACTTACAAACTTAATGACACATTGCTGTGTCATTAAGTTTGCTTGTGGTTGTTTCGTTAAGTTAAATTGCTCCATCAACACTAAAGAGTATAAAGCTGTGGCTGTCGGCTCTCTCGTCCACAATCCAGAATTGTGACCCCCAACATTACTAACACCTACCCAGCACCCCAGCAAATCAACACATTCACACAATAACACACAATTTATATTATGTGTACTTTCTACACATACTAAAAATGACTGAAGCCATTGTTTTCCTGATCATTTTGTGACTTCATCAACCATCAGAAGGCTCTTGTGTTGAGAATTTGTTATATTGCTGCCCATCTGAGGATGATTTGTTTGATGAATATGGTGGAACAAGACATAATACAAGAAACAATCCTGGAATCTGCCTGATGAGATGAAGGACAACTGAATGGCTAGTCCTCTGCTAAGATTTGAACCAAATATCTTCTGAATGAAAGTTAGAAGTTAATAATGTAGCAGTTAATGAGCCTCAGATTTTGCTGTCCCAGCCTGATAACTAAGATTTAGAGGTTTAATGCCTCAATTCTAAACCAACCATACCTGCATGGCACTGTTTCTTGACCTTACACTGTGCTATATGCTGTTGAGTGTGCTGGTGAACATGCAGTAGGAAGTGTGCCATGTTTTGAGTTACAGGTTCATAAATATACCATGACTTGAAAACAAGCATGTCTTCAAAGAGCTGCGCATATTTTATGATGTAAAACATACTTAAGTCCACACTCTGTGACTTCTGAACATACATTCCAGATTTAGGGCCTCAAAAATATTTCTACAAATTTTCACTCTTCAGCTCCATGCAAGACACACACTGTATTGGGTCATGATGGCCTCTTCCCATTGCATAGCACTACACTGCACCCCCACACCCTTATTCCCAATGTAAGATCCATAAAATGGCCCACATCTTCTTCGCCTCACAGGATATGTACATAATGCATATTGTTCGATGTGTTTAAACACTGTGCCAATATGTGTGTCTACACACACGTGTGCATACAAGAAAATGTAAATATTTACAACTGACATGGACCATTGACTTCATTACATGCTGATCTCAAGACAGTGCAACACCAATTTTGGAACCCATCACTAGTATCTGGTCATCAGTCCCATGATGGGCATAACAGCAAGTTGGACTGAGTGGCTGTCAGATGGAATCTGATTTCTTCCTCATTGACCATGAAGATGAGTGAAATATAAGCTGAAATGTTTGAACAGCTTCAATATATGTCACAGTTAAACCCGGAGAACTGTAACTGCACATTTCTACTTAAGTTTCCATACAAAATCATGTTCAAAAGTCTCGACATACTTCGTGTAGAGCTCTATCTGGATAATATTTTGGAACAGTTTTCAAACATGAAACGAAGGATAAGTGTTATGTTCTCACAAGCACTATATGCTTAAAAAATGCAGAAAATTTAACGTAGTGTATATGGAAAATTTATTACAAATGAACATTTAGAAAAGAAGTTCTGTGGTGAAGTGAACCATAAGTCAAAGGGTGTGATTTTTTTTTTTTTAATATCTTGGGGAACCTGAGAAACAACTGATTACTCAAGCACTCTGTATACCTTACAATATAAGGACTGCTATTCTAGAAATTCCACAAGCAACCTTCATTGCGTTATGGATCACTTCTCAATCATCCCAAATGTGCCAGAATCTTAAGGCACTAGTGCGTGTGTTTGACAAATTGCCTTCCCTTAAATTACTCCATTATCACTGGATGGTGTTCTGCTCACCACAAGGCCGGAAATTAAGGTTTTGTTGGGACATCATGTGTGTATAGAAAGTCCTATATACTACTTTGTACAAACTCAGAGAGAGTTGTGAGATCTCACATTCTCATAGTAGTGACTATGTAGAATACAGTCTTTTGAGATGTGACACTGTGTAACCTGGTAGAAATTTACAAATATTGTGGAGAAACCTGCTGCCTCCTCCTTGTGGGTCATTAAAAATGCAGGTTTTCAGTCAAAACACAACTTTACCATTTAATAAATCAGCCACATGTTTCATGTACTGTTTTGTAACCATCATCAGGGCAATCTCAAGAATATGAAAAGAAGGAAATAATTCAGTTGCAATGCTGGTCGGTGACCTGCAACTGCATTTTTCCCTTCTTTTTATACTCTTGGGATCAGCCAGATGATGGCTAAGAAACAGCAACCAAAAACATGTGGCTGATTTTTTAAACAGTAGATTTGTGTTTTGACTAAAAACCCCACACCTTTAACTCATTTTAAACACGATGGGGATGACTCACATTAGGATTCGGGGTCATTCTTCTAATATGAAAATGGAGAAGGCTGGTTTCTGGAAGTTTCTACCTGACTGGATGCTGTCACATCCCAGAATACTGTGTTATGGGAGAAACTTCTTTATTAACCTTTTGACGCCTAATGTCAACTATAGTGGTCGTACCACACCGCTAACCTCTAAAGTTGCATTTTATATATTTATTCAACAAATATAGGTACTGAATATTTTAAACATGGTATATA
>Ga0131853_10018436_pt1 | contig 12697 bp, 6 predicted proteins | sample TergutLab28metaG_FD_92764 | JGI IMG/M metagenome (GOLD analysis project Ga0131853, IMG submission 92764) | Labiotermes labralis P1 segment gut microbial communities from Petit-Saut dam, French Guiana - Lab288 P1 (version 2) (version 2) | ecosystem: Host-associated > Arthropoda: Insects >...
ATCATCATCATCATCATCATCATCATCATTAAATTGTTGTTCTGTGAATTTTACAACTTCTAAACAACCTGCATGATTTCAGGCTTCCGCCACGAAGTAGCTGACAGCTGCGCCCTTCTGGGTTATTGCGCAGCGGGTAGTGGCAATTTCTTACCGACGTTTCGGGACAACCTATCGGTCCCATCATCAGGGTTCAAGACTACTTTGGGATCGGACTGATAGGTTGTACCGAAATGTCGGTTAGAAATTACCACTACTCGCTACATAATAACCCAGAAGAGCGCAGTTCTCTTCCGAACACCCTTCTTAAGCAGACCTAATTTTCTGTATCCCCTTGTTACAGACTCTCCTTTTGGTCCACATATTTTCATCACCCTGTCCTTAAAAATTCAGTGGACCTGAGGTGCTCCCTTCGAATGAGAGATTTTTCACTGAATTTAAGCAAACCTCTACTTATTCAATTGGGGACCGCGGTAGCACAGTGGTTAAAGCGCTGTGCTACAAATCGGAAGGTCGCTGATTCGATTCCAGATGGTGTCATTGGAATTTTTCATTGACGTAATTCTTCCGATCGCACTATGTCCCTGGGGTCGACTCAGCCGCTAACAGATATGAGTACCAGGAGTATTTCCTGGGGGTATAAAGCGGCTGGTGTGTAAGGCTGACAACCTTACCACCATTCTGGGCCATTGTCACGTAATCTGAGAACATTAACTTCCTGGAACCCTCTGGGCACCTCGGGCCTGTAATGGGACTCATTCTACTTATTCAACTATGATAATAAAATGATAACGGTAATTTTTAATTTATAAGACTGTTGAGATATTTTCCTAAGAAATATAACATCTACATTACATGAAACATGAAAAGAGAAATGAAACACGTCGCGTGTAAAGATTCAAACTCCACTTTAAATAAAAGCTGGAACCACCTCCAGCAGACACGCCACGCAATACTGGTTCAGGTCGGTGATTAACATCGCCTCGTCTAGCCAGACGCCTTTTCGCCTACGCATTGCTGCACCGAACAGGGTGTCTCTCTGTCTCACTATGACGCTGTTCTACATCAAGCAACGTTAAGCATGATACCTCGTCTGTTCCTGCTTAAATCATGAAACTTCTGCTGCACGTGCACTGTAAGTATGAGTAAAGGTTAAGCTATCCCATTACAGGCCTGGACAGGCTCCCAGGACTTCTAGACAATCGGCACACGACGGTGGCAAGGTTGTCAGCCTTGGTGTTCAACCGACCACAGGCCCACAACGCGGCCGGAGGGATTGAGTCAATGAAAAATCCAGTGACATCGGCAATCGAACCCGCGACCTTCCGACTTGTAGCGCAGTGCCTCTACCAACTTGGCCACCACGTACCCAACAAACATAAAGGCTAATAACTTATTTTCATAAGAGACTGACAGCGGACGAATCTGTGTGCCTCAGACAGCTAATTATCTGTATACTGTACTTTTACATAACGGCCATTGCCGTACTTACTTGTTCCCCAACAAACGCAACTAGATTAATCCGTTTCTTTGCTTTTTAATTTGCGTTTGTTTCAGCCCACGTCCCACACTAAAAAGGACAGACGCATGTTACCATCATATTCGCATTTGTCTGTTTCCCCCCATCCTTCACATAACGGTTGCAACATCATGCTGACACACTGGTATAACCATCACGCTTCAAGTTGTTACTCCACCTCGTACTTACAAACTTCATTTTAAATTAACAGTACCAATATGGCGGCCGTACAAATGGTCATGGCTATTAAAGTAGGATTTTGAAATGTTGAGCGATGAAAAGTTCTTACAAAATTAGAAATATTGCTTTAGGATTATGCATTTGTAGAACGTAAAATAACAGCCTGGCAGCCCCGTAAATTCCACACGTCCCTACGTGCTTTTGTCAATAATAAATTCAACTTTTTCTGCTAGGATTTATGATCTTGTACAAGGTTTAATTTTATTAATATCTTTTCTGAGACTGCATTCGAGTTCTCGCACCTCTCTGTCCCTTTAGTCTTGGAATTAAAAATTAAAGACACACACACGGTTCAGGTTCTCTTAGCCACGTCGTTTCATTAACAGAGCAGACCTGCAGACCTATGTTTCTCAACCAGTGGTCCGCAGTATGGAATTAAATTACAGCCAGCAACTTCGGCATCCTTCATCGCTTTTTCGCAAATAAGCTGTTTCATTAAATATGCTGCGTTTCGTTGTTGCAAAGAATCTCTCTAAGCAAGGGAATCACGATAATGCACCGTCCATTACATTTTATACCAACAAGACAGTACAGAAGATTTCTGACAACTTAATATTTCCCCATTTGATCTGGCACATAATTTCCGTCACTTTTATTGGCCTGTCCATCATGTCAACGTACATATCCATAAATGCGCGCCGGCAGTTATAGCTACATGTGATAAGCACATTTCAACTTAAGACGGCGTACTGTGAAATAATGAACGTGCATATTACTCTCATAAATTGATACGTACATTCGTAAGATCTAGCTATTAATTTAACAGTCTTCTTTCATTATCGCAACCTGAGTTTTCAGCAAAAAATGCTAATATATGCTGCATAAATAAATAAATTTGACGTTCAGGTGACCGTGCAACGTGATAAATTCTTATAATAAAACCAACTAGATCCACTAATTTCTCTAATTTATTTTTGGAATAAAACTCTACATATTTCGAACAGCTTCTCTGTCCATCATAAAGAGTTTTTCACTGTACACACAGCAATGGTATATTTCATACAGGTCTGCTGACAGCTTGCGAGCAGGATCAGGACGGAACTGGTTTCAATTACGTCCTGATCCTGCTTGCAAGCTGTCAGCAAAACTATATGACATATACCATTGCTTTGTACAGTGAAAAACTCCTTATGATGGACAGAGAAGCTGTTCGAAATATGTAAAGTTTTATTCCAAAAATAAATTAGAGAAATTAGTGCATCTGGTTGGTTTTATCATAAGAAAAAAAACAAATTAATTAATTCTAAAATCGACAAAGACGCAAGAAGTGGAATGAAATTTCCATGTAATTTGCAAACAAACGTCACACAATTCAAGTTACAGAGGCTTCTCTAATATGACAGTGATGAAGTGACTGAAATAAAGTTATTCTAAAAAAAATGTAACGCCGAATGACTTCTTCATAATGTCCATCAGAGTGTGAATTAAATTAAAAGGTTGCACGGTTTTTCATTCACATACCGAGCTAATGGGCAGTTACATGTATTTATTACAGAATAAATTAATATAAGCCAAATGTATTGATGTAAAATGTAATATCGATCCTACTGCTTTGCATTAACATTCATGTTATATGCATTTCAGAAACTTCTAAAGTAATACAGCATTGAATACATAATAAAGTAATCGTTAGTTGGTGCACTGAAGGCGTTGTTTGAAATAATGTCAGAGAGCCTCGCCCATTCAGGGGATGAATAATACAGAAGATGTGTTTGGCCAGGGTAGGCCTACCTATAATTTTAAACTATAATCTTTCCTACATAAAAAGACGTTTATTTAAAGGCGCGACAGACTCTTTGTGTTTCTAAATTACATAATAAAAGAAGAATATATCCGTCAATGCACAACTTTAATGTAGAAACTGAAGACAGCTACATGTTTCGGCTACTCCAATGTATACATTCTGTTGATGGTTACTTTGGAATAGCCGTGACATTTAGCTGCAGTCTACAGTTGCTAAAATAAAGTTGTGCCTCGACAGATATATTCTTCTTTCAAGACATAAAACGTCTCCTTCAGTTCTTCGTAAAACAAACATAGAGGAGGAATTTATACACCGTTGCACTTGTTAATAATCTCGCCATTAGATGGATGGGTCGTCAACTTATGTTCCAGCCGCTTTAACCCCAGGAAAGAATTCCAGCAGCCATTGAACAGAAGTTTGTGTTGGCCCCACAGCCGGTATAATCAGTTTCTTGCACAATATATAGCCGTGCTGTCAATTAGGTGTCAAATCTAAAGGATTAATTCTGAAAGAATTCTTACTGGTAGCCATTTCTAGAATTCAATCCCGCTAATGCAGGCCTGAATTACGAATCCAGCCACGCGAGCAAGCACACAGAAGTCAGCAATCTCACAGTAAATCTACAACAAAAATTGACAATTGCAATTCATCGCAACACAATCAATGAACGCGCCATGTGAACGCTAGACATAATACACTTTTCAAAGTCAGCATTTTCACTCAACATTTAGAACGGATAAATAAGAAAATCGTATATACTGTTTGTTCAACAACGACACGCCACGGACGAACAGAGTAGTGCTTAAAACTGACTTCAGAGACTACAGTCACTGATCTAGTCAAAAAATTCCACGTCTTCCATAAAACCAACGTATTCATTACCGTACTAGATGCCGCCATTACAGCATGTGACGGAAAATTTGGATTCTTTTAACATCACACACAATTACTTAGACGTCAACTTAATCTTATCATTACATCTAAGTCCACTTCTCCCAATTTATATTCTTCCCTTAGGTCATCTGAATAAAATTGTGTTTGTATGCAGAAAGTAAAAAGACGTAAAGAAATTACTTCTGGAAACTTTATCCAAAGGTCGTAACCAGCCAGAAATATCACTTCAACATGGATCCAACACTCATCTTCAGCACGGTTATAGAAATTTGGATCTGACCTTGATATTAATAGATGTAATTACGTATATGCAAAATTTCATGTGTAATTGAGTTTAAAATCGTGTTCCAAATGGCCATCTTCAGTGCTATAAACCTCACAGTACATTAATAATTGTAATAATAATAATAATAACAACAGCGAGAATGTAGCTATCCCGGATACTGTAGTCAGTATAGTGGATAGGCTAACGGCTGCAGAATCGGGAAATCGCTGTTCCATACACAACAGCAAGAGATTTTTCTGTTCTCCGAAGCGTTCGGACTAGTTCTGGGATCCACCCACCCTCCTATGCAATGGGTAGAGGGGTGCATCCCCCTTGCGTAAAACGACCAAGGTGTGAAGCAGATCATACATCCCTTCTACTTCCCATGTGAAGAACGAGGAGATACATATCTCAACTCCTCCATAATTTGGTTTGCATCCAGTAGAAGACATTATACCTGTACTTATTTCTTCGTATTTGCTTCTTGACTAGCCCCTTTGAAGTCTAATAGACAAGGGTTTATTTAGAGCCGTTATGTTTCGCCAACCAATTAACATAATCAGGAAAGAGATGAAGTCGAAGTGTTCCTTTCAGTTCCTGACTTCCTGATTTTATTGTACATTACTAATTGCGTCGTCTAGAGCAAAGCTGAAAAGTAATGGCGATAATTTATCTTTTTTTCAGACCACAATGAAGTATACCAAACAAATATTTACCTACCTAGAGAGCCCAAGCTGAATCCTATATTTTCTTGAAGGCTACAAGTAGCTAGTACGCCGCGAAATATAGAGGCTATAGAATGTGAAGCATAAGGCAGTATTGGAGACCTTACATCATGTGTTAGATTTAAAAGCGTTCATACGCAATGTTGTGGTCTGGCTAAACTGATAATTCAAATTCCCAGTTTCTTAGTGGGAAATGTATAACAGCGTCAAAAAATTTCTTTACAGATTATACAGCACTTGCACTTAACTAAACTCCTCTTGTTTAGAAGATACGTGTAGGAGAGGTGTGTGCTTATTCCAATATAGGGTACACACGAGTATATTAATTACACTCCATGTAGTTTTCCATAAATCTTGGTCTTGACCTATATTTAGTTACTATTAGTGCAGATATGAATTTATCGTTAAAAGAAACTCATAGGACAGTGCAGTTATTATAAAGCAGAGTAATGAATTGCTTATTTTATTTAATTTACTAGAGTGTACGTTACATAGAACCTTTTTCCAAATAGAATTTAGAGATGTTTTCAGATCCACGTTTCGTATTATACACGTGTAAACACTGTATCCGATGAAGTGCTTGTGACCAAATACGACAAAGTAACAGGCAGGAGGGCCGAGTTCTATCCCAGGCTGCTTCATGTGGGATTTGTGGTAGGCTAAGTGGCACTGGGACAGGTTTCAGTCCCAGTACTTCGCGCCAGTATGTTTCCATCCATGCCTCAAACTCCTCTTCCATTCAACTGCCACGTAAGGTATAGGCCACAGTCTTAGCAGCTGACATCGTCGCGAAATAAAACGTCTCCACTGTTGTTACTCTGTGATAGTTTTGGACTAGCACGCCTCAACATTAATTCGTTTTTAGATTTTCAAAGCAGACTTCTAATAATTTATCAGACTTAATTGAAAAATGTGTTTTTAAAGAGATTCTAAGACTTGCATGTATAAATTACCAAGCATGTGAAACACAGGATCATAGAAAGTAAAAAAGAACACCAGCTGAAACGCTGAGATTCAATTGGAAAGAAAAACTTTGTTACATTTTTAAAGGACAGGGCACAAAATACAACAAAGATGGTTGTGGATAAATTGCAATTTACCTATATACTACTTCCCAATTCGCCTGAAGCCTGAGACACAAACTTGAGAATACAAAGATAAGGCAAACAGAAGCCTACGTCTTCCAATTTGTTTTCAGCAAGGATTTAGTTGAATTTCTCCACTTCATTTTTACACGTCCCTTGAATGGAAATTCTACGGTACATGGGCAATTTCCTTCCGACGACAAAAGGAAGAGCAGACAATATACAAAACCGCATGCATTCTGTCACTGGCTTAAAGAGATGTGGCGTTAAAGCATCTAAGCTTGCATAAGACAAAGTTAGATTTGAATCAGATTCGAGACCAAACCTAGCAGAGTTCTTAGCTGATTAAAAGCGAATAATCATTTACAACTAATCGGTTTTGGCACAGAAATTTTTTGAAAGCTGTTAATTGGAAAATCACGAAAATGGGACACAACATTAAGGTCGGTCTTAAAGAAGTAATTTCAGATAGTGAGAGATCAACAGTACTGGGCGAAAATTTCGTCCAATGTCCAGTTTCGCGACATTTAAGAGTCATGTTCTAGTGCCAGAATTTATTTAGCCTCGGAGATTAAAATGTAAATTTGCCGCTCAGACTACGCACACCTTCCCAGTATCGGAACATTTTAAAGAAAATATTTTGATGACGAAATTGCTAAATTAATTAACAACAGAAAGTATGGCAATACTGTTCAAGTTCTTCACCTTACGGCCATCAAAGTTCATTGGTTTACGGACACAGAGCTCTGTATTCTTAATCTGGGATTAACAAATAAGATAAAGAGACATGTCAACTGATTGAAGTCTCCTTCAGAAGCTCAGGACTATTTAAAAAATTTCGACTTACCTACTCCGAAGCAACAAGGAAGGGCTCTGGTCTAATTTAAAATTCAATATGTTGAACGACTAAATCTGCCACTTAGCAAGATACCAACGCAGTGTGTGTGTGTGGCAGTGCAAGCACCTACATTCAGGATCTGCTTACTGGTGTAAGAACTTCCATCAATTGATGGTGACAAATTTGCCCTGATTTCTTCATCTACTGTCCGCAAAGTACAGTTGTAAATCGCACGAATGTAAAAGAAATATAAATTTTAAGATGAAATAAAAGCTCTGAAGGTACTTTCATTTTTCCTACTAAAGTGACCCTAAGTGGTTAAAAAAGTTGAGCAGTAATTAATATTGAAAAATACCGTTAACCTCCAGTTTTAATTTTGAAGTTCACTGAATTTTGAAGTTTATTATTCAATCTCGAAAATAAAGGATAATCTGTGAACAATACTACTCAATATCCACTCAGATACGGTACCCTCTGTCTACCGAGAAGTAAACATGTCCAAAACGAAAATTTCACGTCTTTATAAGTATTTCCAGTGGCCAAGTAACGCAGCGTAATGGATAAACGTTGACTGGGATTGACTGATTCTCGCATATCAGTGGTTATTTTAGCGAACGTAAGTGTTTAAGTTCTGAGCACCTCATCTAATTACGGACCATTGAAACTTTAAAAAAAAAGTGACTGTCATTTGCCTCATTCAGCTTTAAGTCTCACATAAAATTTTCTTGTGTGCATTGTAGTCTTCATTTATACCATTCTTTTGCCCAACGGCAATATTTTCCTTTTTTAAACACAGGGCTAAAACAATGGCCACATATAGCAGCGTTAGTGTCTATATCCTGACCCACGAGCAAAATGAAATATTTCAGACTAATACTGGATCGTCGAGGGAGAAATATGTTACACAATATTAATTCAAGGCAAAAATATCCAAAAAGATCTGAGAACATTTTTGCAGAAATAGTCATAAATGTAGACACAAGTTTAGTATAAATTACTGTTCTGTATTACCAGTTACAAATATGATGACGATGTGAATTTTTGGTCTTACATCTAACAAAATCATGGACACAAATTGATGTGTGAATAGTGAAGATAATAAGTTCTAATGCCCCTTCCTACTTTGTGTAGAAATACGGATTTAAAGGTAAGCAGAATTCGAAAGTACTTCCCGGAATTTATTTTTATTCTACATAAATACATTATATCCAGCTGCTTCTCTACTACTGCATACAATACGTTCGTTATAGCTGTTTCATTACTTTCTGATTTATTTGATTTGATTTTATAGCAGGATAAAATCTGATGTTCCTTTCACGAAAAACATCGCATTTGTTGGTACGCTATAATCTTCTCGTATCAATCCCCATACAGCACTCTTCGCTGCTATATGATAATGCTGCTTTCAAGCCATTGTGTCAAGATAATCTGAATGATTTCTGTAGGAAATAAACAGACGGCAAAAATCTGAATATTTTGTCACATCCTCCTTCACATTTACAAGCTCACGCTGAATTGTGTACTCTTTAGAAACTTGCCAGATGGGCCAGAGAATCTGAATAAAAACTTCCGTAACTTCAACTAAATATCATCTATATTATGAGGTACATTCGGAATTTTGGTCAAAATGTAAAAATGTGGGTTTTTTAATGTCTAGTTGGGCGTCAAGTCTCGTCAAGTTCGTAATTTTTTTATTTTATCGTGGTTATATCCGGTAGAAGAGAGACTTTATAAAGCACCTTACATATTCTTCTTCACATTCCTTTTTATTTTCGTCTTTTAGGCACAAACCAGGCTTAAGTGCTTTTGTCATGGCAAGAAACACATTATGACACACATAAAACAGCAGGCAGTTTTATAGCCTTAAACACTTAATATTCGGAACCTTAGAACAAAGAGGTCAAACAGAACGTTCCGAGTCGTATGGCAGCAGCTTCCCCAATTTAATCTATTGTTACCTTCTTCTTGCAATAAATTTTGTTTTAGTACTCTCGTTTCCAAATACCGCCGTCTTCAATTTCATATCTCTAATACCTGAAAGCTTGATGTCTGGCAGCTTACAGGGAACGCTTAAGGAACTGTGACTAAACATAAAGTTGCCCCTGTGCTTAATCAGGCATTAGGCAATGAAGAATTACGAGAGGGTGAAGGCACATCTTCACGCATTTTTGCTAAATGTAGTGGGTCAGTTCCACGCCGAGGCAGGTTTGCTTTGAGAAAAGGGCCCCCTCTACAAACTGGATAAAGGGCAGCGTCCAAGAGAAAGTACAGACACGGTGAGGAATCGCACCTCTCGGAAATCGAAACCTGGTCTTCTAACCCGCAGTCACAACACCCCATGAAGTGCCCTGGCTCACAAATGTGGATTCTCTTTTAGATAAAAAAGTTTCTTTGAAGCTATTCTCGGGGTTAGACTGCGTAAGCGAATAAATGTTTTCCGTTGTTTCGGCAAACACTGCAGGTGCCGAAGCAAGTGGTATATTTGTTATCAGGCGTAGATGGGTGGATAATATTAGGATTGGTCTCCAGGAGGTGGGATGTGGGTATATGGACTCGACTGGGCTGGCCCAGGATAGGGACGGGTGGCGGAGGCTTGTGAGTGCGGTAATGAACCTTCGGGTTCCATAAAATGCGGAGAATTTCTTGACTAGCTGCAAAACAGTCAGCTTCTCAAGAAGGACTCTGTACCATGGAGTAAGTTAGAAAGTAAAGATTTACACTCTGCGAAAGACATTAGCAACATACAACGCAAAGTGTGAGTTGTGTACAGTGGTAGTTTAAAAAAATGGAAAAAAAGTTACTATTTTGGAAAAAATGGAACGTAACAACACGGCAACCCAACGAAACAGCTTGACACGAAAAAGGTAAGTGACGAATAATTTTAATTACAATAGTAAATTCCGTGCATTGACATGTAACGTGACGTCCTGCAGAACGGCCACCAGAGGCGGAAATAGGATATTCGAAAGGCCAGCACAGACAGCACCACCAAATGGTAACACAGTGAAAGAGGAATTGAACGGCGAAAGGAGCCACTTAATACTCTCGTTACCAAACAACTTGTTTACTAGTTGGAAATATGTAAGAGTGGTAAGACGCGTCTGTAAACTTGTAATAATTCACGTTACAACACAGGTAATTTAGCGTGTCATATTTACAACACCACATTCTAACAACAAGAGCCAACATAACTAGCGGCGCAGAAAGAGGGACGTAACCGGTTGCAAAATTTATTTCCCTATGAATTATGCAAGTCTGTCAATAAGTTTAGCCCCATCATTTCACATATGTAGCGGACAAACAAAAATCATGAAGTATGAATTATGTTATTTATAACACGGTGACTGAATTGACATAGGTCAAAGGCCTCTAAATGAAACGTAGTATGTAGATGACGGTCCAAAATTTAAATGTCCTTTTCTGATCCATGAATTAAAGATCCTGATATATACAATTATACATATAAATAAGACAGCCTGCTTCTGCATTAATGAGTAATCATCATAACAACGCAGACTGAAAGAGCAACTGAAGGCAGAGATGGGATAGTGAATGCGTTTTTATTAAGTACGAGGGATTCACCAGCCTTTATGTGCTCTACTAACAAACAATTATTTATTTTTAAATTGCTTCATCTTTCAGCGTGTACTGTAAATAGTTAGGTGTTGTGTAATACAAAATTATCAAAGCGCACATCAGTCCCCTTTTTCGAATTTCCACGTACCTGAGCCCTATGAACACAAGACTTACGGAACTTAAGATTAATTTTGTACAACACAACGAACAGCTTTTCCTCAGCAATACAAATTAAGTAAGGTGTTCGATTTTCAAGACAATTCTGTATAACAACGAACTATGACTCTTTAAATAAAAAATATTTCTTCTTGGCTCGAGCTCAAGAATGCGTGGAGGTATGCATCCATTCTCACTTACGCCTTCGCGGTATGCATAGGAACAAATTTACCTATTTTACTTGAAGGCATGTTTTAAATATTTTCCTCACCTTTTGTCTCCAGAAGCAATTTAAGGAATTTCAAGTTCTCATGGTACCGAATATTAAAATTTCCTTCTGGCATACAGTTCCGTGACGTCATATCCCAAAAGATCGATGTCTTAAACTACAGTTTGTGATCTTTTCCCGTAGAAAGAGTGTGTTTACAACCAAGGAAAATGTGCGATGAAATTATTCTAACATATAGATTTTTACAATAGTCTTACTTGAAAAATGGCGACAGCGATTACAAGAGCTTCTTCCACCGTCACAAAAATAAAACAAAACAAAACACTACGTTTCAAAAGCAAACTGCTTCCTTTTTGAATCCACTGATTTAACCTGAAGAAGAAAGATGCATACTTCCGAAAACTAGCGTTTTGAGTATTTTTATGACGAGAGAAAATTTCTTGCCAAGGCTGCTGTTGTTTCTCCGATTAACTTATGTTTTACAGGTCTTAATATTTGGAGCATGGACACAGGAGCGAAATATAACAGTTCGTGTGATGAACGCTACAGTGCAACTTCCTTTTCCAAATTTTTAAATTTCATAACCAACATCTTTCTAACAGAAGTTCCAAAACTTTCAGAGAAAACCATTCGGAAAGAGGACATATCGCTTGTCACAGGAGTGGCCCAAGTCTTCTCAAACCAAAATGTGAAGCGTGCTGCATATTGACCCAAACACAACCTGCCCTAAAGGAGAAGCATAAAAAGAAAAGCTTATGATAAGTGTGGCTACGAGGCGTGAAATGGCGGTTATTTTTTTGTTTGTCTCTTGCACTTCGAGCGGAAACTTCGTAAGAAGAAACTTGCTAAGTGCGGCAGGTTCCCGCTAAGGTCTCACATTTCTCATACCTACAGACTGTCCGTTGCACAATTAAAAAAATGGGTGAAAAGCGATAAGAGTATAACCTACTTTAGCACTTTTCATCACACGTGAAACACATTGAAAAGTTCAGTCAAGTAGTTACCCATGCAATATATACTCTAAAATATCTACTGCAGGAGACACTTCGTAGTCGTTAGGGATAGTAATATACTGAAAATATACCGCCCTGAAAAAGGGCACTTAGACGTATGGCGTACATAATTTTATTTGAGCTACGTAGGAAATAAGGTTAATTCTCCATGTTCAATACAAAGCAAAAAGAGAACAAAAATTATCAGTCACAATTATGTTTATATTATTCTATTTTATTGCGATGTGTTTCGGGTTTTGTGGAAAGCCATAATCATGAAATGTAAAAAAAGAATGCTTTCGGTAAGAGTGTGTGTATGTGTGTGTGTGTGTGTGTGTGTGTGGGTGGGTGGGTGTGTGTGTGTGTGTGTGTGTGTGTGTGTGGGTGTGTGTGTGTGGGTGTTGTGGGTGTGTGGGTGTGTGTGTGTGTGTGTG
>Ga0131853_10018438_pt1 | contig 12696 bp, 7 predicted proteins | sample TergutLab28metaG_FD_92764 | JGI IMG/M metagenome (GOLD analysis project Ga0131853, IMG submission 92764) | Labiotermes labralis P1 segment gut microbial communities from Petit-Saut dam, French Guiana - Lab288 P1 (version 2) (version 2) | ecosystem: Host-associated > Arthropoda: Insects >...
TGCCCTACACTTCAGTTTACATTAGATATTACACGGTTGCCCTACACTTCAGTTTACATTAGATATTACATGGCTGCCCTGCACATCAGTTTACATTAGATATTACACGGTTGCCCTACACTTCAGTTTACATTAGATATTACACGGTTGTCCTACACTTCAGTTTACATTAGATATTACATGGCTGCTCTGCACATCAGTTTACATTAGATATTACACGGTTGCCCTACACACCGCCTTACTGAACAATCTGCATGGTCGTCATTAGGAACGATTCTTATTAAATATTACATAATGGCCCTACAGAGAATTACATTGAAGAAGACGTGAGCACAATAGGCATCAATTTACCTTACGTATTACATGCCTGCCCTACAAATAATTTACATGAGAAGTGATATGGCCGCCTCAAACTAGTAATATACCAACTGCTAACACTTTACTTCGAAATGCTGCCCAGTGGTTAGTGCAGTATGAATGACATTCCTGTACGCAGTCTGGGACTAAATGGGGTGGGAATTAAACGTCACTTGCACCACAAGAAATGCGTCACATCTGTAAGTATATGGGCGTTTTGTAACAGAGAGAACGTAACTGTGCAGTCGTGAGGACACGAGGGCGTGGAATGGGAGGAATGTAATTCTTCTAATGTATTCTCAAAAAGTGCCAGAATGAACTGAGGAAAATCACACAAACTCCTTATTGGTGACAGCCGAATCTGTGCCATTATCTAAGAGATATTTATACAAATCACAGGTGGAGTTCAAAGGCCCTCAACAACTTTCTTTTACCTTAAAATTTTAGTTGATTTGTTTGTTTATTTGTTAATGCAGTTGGATGAATATAGCAGTAGCTAAACTGAATGCAATCCTGCAGTCTGTAAACATTAAAGGTTTTCCATATCGCAAACAAAGGTGTGAAGAATACTTAACACTATATCACTTGCAAATAAAGAATTTTTTATTGCAGGTATTGTTTCTATTTAGGATTTCTCAACCCAAGCCACGGGAAAAAGATGAGGAAAGGATCAGTTCCACTCTACTTAATTCGGCATCCTTTGTGTGTGTGGCAGATACATACAAGCTTAATAACATCAGAAACACACTGTGGTGTCGTCATGACGTTGCATTGTATACCTAGATTCAAATATTACATATTAAAAAAAACACACACACAACTGATATTAATGTAGTAAATTCACTACATTTCTACGACATTTTTCGGCACATTTGTTTGGCCATCACCCGGTAGTAGTATAGTGTAAACAAATTTTCACTTTCATGTACACTATATTACTACCTGGCGATGGAAAATCAAATAAGCCGAAGCATGTACACATATAAGAGACTTTAGTACATTCTTAAGGGTTACGTTTTTCTAAACATTTACATTTTGAACAGAAACACAGAGAGGGTTTCATTTCCTGCAAAATTTACACGTGATGGGCGGAGTCCAAAAAGAAATTTTACAGTTCGTCAAGCTTCTGACAGCTCTCGAAGCAGGTGGTTCTTCTGCTCGGAAAAATGGCTGCAGTATCTGCACCAAGATTGAGCTTAATCGTTTCTAAAACTTCCATCATTATGTGATTATTTACAATAAAAACGTTACATATTTACAAATTTCTTATTACATATTTTCAAAAATTTATGAAGAGAACATATAATTTAACGTCGTCTTTTAAACCAATCACAATTTGGAGTTTAAGAGGTACACTTCAAACATGGGTGAAGATTCCCTTCCGCTAGGTATGAAATATTTTACCGGTAGGCAGGAAGAAAGATATAAAATTTCCTTCGCATTTGACCATTCATTGCGAATGGGAACTATGAGATAGCATGGCTCGGCAGGTTTACATCCACAAAGCACCAGTAGCTTTCAAATGCAGCACATACAAACCACAAGAGCAGACCCAGCCACGTGGAAACACTAAACCCGAATTTCTATCTACTCTTATGGTTCCCGAATTAGCTACTTAATTTGTAAAATGGAATCTACTTTACCTGATTCTCAGTTGCTTTTCAAAAAAGTACTAGGTCCATATAGGTGGAGACAGTTTATAAAAGAACCCCATTACATACACTTTTAAAAAAATGTTATGTTATTTTATTACGTCCTAAATTTTCTTTGGTTGATGTTTGATTTTCACATATAACAATAAGAAGAAGCTTCTATAAGGTTTGCAGGGTATGACAATTTCGTTATCTTCTCTATTTGCTCCGTGGCCACGTATTATATCCACTCATAGAGTGCATTTCAATTACGTACTAATTTCTTGCTATATATTAAAAATAAATAATCCGTTACGATATGACAGATCAAATAACACCAAAACGTATAATAAGATACCGGTCTAGAGAACATGGAAACTGTAAACAAAGCTAACATTTAAATCCTTCCCTCAAAACCAGCAGTACACAATTTTAGCAATTATTAACGGTTAGCTTTAAAAGACAATTCCAAATGATAAAACATAAGCGTCTATCGTTTCAACAAATTAAAAAAAAAGGAATCAAAATGGTTCTAGATTTCTAAATAAACAACTCTGAGGAATGCAAAAGGCTAACTAAAATGTTCTGACTACGCAACTTCAATACGTTAAGTCGCACAAAGCTTTCTTACGCAACGCAATGCAACTACGAACCCCATTTACAGGCTCCTTATTGAGCAAAATACACGAAGTTTCATAAAATTGTCTGTGTCTATTAAAAGTATTTTTTTCCGAAATCAGAAGGTAATGTAGCTAAGAGAAAATAATATCCCCCCCACCGCTGAAATCTAATCCCATCCATCCAGCATGTATCCATTTTGCTGGCTGTCCTTAAATATATCGTCTAAAGTAAAATAAACTCCATTTCTGACTTCCGATAAATCAAAAGAAAATACAAGGGCATCCAAAGAAATTTGTAGTTCCAGAGTTAAATACAGACATGCGTTCACGTAGTTTAAGTTCAGGGACTCCCAAAGTGTTCTTCCTCGCTCCATTCTTCCTCGTCTATCTTCTAAATCAGTAGCAGCAAACGGTGTGCTTAACTCAGAACTGAGGAGTATGTTCCGGAGGAAGCCCAGATTCTTACACACGGTAAATAGTTTTGTTAAGTTTTAATTCAAATCCTTCAATTCGGCCAGATGAAGGACACGCTGAATGGATTACTTCCTGCTGACTTTAAACCAGCAGCGTAAACTGTGTGACTCACTTCTGCACTACTATAGGATGTACACTAGAAATAATCCACAACAATAACAAAAATTATTACTGTCTAGCAACAGCAGTGTAAGTATAAATGTAACATTCAATAAAGTTCGCGTAACCACTCTTGCCGCGGGACAACAATAACTGTTAAACACTCTGCGTATCTGTATTTTTTTTTAGTTATCCGGCAAGCAAAGCGGATATTTTCTGCGCCGAGTTATAGTGTCGCCTGTGGCCTGTGCGGTTGTCATATATTTCCACATTATCTCATAAACGGTACGATTTTGGAAAAGAAATAGAACGTAGAATGTGAGTTTTGATTTTCTCTACAACTTCTATCTGATATATTTCTTATTCTAGAAAGGTGTGGCAAGACATTCTCACAAATGTGCATGTCATTCGTGTCATATTGGAATGAATCTTGAAGTTTCTCTACAGATTTTCGAACAATCATCAAATACCAGTCTTCATAAAAATCCATCCAATTGGTGCCCCGTTGTTACAAGAGCACAGGTGTGTGGACGGGCGGAAGGACGGACATCAAAAAGCTAGTAATCGCTTTTGGAAATTTTGCGAATGAGATTAAAACCATTAAAAATAATCAGGGACTCTGAATTTAGTTTATAACTTTCCGGGACCGTCCAGTTCGAGAAGAGACATTACCACTTCCTCAATCTTTCGCCTGCCACGTGTTGAGAACAGACAAAATCTCCAACTTTAAAACGGTGGATGTGGCAAATGCGTTGCCTGCTGTTCGTCTGGGCTGTCACACATCCCAATTAACTCTGACACATAAGTATACAACAACGCAATAAAGGTAAGTAGCAGGGAAAAATTGGGAAGAGAATCGGGAAATGTACCCACTTCTGTGCTCCCACGTCCTTCATGAATCTCACGCAAGACGCTCGGATCCGAACCCATGGCTCTGAAAGCAGAAGCTAGCGTCAAATAGCCGAATTGTTACACGGCCCGCTGAGAGTATTTTGAAAATAGGAACAAACTAGAAGCCGTAAACGTATTTTAAAAATCTAGTGCAAAGTTCATATAACTGAAATGTGAGAGTCGCTTTTATGACAAGGAAATAACACTTGTAATTTCATATTTGAAACTTACTCTTCTTTCCCTTCTCGTTTCTATCTCATTATAGTCCCTACTAACCCAACAGCGTTACGCCTACAGCTGTGCTGTTATTAGACTACACATCTCACAAACGTGTAGGAGAAGTTGCCAGTACGGCAAGGGATAAGAAAACTTTGTATCTTTATTAGCTACATGATCACACTGAAGCAGTATCTATTAAGATATACTTTATAAACTGCACTGAAGGTACATAAACACTTTTTATCTACTCAGAGACAAATATACACGAAGACGCACTGTAGACGTGAAAATGTAGTAAGAAAATTTTATTTTACTCATACCGTGAATTTTCTTGTATCCGGTTTATTAACCAACAAATGCAATCAGTAAAATAGAATATAATACAAATCACAAAATACAGTTCAGGGTAAGTATCAACTCATACATGTTTCGGCAATGAAGTGTTATCTTCAAGGACTCTACTGAAACAGAAGCACACAAGACCAGCATTCCAGTTCAGGTAATGATCGCCCTAAATGACAGTATCAAAATATTAAAATTATGCAATAGACAAAGCTGACAAATAGAAATCACCCAGCGGTGACACCAAAGATATGCGATACTGAGCATCTTCAAGTACAAGCTTACAGCTGTTGATGTTTTGTCTCCAGCCTGTATTCTAGAATTTTGATATTTTTATGTTTTTAAGACCAGAGTGAGGACGAGCAGTACCTGGAATGGCGTGTTGGACTTGTGTTCCTTTTTTTTTATAAAAAAGACTCCCTGAGGATGGAACTCCGGTGCCGGAAGTTTTGACGTTGATATTTACCATGAATTTTATTTTATTATTTGTATTATATTGTCTCTTACTGAGGACATCTGTTGGTTAATAAACTGAAGAGTATAGGGGTGTTGCTATGTTTCAGATTATCACATCAGTCTTCCAACCAGAAAATGCGACAGACATGATACGTCTTGTTTCCTGCTGTACGTCACGTCTCTTAATCAAGTCGTGTAACAAGAACCTGAGATATAAGAAGGGCCACGTGACTCAGCACGAATGATGCAGAAAATAAGATATAACGGTTTAAAGTTTCCAGCTCGCTGCTTGCACGCATCACAATGCTTTTATATTACAATGATCTGACATACGTGGAAATTATTAGACAGAGCATAAATTTTAACTTTTGTCAGTAGGTGCCAGTTAAAGAACATGGTACTTAAAACTAGTTCGTACCACGAAGAACGAGTTTAATGAAACTTGGAACTTTCTCGACATAGTTTCGAAAAATACCCAAATATCTAATTTCGGGAAAATCCGTCCAGTGGGAGACGAGTTGCTCCATACAAACGGAAGACGGTCACTTACGACGAAGGTAACAGCCCCTTTTTGTAATTTTGCAAACGCACCTAAAACCATTACAGTTCCACTTGGAACTGACAGGACTGCTAGCTCCAAAAGACTGAACCAAATAAGACTATTTTACACGCCACAAAATTTAGCACACACTACTTTGTTAAATAAATCCTTTCATGCGCATTTCGCTCGATAAATTGAGGGAATATAACTCGACGATTGGGAGATATACAGAAATGTCTTATCGAAATTTCCAACAGCTTTCTCACTTTGTTGTGACATTTATTAACACGAAATGAATGAAAATGTTAGAAATGTCGTTACTACTGTTACGTCGTGTTCTTCCTTGTGAGAAACAAGTACACTACTAAAGCACTTCCTAAACTGATTAAATATTATACTTTGAGTACTACCAGGCATACTGCTGTCGGTCCGCGGTAAGTTTCGTCAAATACAAGACCAGACCAGCTGTGCAACAATAGGCACTGATGAAGAATAAGTCGTCTGTTAGCAACGGCCTTTCGTGCGTCAGTTCGAGAAATCCATAACCAACGCATTGACTCGAACAGGAATCGATATTCGTTCCGGATACGCTGTGTATTCAGTGCCATTATGTGCAACAGGCAGGAGAAGGGAGTACATATACACGCCAGAATAACATGACTGATACTTGGAGTCCAATGTGTTTTGTGTTCATTCCTGCTTCTTATATACACAGCGGAGCAATGTTACTATTAACAAATAAAACAGGCCTGATATTATATGTCGCATTCACAAAATTGCGACGTCTTTCCTGTCTGTCTGTTAGCGCAGAAGAACTCGGCTCCTACTGAAAGGATTTCGATATTATTTTTCGAAAACCTGTCGAAAAGGTTCAAGCTTCATTAACATTTGATAAGAATAACAGGTGTCTTACATGAAGACCAAGGCACATTTATGAAAATATCTCGCTGAATTCTTCTCAGGATGAGAAATACTTCAGACAAAATTGTAGAGAAACCTGAAGCCCACATTTAGTTCCTAAATAATATAGAGGGCTTTAAATTAAGTTAAGGCCGTTTAAATTCCGAATATTTCCCGATTAATCACATATGCAGTGCGAGTTAATGCAGAGTCATAGAATGAAATAATTATTCAGAAACGTCGTCTCTCACGTTAATGGAAGGACGTAGAATTACTGAACTGGATGCCGAGGAGAATATTTGGACCCAATATGGAAGAAGAAGCAAGGAATTTAATGAAAACTGCAAAATAGGGTGATCACACAATTTCACTATTCACAAATCGTTATTACGGCTATGGGCCAAGGATAGTGCGAAGAAACAGACACTTCAAAAGTATGGGGAAAATAAAAAAACGCTCAAAACATTTTCTTCCAATAACTTAAAACAAAAAGTTAAGCGACATAAGTGTGACGTACCAATCTGGGGCGTTTAAATAACAACTTTTGCAACAGAAACACAACAATGCGTTTTGTGTGTATTGTTGAGCTAGTTATGTTCACCGATATTGTTTGTATGGCGAATGTGTCGCCGGCAATAGAGAGGCGTTCAGGTAAAGTGTCGGATATTTGTCTGATTTCAAACAAACTCGGAATTTATTGACAGAATTTAAGAAATTTCCAGCATCAAATTCAATACAAATCCGTCCAGTGGGAGATGAGATGAGATGACACGTGCGGATAGACGGGAAATTACGCAGACGCACGAACAGGACGACAGTAAGAATCTTCCGAAGATCCAGCTACAGTTGATAAATAATGTTAAAATGAACCTTAAGGAAATAAGGTAGAAACGAGTGCACCGGATTTATCTGGATCGGAATACGGGCCTATGTCAAGGTAATGCAATGAAGGAAATTCGTAGGCAATTTGAATGAAATGCGAAAAAAAAATATTGAATAGTACACCGACTGTTGATTTCCCAGGAAGAACTCTTTTCCACGAAAGGGGAGGATCTTGCAGATATCTAACTTTAGCGACCCTAGACCTCCCCACTACATCATTTTTGAAACACGAGACCCAATTAGCAGCAATGCAAGCTGCAGCAAATGATACGAGGCAAAGTTAAAGTTAACAGATGGGAATTCTCACTTGTTTCTAGGTTATGAGCCGAAGTTTATTGATTTCTTATTCCTCTGGGCTTAATTTGTTAAGAATTACTGTGAGTGCTGGATTCATAAGCACGCAAATCATGACGACATACCATTCCCTCTCACAATAATACTCTGTACAATGCATTATTTAGGGTGTACGAACAGCCTTGCGACTGATGATAAAATGCGCTAGATATGCCACATGCTTGATAAGTAAGCAAAATATTATCCGGTAATGAAACCGGAAATTCAAAGACGGCTAATGCCAAACTGCAATTTAATAAATGAATCTCTGAAACTCTTCCATACAGTGTCCATTATAAAGTCCCCTGTCCCTAAGGAGTAATTTAATGTTACTCTTCCCTCTAAAAGCCGGTTGTGTTGTTATGTAAGAAAAAGAATATCATGAATGACCAGAGAACTACTCACAACTAATATTCTCTCGGCTCATCCGTTATTTTCCTGAGTCATTTTTCTGTTGTTTTAGTCACGTATTTTGTCTGATATTGTAATACAAAACAGACGTGACGATTAAACAAGTTCTATCATATATTTGTTCTCATATCATGTGAGGACAAGAGGTGGAAATAAACTGGTAATTTAACCGATGACTTACATTGGTGGCGTAGATAAAGCTTCAGCACAGCCCGCGGCGCCTGTAGCCCGTGGGTCAGGTTGGTGCCAAACCGTAGAGAAAACTAAATTATTTGTGGGTTCTTTTGAATTGATATTCGTTCTTCTGAAAGAAGGCAGTATTCTGGATCCCTGTTATGAGATATGGGGAGTAAATATCCTAATAATTATAAGAAGCGTCAATTATCGTGTCGCCTCACCCCCCCCCCTCCCCCATTCAAGTGGTTATCCATATTGATGGTGAGTTTATTTGAAAATATTTTTAAATTGTCTCAGAAAATACTCACAAAAATTCACTTTATTTTTTACCAACTTATGCACTTGTATATCGGTTAATATTAATGCTAATACATTAAAATATTAAAAGATAAACTATAAAATTATTTTAAAAAAAACTCCGACATCTTTCGGTTTACTTTATAAAACCATCTTCAGGGAGTCTCCTTTGCCTATTAAAGTTACTTGTTATCTGATATTACATATACATATGTAATATCAGATAACAAGTAACTTTAATTGGCATAGGAGACTCCCTGAAGATGGTTTTATAAAGTAAACCGAAACATGTCGGAGTTTTCTAAATAATTTTATAGTTTATCTTTTAATATTTTAATGTATTAGCATTAATATTAACTGATATACAAGTGCATAAGTTGGTAAAAAATAAAGTGAAATGAATCAATATCCACGGTGCAACAGTGAAACTCACAAAAATGTTCCGCTTTCCTTACTCTGTTCTATATCCTAGAGTAAAGGTGAAGGTCTCCCCTCAACATGCCGTACAGGCACACAAGGGACCTAAAGGTATGGCTCCACTCATTCTTAACCTCGGTACTAGATGGAGGTGGCTATTCAACACCACACTCCGCCGGCTTGTCCCGTGGGAAAGAGCACGGGTGCCAATTTGACAGGATGCCCGGTCAGGCTCACCGTCTCTCAGTCAAAGTGTGAAGAAGAGAAAATCTCTCTCGTCCCAATTGGTGTTCGATCCACAGCTGTCCAGTTCGTACCGAAATGTCACATTGACTGCACTATCCCAGCTCCTATCCCCTAAATTGGTCCAAATCATTAATGTAAATTATGTATTCTCATATTTCAGCTAAAATCTACAATACGCAATAACGTAGAATTTATAATGGTGGGTTCACTTAAGAGGGTAACACTGAAACACAAGAGTGAAGGTACAATAAAAATATTTCAGACATTTTTAAAAATAAAATTAATGCCTCAGACGGAGGTCATGTAAGTCGGTCTGCGATGCAGTAGAAGGTTTTTAAGTTATCATACTAATTCTTTAGTCCACCTGCACTACAGTTTGTCGAAAAATAAGGGTTTTCAGCCTTTACAATTCATAATAAAGCTCAGTATACTTCTTTCCATAAATAAACTCTAAAATATTGCTCGCATTTTTTCGAAGTTTGCGTTACAATTCGACACAACAAACACTCGAGAAAAATGGAGAGATTCGTAATAAAGTCAATCTTATTTAGAGGCAAACAGCCTCCAAAAAGTTTGTTAAATTTCGATTTCTGGGAGTTTGAACCAATTTACGTTTCATTTTTCCCACCTTAAATAACCTTAACTAGTTTAAAAGAACGCTTCTGGTAATTCTGTGATCTACATTTTGGAGCACATACTTTCCATCTTGTTAAAATTCTGAGTCACGAAATTCATCTAATACATAAAAATTCAATACCATCCTCACAGTAAACAGATTGCTACTCGCAACAAAATCTATTAAGGCTCTGGAGGGAAAAAACTCTCATGATTGCGAGGATCATACCAAAAACATAATGAATGGAGAAAAATAGAGGTGTCATCAAAAGAAGTTCACACACTCAAAATTATACTTAAAACAAATTCGGTTTACGCTGACCTTCACCATTGCATGCGTCGGTGGAGAGACTCCCAAAGTTTAGTTTCAAACGACCGAGGCCATACTGCTCGCTGCTGCCTTTAGATGTCGAAAAGTTTTCCAAATGGCTACCTCGCAATTAAGAGTTCTGCATCTGGCGAGCACAGAGACAGTAACAACTGTGTAACATGCATTACGGACACCGTTTCACAAGAAACCTCTTCGGTGCAGTGATGTTTGAGGTTTGTTCTGGAATCGATCCTGACCAAGATAATATCAGACAGAGAAGATGATGACATGGATTCTTGGCTTGTAAAATTCACCATATCTGGTCGAACGTCTTGTACTTTGCATAAATGGACATCCGGTTGGGTGGCTGCGTACGACGTTGTGTGCGAAATTCATCTTGCATAGTAGGATCTAAATTTGTCTTCACCAAACGCTGGAAAGACTGCTTTTATTGTGGAGTAACCATTTTTAAAATTAGTGGCTTCTAGCAGCATCGACACTCAAGAATTAGGAACCGGGCCATTTAAAATAAAACTTTGGCAGTACCTATATCGAATGTTTTCAGGTGTGAAATTCTGAATATGCTGTATTTTTTCATTAAAATTAAGAAATTTTAAATTTCCTATACGGACATCCTGTACAATAGTTCATTAGTGTTGTAATGTAAGTGCGCATAACAACCACTACATTTTGAAGGATTGTTAATGACGTATCTTAATTTACATATTCTTATATTTTAGTGGACATTGTATTGCATTCATTAATCGTTCAGTTATTTACCTTTAAATCTTCGGTAGAAGAATATTAATTGTCGATTTAATAGCAGCTGCTTGGGGTTTAACCTAATGAAGTACTCTACATTATATCTAAAAATAATAAGACCATCATGAATGTAAATTCAGTACCTAACGTTTCGAAAGAGTTACAATCAAACCTTAATTAACAGAAGCAACAAAGAAATGGTGCACTCAAAAATAAAAGGACGGTAGTAGACTTGCCATACAGGCAACAATGTAACAAACGTAGACTGCACGTAGACAGAAGTTACTACTCATATCACAAGTACTATTGCACAATTACACACACGAATGACCTGTCAACAGCAAAACTACTACGGACACAAATAATCCCTCTTTAATGCAAAGGTTTTCAGATCCTAACCTTTTAACACGTCATTGCAAACACATGTAAATATCTCAATACTGAACCAATTTAGCAAGGAGCAGTTGACATTTATGACGACGCAATACACGTCGGAAAGCGTCTGTGTTTTTGAAGGCTGTCGGTTGTTGACTTGTTTATTTCGGCAAATAAAACTTGGAATAAAGTTCTTTGATGTGATTAATACGACTCTCACAAACTGCCACAATTGCGCCATCTGAGGCCACTCACACCAATTCATATATTCACAACCTACTTGTTAATTAATTTCAATATTATCCCCTAGTTTCTCTACAGACCTTCAAAGTAGACACGTATCCTTAGGTTTCCTAGCAAAAGTTTTGTATGGAGATGTTTCTGTCACAATAATGTTACATAAGAAATAGTGACGTTTCTTGGTGTGTACTTCGCATCAATCTCACAACTCATATTCAAATTACTTAATGGCGTTCGTTTACAGAAGGCCTACTTATGTTTTCATACTAGAAATTAGCACACAAACCTAGGCCATGAGCTAAACTGGCAGACTTTATTCCATTTATTCCTGATTTTTGGCCTTAAAATCTCTGCGTTCTGAAACAAAACTCTAAGCATAATGGTGGAAAATAATTTGCTTCTTTCAGGCCACCCATAAATGACGCACACCAGAAAACGTTTAACTCCAGAATATTTGCTGTAAATTTCGTTCAGCGATAGTTTAATCTACCTACCTAGTGTCGTGGTCATATTAAATTCAATTTAATTACGATCAACACTGACTGTAACAACCCGACGATGTTTGTATTTCCAACGATTACAAAGTTCGCACAGCTTGCCGTTAATGAGGAATGCTCTCCTGACTTCAAAATACGTATATTTTCATGTATATTCATTAACGACGACATATATGATCGGACAAATATCTACATTCACGTTGTGTGATGAAACAGCTGACGTGATAAAAAGCCTGCCAACGACCAATGTATGACGAATCTGAACCTACTGATTTATAAACAAGCTCCCTTCAGTTTAGTATTGATTCTGTGTCCACTAGTTCACATGCGACAGCCAGTAGACAGAGTTATCACTTGCTACTGGAAAAAGCGAGTGTTGCTTGCTACCTATTTTCATATACGCAAAATCGTGTTCATGGCTAGAGTAGCTGTACTATGTCCCACTATCATGATCGGTACCGGATTCGGTAACTGAGTCTTTACTTACTTACTTACTTACTTACTCCATGGTGCAGAGTCCTTCTTGAGAAGCTAACTGGTTTGCAGCTAGTCAAGAAATTCCCCACATTTCATGGAACCCGAAGGTTCATTACCGTACTCACAA
>Ga0131853_10018439_pt1 | contig 12696 bp, 11 predicted proteins | sample TergutLab28metaG_FD_92764 | JGI IMG/M metagenome (GOLD analysis project Ga0131853, IMG submission 92764) | Labiotermes labralis P1 segment gut microbial communities from Petit-Saut dam, French Guiana - Lab288 P1 (version 2) (version 2) | ecosystem: Host-associated > Arthropoda: Insects >...
AATACGGAACTTATCAACAAGGACGATCTAAAGACGTACAAAAATTTGGATAATGACTTACCCTCATTTGACCAGATATCAGGTTGGTGATAACAAGATTATAACGCGAAGTAAGAAATTTCGCGATGAAATTGCGTCCCTCTTCTCGAAATCAAAAGGACGGGGTGTCGAATCCGCGTTACGACTTAAGTGTAAAAAGTATTAGTGTCTAATACTACTAGCAGATTGTTTTATGACGTCGCCAGAACATCGGCTTTCTCGACTTTACGGAGGGTTCGGTTGGGGGCGAGGAAAGGAACACCGACGACGACAATATCTGTCGACGCCTTCAGAGCCTGGTTAGAGAAACAGGATGTCTGTACGCTTCACAGACCTGCGATGAAGCATTTTGCGCGTAATCCCTATACTGTGATTAGTGTGATGGACGTGTGGGAATTCGATTTGATGGATCTACAGACCTACGCAAAATACAACGATAATCACAGTTACACTCTATCTGTTACAGATGTATTCTCGAAATTTCTACATATGTTCCCCTTAAAGAACTTCCGTTGCCTCGGCGTTTCAGTCAATATTCGATAAACAGAAATATTCGAGCCGCAAACGACGTCCCATATGGTTGCGACCAGATATGGGCAAGGAATTTCTAAATAAATTTTTCAGGATATGTTAGGAAAGTAGTAACCGATGAGATCTGGTCCTCCTCCTTCATGTGTAAAATAAGGTGAACGTAGTTCGGTGCAAGAGTGTTCTATTTCGAAAAAATTGAATGAGTGTAAGTGTGGTAGAAGTGTGAATTTTTGCCTAAAGTTTGCTAATGCGGTTCCTCCGGTACCACCCCTACGCCGATGTGATCGGTGTGTGTAACGCAGAAAGGACGTAAGTGAATTCACGGCACTAGTCGTTCTTGGGCACAATATTAAAAGGGAATGGGGTGTGGCAGCCGCCGTTTAGCTTGGTATCGCGGCTGCCCTGGCCTAGTGCAAGAAGGACTGAAATGCGTTCCAGGCACTTCTCTTTCTTTAGCATATTATAAAAAATTTGGCTTTCGCCAGTTCTATCAGGAGGGCAGCATCCGTCCGGCTTGTTTCGAAGGGCCTGGTGCCGGAAGGTCCTATGTGCAATCCAGGGCACTACATTTTCTTTAGCATAATATTAAATACGATCGGCGTTTGACTTTTATAGCCGAGGTACAGGCGCCTTCTAGCCTGGTACCCGGGCCTAGTGGAAGAACGTCCTAAGTATGGTCTTGGCATTACTCTTTCTTTAACATTACATTGGAAGGATCAGCAGTCGTTATTTTTATCATGTTTTCAGCCGCCGCCCAGCGTGGTACGCGGTCCAAGTGGAGGAAGGTCGTAAGTGTGGTCCAGGCACTACACTTACTTTAGCATAATTTTAAAAAGATCAGCGAATGACTTTTCTGTTGTTGAACCGAGGTATGGAACGGGAAGGCAGCATCCGTTCAGATTGGTCCCAGGTCCCCGCGCAAGAAGGTCTTAAGTACAGTCTAGGCACTACTCAGATTTAAGATTCAGCCCCTCCGTACGCACCCCTACGTTAACGCCGGGAAAGGAGTGTAATAAGAGAAGGGTGTTCGAGGCGAGAGATGGATACTTGTGCATGTTTTGTCGGGGAGCCCCACCCCTCGCCGACGCCCCGTAGAGCCTTGGAGATTGGTCCGCAGGCCGCCGTATAATCTGTTAAGTTTTATCCTCTTCGCGACAAAGAAGTGTGTGGGAATTGGTGCGGAGGCTCCGTCCGGATTAACCCTTCACGAGGAGAGTAGATTGTCGGACAACCCAGGATGCTTATGTTAACATCTATCACCATGCCCTCGCTCGGGAGTTAACCCTAGAGTTGTCGTAAGTGCTTACCGACACGACCGTAGAACAGAAATGCCTCCGTGATGGAAGACGTGCAAGGGAGTTTAGGTTAGGTTCGAAAACAGTACCCGAAATGAAATACGGCGGCGTACGCTGGCTTCAACCATTAGTAAATGATAGATAATGCATATTATTTCTCTTTCATTGTATATACATACATATATACATCACATTAAATGGAAATAAGGTAGTGACCACATAAAAAAGGAGCACATCACATCACCTCTTGGATGCACCTTATATTAAAAAAAGGCAGGTAATGACCACGTAATATCACCTGCATCAATGAAACAAACATTAAGTCCCGAAAGGACGATAATGATAATCCCTTGTGTGTAGGTTACATACATGACATCATATCATGTCTTGTGTGCAGGTTACATACATACAGAAAAGATCACTTTTTATCATCTTTTGTATGTTTGTGTGTGTGTGTGTGTGTGTGTGTAGATTAAAGGAACAAGCATTGCCGTGTTTTGAATAAGGGCCTGGTACAGAAATTGCACCACAAATGTTCCATTTCTTCACACAACGTGGCAATAATCTCCCGTAGACATGCAAAGTGTTCCGTGCGCGATGTTGCCCAGTAGCGTTCTGAAGGGATTACACAGTCATCGCGAAATCGTTTACTGATTGCATATCGTTTGTCCCTCACGAAAGAACATGTCAAGCAGTAAAATGTCAAGCGGTAAAATTTGAAAGCAACCAGCCTATCGTTGGGAACGACTCTACTGTATATAGATAGTGGTGATATAGAGATCTGCCTATCAGTGTGAAAGAAGATATATTGAAAGTGATATTGAAAACTGTTTGGGGAACTAAATTTCTGAGTGAATGAGGCTGCCGTAAGCACACATTGCAGCCACACGAGCGGTCGGAGGTACAATTGCCCACGAATGGTTGTATCGTAAGCCGATATTCGTCCGAACACCCATCGTATAGGCTATCTGAATTCCAACCATCCCTAGCAGCCCTATGATGATTTACGTGTAGGACTGTAGGCGTGTTGAGAGGAACGCAAACTATAGTGTACAAATTTAAGGCAAATCCACATATATATTCCCAAGTAAAGGCAGACAAATTTATGATAGATTTTGATCCGCATGATGTAGAGACATGTACAATGTTATTTGAAAAGGAACCGTCACATGCTCAAACGTAATATCGTAAATGAAAAAATCAGGGAACGCTTCATACTCCTCCCATTGCGTCAGAAGGAATTGAAAATTTCCGAATACAAATGTATCAGTTTCGCTGTAGATATTGTCTAGGATAGTGGAGGCTGTTCTAGCTATGTGAAGTCCCGCTATGACGGGTTTAGTACGGTAATAGGAAGTGAATACACCCGCTATATAAGCAGGGTACGTTCCTGTAAGTGCACAACAGATGTACAATCACAGAAAGTTTATAATAGGTAATGCAAAAATCGTAAATGATCGAATCTCGTGGGAGTGAAAAGTGGGAAACATACGGCATCCCGCCTCATTCACCAAGGATTGTTGAGTCGGAAACAGACTGTCGGACCCCTCAAACTTATGCCGAGAGGTCTCATGTGTGTACCTGCATAAAATGTGTGTATAAATGGTTGTTTTAAAAAGCATTAATAATCTATCGCCAACAAGTACGATCTGCTGTTTTCGCAAATGCCTTTATAAACAAGATTTAGGTAGACTGATCTGGAATTAATTTTTTCCATATCATCTTCCGACACGATATTAGCGTATAGTTTCGGGAGAAATATCTGAACAAGTTTCTCAACAGAATCCCGTAGGATCAGGATGGCTCTAAGCCCAAATTTAGTATTTATCCTTTAGCGCGGACATTGGGATACAATGCATTTATAACTAACGAGCTGATAGTGACCGAAGTTCTGGAAGTGGCCTCTTCGAATCGCTTTGAGATATCCATCCTTTGTCTGTAAGGAAAAAATTAGCAAGTTGCATGTAGTGTTTGCTCTTAAAGCAGAAATAAGTGCATGACGTAAGTATCTGAAAGAAAAAGTAACTGAAGTATCTACGTAACGTTTCGGGATACACGTGTCGTTTGGAGTCGCAAACCTGAAACAAACAAGAGAATGAAGTCGGCAAACTCCAGCAAGAAATAATGGTCGCCTGTACATGTAAGCAACAGTTTGGGGACTCCATAGGTCGAACCTTAAGTATTTGGACTATAAATGAGTCGAGGGATTTTTTTAGGGTGTGTCGATACTAAATATGTGTGTATCTAATGTAGAGACAGAAAAAAACATGGTTCGCAGATTAGAGAAAATGGACACGAATACGAGAGAGTACAGGCGGTACAATGCTGTAGGAAGGCAGATTACAGTGCGTTTGATACCACCCTTTGGACAATATGATCCCTTACCAGATTTCCTAGCCAGTTTGAACGATCATTTTGAGCACGTTTTACGTGACGTAGATGATATCGATATGGTGGGAATAACGATTCAAATCATGTAAACCAAAATGACAAGCTTATCGGAACCAGTTTTAGATGGAAAGATAAGTTTTCCAGCGACATGATATGGAGAGTGTTTGAAAAGGTCTCCCAGTGGAATTCCAGATTCAATGCCATGGACACATTAGTCGTAACCGTGCATTCCGTCAAGATGACCGTCAGTATTTGTAGACATGCATTTTAGGGCAGGGGCAGACCGCTCTCCGTATTGCCACACCTAAAAAACTATCGTGGTAATGAAGGCACTGCAGGATTGTTTAGCTCACGCTTTGGTAATAGCAATTGCGAATGTAAATATTGATCCCAATTATGATGGATTTCGGAAAGAGCGGAAGATACGTCACGCGGTCCAAACGCTACTCGAGATGACCGGTATGGATCTGTCTAACGGGGCGATGAATCCTAAATTATTCCGTTTCCAGGAACAGTTTCGGTAGTACAAGGTAATGGTCTACCACGTTCTGAGCTGCGAAGACACAATGTTCGAAGGGCAGGTCTACTCGCCCAAGCGAATTAATCTACTGTATGATGATGTCGAAAGGCACTATTACGTGATCACGAAACTTACAGGTGCCATGGCCAGAAAGTACGTATGTAAAGCATGCAAAAATGCACGTAGACGTGACGTCACGCACGTCTGTGACCAGACGTGTCGCGACTACATGGCCAGCTCTCCGTGAGCGTTCTCCCACGTTCGCTACCACTTTGCCGAATGTAACAGGCATCTTAGAACCCGCAAGTGTTTCGTGAACCACAAGCAAAACACCGCAGGGAAAAATTCAGTATGTGAAATAAAGCGGTGTTGCGCGACGTGTGGATGGTTCGTGACACACGAAAAGCACGATTGTAACAAGCGGTTCTGTGACAACTGTAAGCAGAACAATGAAATAGGTCACTTTTGTTATGTGAGACTCTTGAAGGACGCGTTGTTCCCCGCAGTTCATAAGGTACTGTACGTCTTTTATTATTTCGAAACTACGCAAATTATTAGGTACAAGGACGAGGCTAAGTTACACGTACCTATTCTGGTTGCGTGCAACAGTTCTGTTTGCGAAGCGAGGACAAGATAGACGTAGGAGACTGCGTACGATGCGGTAGGTGAAAGCACTCGTTCTGGGAAGATCCTGTGGGGGACCTGATTTCATATCCACCCGAACCACGCCCCTGGGCCAATAAGATCGTCGCTATAGTAAGTAATGGCAAGGCGTTTTACCTTCATTTCATCCTGAATAAGGCGATTTTATTGAAATGGACACATAGACTGAATATGAATGCGTTGAAGATAATGTGTACGAAAATGGAGCATTTGGTGTTTTTTTTAGCGTGTCCTTCTTCCGTGCTTTCTGCGAAAGCTGCCCGAGGCGTTCGGTTTAACAGCCTCCAAAACGTGTTACTTTCATTATTACAATAAAGACGGAAATATCTATATAAGTCCCATCCACGACGTTTCGTATTATGGTGTGAATAAGTTGGGCGAGGAGGAGATGAGAGAGATTCTCGCGTCGTACGAGAGCCAGAAATCCGAGGTCATTTTCGACAAAAGAGCCTGTTGGAAAATTACTGTCAGGATGACGTCACAGTCCTACGACAGGCGTCTCGAGTTTTTATGCGTGAGTTCATTCACATAGAGAATATAGAAGCCTTTCGCGAGTCGATAAGAATCGCGTTGGCATGCAATAAGCTGTTGCGTAAACGATTCTTTCGGCCCGACACAATAGGTTTGAACCGATCTGGGGGTACACTTGTAAAACAAGTACAGCAATATGGCTTTGATACGGCTGCTGCATATGATGCACATTGATGAAGTTAAGATAAGGTTCGGTCGCAACCGTCGGGAGTACAAGCTGCCCGAATTTCCCCTCTTCTGTGTAGAAGGTTATTGCTTTGAGGCGAGTGAATATACGAGTTTTTCTGGTGGCATTGCCACGACCATACGTGTCAGAGGTTCCGTGATATCATCTATATGAATGGTGATACCATAGCGGAAAGGTATGAGCGGACTATTTTGCGCTTGGAGCAGATAACGCGAGCGGGATACCTTGTCAAGGTCCAAAGGGATGTGAGTATGACGACGCAAGTATTGTGAAAATGAGACCCCCAATGCTCGCTCATCGCATAGCAATAAAAACGTCCGCTGCGTACCAGTGATGCTCTGTACGGGTGCCGAAATGGAGCCATGTGTCTACATTATAAGGCTCGGGAGAATGAAATTATACAACATGACGACGTATGTACACATGTAAGTATTCAAGTTCCCTTGGGTCATCCGATCATTCACATAGGCGATGCGTGTAAGGATAATAAAACATGCCTACATATGGACGGCCTGATTAAATTTTCGACGGTTCCGTCAGAGAGGTTGTATCACCCCGTCCTCTCTTTCAGATGTAATAATAAGCTTATATTTGCCAGTGTAAACGTTCTTCCTCACCTCCTGCTCCTAAAGTGAGGAAAGTGTGCATACCGATATGAGGATTGTGCTCTCACAAGAACGTGGGTAATGGACCAGGTGAGTTTGGCCGTTGAAGAGGGGTACCGGATACTCGAGTTATATGAGGTGTATGAATAACAGTGACCCAATACAACACCGAACCAGGCTAGGGCGGCCAATTTCTGGAATATATAAATTCATTTTTCAATCTGAAATCGGAGGCTAGTGGTTATTCCGGCTGCTTCCACAGTCGCGAAGACGAGGAGCGGTGTGTGGAATCGTTTTGGCAGAGTGACAGGATAAGGCTAGAGAAGGAAGCACTCAGGTATATCGCTGCCAAAACGGGTCTGGACAAACTCTGTCTCAACTCCATGAGGGGGAAATTGACGGAGAAGAACAATCGAAAAATGACCTAAATAATTACGAAGCCCAAAGATCTGTATGGATTTCTCTCCATTCCTGGCTTCGAGGTGATGAACCTCGTGTTTTCCAGCGATGACGTAGTCAGGATCTCGTGGAAGTATGGGGCAGACGAACACGTGCCTAGTCTGCCACATACATATGAGGTGATAGTAGCTTTCGTCACCGGGGTGCCAGGAAACATCTTTATCGCTACCTCGACCGGTTGAGAGAGATCGCAATATAGTGTGAAACGGACTATGTGATATACATTCAGCCGAGGGACGAAACCCAACTGAATGAAATAGAGGATAATTTGGGGTACCTGACCACGGAGTTGCGACCACACATTCATATCTGAATTTGTGTGTTGTGGTCCAAATTACTACGCATACAGGGTGTTCGATACTGTAAAAGGGGACAGTCAAACCGTCTGTAAAATAATGGGCATAACCCTCAAATAAAACGCGTCAAAATTGGTAAATATTGAAGGCATCAGGAACAAAATTTAAACGGGAAGAAGTGGGATGTAACCTCCCTGGTGAATGTACATACTGAAAAGAAGATCAAATGTAAGAAAAGGGCAGAACCGCATCTATTTTTAACGAACCTGAAAATAAAATGCATAGAATTTCATTTTTCAAGAGGCGGCGTTTAGGTGATAATACGCCCGTACCGTTTAGTTATAAATAGGGGTGGGTGAGTAGGGGTAAGGGTCGAGACTTAGCACAACCATCGGTGAGTGAAGACCTTAAATTCAAGCATCCGTACTAAAGTATATTGAGCGGAAATAGCTGTTCGTTTAAAACGACATTTTACGTACGTCTGCTAAAGAAAATCGCAGCCGTCTGCACCGAACGATAATTTGGTGTCAGAGCGAGAAGCCCGACGTTCCATAGCGTCAGTAGTTGCCCCTAAAAAGCACATATGACAAGGGTGTCCGGAAAAATTTGTTGGTGGGTGTGGCGAAAGTTTTCTCGTAATTCTAGACGATCTATTAACTGACGTTTATTTTAAGAAAGTGTGTGTGATTTTTACGAGAGGCAGCCTGTTACGCTAAGGGAAAATTTTGAAATAAGTACTTTGCAATTTTTTGTTTTGTAATTTTAATTTGTGTGTAAGTGTTACACAGCGTCTTTGGGAGCAAGATTAACGCGGGTATATGAAGTCATAGCTCCCTTTCTTTGTCTGAACTCAGAGTGGCTTCGGGCAGTCGCAGTCTTCCAGCGTCAGTGTGTGCGTGTGTAGCAATCCAAAGAGGAACAATTAGGCAGCACAACTCATTATAATTGTGATGTAACAAAGGGTGATAATTCTGGGCTGCATAGGGCAGTAATCACATTCAATAATCATAAGGAGTGTATGCTTGAGTGCATTTGTCAACAATCAAGTTGTTAATAATAACAGTTGAACGAACAGTATTAAATGAACATGCGTGTGCAATATAATACTGCATTATATAACTGTACAGTCAGTGAATAATTTGGTACTATATGATAACTAATTATTGTGTATGCAAATCGACATTAAGAGCGTTACTTTTAATAATAATCTATAACCGTTTATGGACCAGCAAGTACTGACAAACTAATACCCTGTTTGTAGCTTTATGTCCCTCGAGGCGGACGAGGCTATATAAAATTGGTCCCACCGTGCCGGATTATTTTGTTTACGGTGCCATACACAATTGGTCCTCCTAAACTGGGTAAACATTCAGGATTACTGGTTTTTTTTGGTGCCGCCAAAATTTGTTTACGCGTATAGAAGCCACGCTATATTACGCAACTCGCTAACAAAGGAAACGCGGCAGAATCTGTGACGACACCATAGAACGACACTCTCGTGCGACACAATAAAAATTACCTTGGCAGGCATTGGGTATCACACTTCCAAGGCGAATAACGAAGACCACCAACGAGATTTCCGAAGTCACCAACATTTATTAGCCTTTAGACGGGCCATTGAACCACGCATAACACCAGCTGTTGACTCGCACGAGACTGTATGGATACCACACGACGTACACAGTTCATCAGGCAGTGTGCTGTTACCAAAACAGTTCTTACAAGAATGCAGACATTCATCGAAACAGGTGATCGTAAACTAAACAATATTCAAGTCAGTTTTGTTTTATTTCCAAATATATGTAACAAGTTTAAAACCGCACAGAGTGAATTAGATTTGTCAGACGACACTGATTATGCGGTTGATAGGCAAAAATTTGAAGATCAATAATTTGAGGTTAAGGCAAAGTTCAAAGGACCCTCCGTCCAGACGTAACTCACCAAGGAGCAGCCTGTCAGATCACAGCAATCACACTCCGAGTTCAAATACGAGTGGCACACACATCAAGCTACCAACCATTGCATTGCCAACCTTCGAAGCTGACACATATAGCTGGTTACAATTCAGAGACACATTTGAGGCATTGATTGTTAATAACACAACCTTGTCTAATGTCCAGAAGTTGCACTGCCTCATTGCTTCACTCAAGAATGAAGTGAAAGATCTGATAAACAATTTACAAATTACAAATGAGAACTTTCTTGTTTCCTGGCAATTAGTAACACAGCGTTACTGTAACAAACGATTAATTGTCATGATGCAATCTAAGTATTTATGTCAAAGGCAGCAAATAAGGAAGAGAGACGCATCATCATTGCGCCAGTTAATTAATCATGTGTCGAGCCACATGAATGCTTTAAAAAACTTTATCATTGACTCTGCCTGTACAAGATTTAATTTTAAATCATTCGATGCTAGCCACACTCGACCTTGAAACTCAACGAGAATGGGAGCTTATCACCGCTTCACGCGTAGATGCACAAAAAACAGCAGAGTTAGTTACATTCCTTGAATCAAGGTGCAGAGCCCTTGAGATACTTCAGACAACTCAATCACTAAAACCTTTCCTAACATTTGACGATCATCACAATTAACCGAAAACAAGGTCAGTAAATCCTATTACAACGTAGCAACACAGCTACTGTGTTCTTTGTGTAATGGATCACGTAGACTGTTTAAATGTGATAAGTTTCTCAAAATGCAAGCTAAATAACGCTTTAACCATGCCAAGCAATCAGGACTTTGTTTCAACTGCTTGCAACCAATTCCTAGAAATTACACATGTTCGAAGCAAGTGTACCGATATTATTACAAGAGACATCATACCTTGCTGCACATAGACAGGAAAAATCAATAGAATAATGACAAAGGGTCAGTAACCAATGGTCCTGCAGATGCAAGAGGCAGCTCAACTGCAGAAGTTAATACATATTGTTCATTTAAGAGCAAAACTAGAAATCAAATTCTACTTGCCACAGCCATGGTGGAGGTTCAGAATAAATCCGGTTAATATGTTCCATGCAGAGCATTGTTAAACAGTGCTTCTCAATCGCACTTCATAACAGAGAGATGTGTACAACGTTTGAGGTTATCCAGAACACAGACACATGCAAAAATACAGGGCATATCTATTGTCAACTCTGAGACATATCAGAGTGACTCATTACATTTAAGGTCTAGGCATACAGACTGGCACACAACAATTAACTGTGCCATCTTTTCTCACATTATTGTTTCTACACCAGCCACCAAGTTGGACACAAGTACCTGGAAAATTCCCAAGAACATCAAGTTCGCTGATGAACTGTTCGATCAACCAGGGGCATTGATCTACTAATTGCAGCTTACTTATTTTACGAGATGCTATGATCAGGCAAAAGGACACGTTCTGGCAATTATCCAGTTCTACAAGAGACAATTCTTGACTGGACACTCTCAGGTCGAACTCCAGCTACCACTACACAGCATGACCCTCAGCATACACTTGTGCTCCGAGAAGATAACAGTCTCGAGCACAGTTTAAACCGATTCTGGGATGTGGAAGCCGTGGAGCAATCGACCATGACAAAGGAACAGCTAGCCTGTGAACAACACTTCATTTGACACACAACCCTACAACCCGATGGAAGATTTGTTGTCAGACTGCCAACAAAGATGGATCCCAAGCAACTTGGATTTCTTCGACTCTCTGTAGACCGAAGACTACATGCAATTGAACGCAGACTGGAACGAGAACCAGAACTCAAGGTTCAATACCACAATTTCATGAAGGAATATGAAGAATTAGGTCACATGGTACTAGTGAACTTTCAAGAGTGGAGGCAACCATGCTACGTTCTACTACATCATGCAGTCTTCAAGAAAACATATACCACAACATGGACCCGAGTTGTGTTCGATGGAAGTGCCAAGAATTCCAATGAATTGACACTAAATGACATACATCATGTAGTTCCTACCGTTTAACAGGACATGTATTCAATTGTACTGCAGTTCAGAACCCATCAAGTGTGCTTCACAGGTGACATAGCAAAGATGTACAGGCAGATTAACGTACATCAACATGAAAGGGATCTAGAAAGAATTCTATGGTGATATTCTTCTGACGAACCGTTTCAAGAGTACAACCTCACAACTCTAACATATGGAAACTCTTCAGTTCCATATCTGGCAACACGTTGCCTAAAGAAGTTAGCAGATGACAACAAGTGTCAACACCCAAGGACTGCTCATATGCTGAGCAATGATTTTATGTTGATGATTTACTAAGTGGCACCTCAAACATTCAAGATGCAATTAAGCTGCAACAAGAAATATCTTCTCTGCTTCAAACAGCAGGATTTACATTGAGAAAGTGGGCATTAAACCACTCTACTTTCTTGGATAATATTCCAAGGGAGTTGCAAGAAACACAACAGACATTATCCCTGGATAATGAAGATGGAGTTACAACGCTCGGATTACTATGGAATCCAACAAATGTTCAGCTGCAAGTCAAGAACAACACCACACAGGTGCAACAAACAAACTCCACAGCGAGTACAAAACGAAAGTTGCTAACCACTACAGCATCAATATTTGATCATCTCGGACTGCTCAGTCCAGCTCTCATTGCATACAAAATATTTCTACAGAAATTTTGGCAAGAAAAATTTCATTGAGATGAACTATTTCCAGCTCATCTACAACCAGAATGGAATCACCTGCTACAAACTATTCCTAAATTGTCGCAACTCAAGATAAACCGGAAGGTTATCTGCTCCAATGTTGTTAATATTCAACTACATGGATGTTGTGACATCAGTGAACGAACTTATGGAGCCAGCCTCTACATGCGCTCCTCAAACTGTAACGACAAGACATATTGTTAACTTCTATGCTCCACATCGAAGGTGGCACCACTGAAACAATTAACCATACCAAGTTTTGAGCATTGTGCAGCCACATTGTTGTCCAAACTGTACAAGCAGGCCATAGGCGCCCTCACATTAACAATAAATGAGTCCTACCTATTGACAGATTCTTCTATTTTACTCACATGGATACAGGTTCCACCAAACAATGGGAAGACATTTGTAGGCAACAGAGTTGCTCTCATTCAAGAAAAAGCAGCATCAGCTTCATGTAGACATGTACCATCTCAATCCAATCCTGCTGATCTCATTTCAAGAGGAATTG
>Ga0131853_10018440_pt1 | contig 12696 bp, 8 predicted proteins | sample TergutLab28metaG_FD_92764 | JGI IMG/M metagenome (GOLD analysis project Ga0131853, IMG submission 92764) | Labiotermes labralis P1 segment gut microbial communities from Petit-Saut dam, French Guiana - Lab288 P1 (version 2) (version 2) | ecosystem: Host-associated > Arthropoda: Insects >...
CATACATCACAAACAAATTCCTCCACCTCTGCTTGGTGTCAGAGCCGTCAATGTCAAGCTGCTTGCTGCCAGTTCCTTCCATGTTGACTTCTACAGAATAATTACCCTGATAAATGTCGGTGCGCCGTATTATAATGGTCTTGCGCCCCCTGATAATATTGCGCAGCTGAAACTGCATTGAGCCACCTATCCAGCGCTTTACCGTATCGTGAACCAGCACCCCGTCCGGGTAATAAAATGCCTCGTTGGAAGTGGAAGGATGGGCGCAGTCCAAAAGCTCTACCTTATGGCTTTCAACCGATTCTCTTGAGCCAAGACTCACAGTGTCTACAAGCGTGTACCTGTCCTCGCCAAAAAGCAGAATATGGGGCATAGTATAGCTTATGTACTTGATATCGTCGTCGCTCACCTCATTGGCAATAAGTATCTTCTTGACGTTTTCCATCACAGCCCGATGAGTCTTCAGGATTATGTCGATTTCTTCATAGCTGTTGCTGTAGCTCTTCAGGCGATCGCCCAATTCGTACATAGCCGTCCGCGCTATTTCATAGGCGTTTTTTGACGTATATATACGCCCAACTTCCTCATGTTCACGCTCGTGCTCTCCAATCTCGAAGAGTATCTGGTGATCAAAGTCAAACAGTGGTGCCACTAAATGGATGACATCCTCAAAGGAAATGCCTGCACACTGGACTATCATTTTTGCCGTCATCGCAGATGTTTGAAGGTTCCTCAACGCTGGCAACGGTATGACTTCATGGCTCGATGCCGCTACCGTCAAGGTATAGTCCAGCAGCTCCACAAGGAATTTCAAAAGGTAATTTGAAACCCCCTTCTTTATCCTAGCCGCATACGGCACAAAACGGTAATCCAGGGCGTTTGTCCCCGGATCTGAAAAGTCAGAATTGTTCTGCACTTCCTGTATGCCGCCGCCGCCTTCTTCCGCAAGCTGTATACGGGCAAGTTCTATTTCTAAAGCTGCCTCGCGTATTTCCGGCACGATGTCCAGCTTCACCGTCTCAAGGCGCTTTTGATATCCCTGTAAATCAGGGTTGTCCTTGTTCTGGAAATAGTCGTCCAGGCGTTCCTCATACTTTATTACAACATACGCCGTAGCCGGGAGCTTAAATTTCTTAGGGTCCAGCACCAGCACTTGCGGCTCGTACAGAAAAAGCGGCCGCCCCATGCCGTCAATAGCCACCCCGCGCCCGACAAGCAGAGTAATGAGCCCGCCCTTCGTCTTCTCCGACTGCACCTGCAGGGAGTCCAAGAAACCGCCGACCACTCCAAACCCATGGAACAGGCTGTTATATAGAAGCTCCTTGCTAAAGTGGTAGTCCTCTACTGCGTTCCAGTATGCCGGGCCAACTTGAAGCCCCGGGAAAAAGTTTGCGCGTTTGAAGGTTTCAAGCTTTTCTTCCATATCACCCCTTTATCTCTATCTGGCAGTTTAGACGCTTATGCCTCCGTCAATGCCCATAACTGTATCGTCGTATATGATCGTCGTTGACCTTGACTTCTTTTTCGCCTTTTCAAAGCTTATATACGCCCTTGTATGCGCCGGTTTTTCTCTTTGAACTATAAGCGACAGCCGCCTTATGAGTGTGTCGGAAAATTTGTTGCGCAAAACAGGGAAGTGGATGGTAAAGGAATTGTCTTTATCCCCAACGTCCATAAGCGCAGCCTCTGCTTTCCCATCAGCTTCGATGAGCATCGTCGAATATGGCGCCTCGCCTTCCATTATTTCTGGCGCTATACCGGCGACTATTGCCAAATGCGCCCGCAGACCAATGGCTGTACCGCGATAGCGGTACAGCGGTATCGCATACTGCAAAAAGCGCCTTACTTCCAATTCGCCGCCAAGAGTGTCCAAATGAATTCCAAGCCAGTCGGCAAGCACGGGCAAGAAGCGCGAAGGGCTTTCCATTGGGCGGAAATGCTTGTCCATGTTGTCAAGCGTAATGGCAGTATCGTTCATAATGTGCTGGAAAACCATCAAAAAGCCGCGCAAGAACTCATTGCTCTGGTACGTCGAAGGCAGATGCCTTATAGGGTTGCCGGAAGCCGCTTCCAGCATTACCCCTGCGCCCCCTTCACCGTACGAACTGCCAAGAACAGTGAAACGCGGATATGGTGATTCAACATAGCGGATGTCTATTTTTTTCTCGTCCAGATGCGAGTTATCTGCCAGAGCCTGCTTTCTGGCACGGTATATGTCTAGCCCTGCGTACCTTGGCTTCATACTCCTTTTTGTCATTTTTTTGTCGGCATATATGGGCTTAGCCCTTGCCTTCCTCCTTCTGCTTGTAAAGCGTCATGTCCTCGTACAGCTTCGGGAGCTTTAGGGCAGTTAGGGCATCGCAGTACGGGCAGGCAAACACGACTTCCTCGTCGGTTTCCCCGTTAAGCTCCTTGTAAAGCGCTTGCAGGTACAAGAAATCTGCCTCATACAGGCACTCTATCATTTCAACAGTAACAGGCTTCAGCGCTTCAAAATCGGTGATCACCTTTGCCAGAAGCAGAACGTCACGGTAGCGGGCTGTCATTGCAAGATCATCCGAATTTTGAATCTCTATCTCGTCTCGGATAGTGGCAAGGCGAATATGACCTTTGCGGTAAAGCTTATCTTCCCACAAAAACCCGAACGGGAGGAAAAAAGCCGTGGAGCCGTCGTTCACTTGCTACCTCCAAACACTTTCACAGCTTCAGGCGCCCCCTGCTCATAGAAAGACGCTTTGATTTCGCGATCCAAGACTGCGCCCAAGCTGTCTTCCAGATCTTTTGTCAGGCTCAAGCACGACTTACCTTCGCCGCCTGCAACATTGATCGTAACCGTCCCGTCATAAGCGATCTGTATGTCGAGTTCCTGCTTATTAGCCACGCACTCCTCCTAGTTAATCCCAACGCTGGACCCTTTTATGTCTATGCCCTTTCCAGCATCCGTTTTCCAGCCTTGTTCAGCTTCAGAGTGAAACTGGTCGGCGCTTATGCTGAACTGCTTTTCGCTTTCGATCGAAACTTCTTCCGCCTCGATCGAAACTTCCTTCTCCGCCCCAAATGTCAGGTCATGCTCGGACACCATGCTCACCTGCTCGTCAGCATCGCTGAACTCAAGGCGGGTTTTAGCACCTGCCGAAATGATCTGTAGCTTCTCCGCCCCTTCAGTGTCATCGAACACCAGCATCCCGCCAGTCGCGCTCTTGAAAAATCTAAGGGCGTTTTTACCGTCTTTGTTTAAATCAGCCCCAGCGTTCTCTCCAGTTTCTGGCGGTGCCGCCTCGTTATTCCATGTAGAACCGATAGCCACTTTCTGCATGTCGCCCATGCCCATCGAAGCCACCAGCACTTGGTCTCCAACATTCGGGATAAAGCTAAAACCAGCTTCGTGGGTTGCAAAAGGTGTTGTTACAGGTATCCAATTGGTGACAATATCTTCTTCGCCTATTTTGGCTGCCATTATGCGGTTGAGCCCGTCAGGGTCTATGTTATCGGTTACTTTTGCCCAGTAGAGGTGCTGAAACACCATGCATCCGCCTCCTTAAAATGCCTGTACTGGTACTATCATATCATTGCTGGCTATTAAAAGCAAGTTCTTTGGCTTGCAAAATTCAAGAGTTACACTTCCGACAAATTTCTGATACACTTTAAGAAGTGCGTACTTCAGTACAACCACCACAATGAGGATTTCCTGCTAATTGTTAACGGGCTATTCAAAAAAATGGAAATATGATAGTCTAGGGGCTAGCATTAATTGGAGATAGGCATGGCTATTTATGAACAATTCTAAGGAATTGGTACTTGTTTTTCAAGTAAAAAACACTCAAAATTCCTATGCGCGTTGTTTGAGTGCTATTAATCACTTTGAAGATGATATTCTCAATTCTGGCAAGTCAGCGGAGGGCTTCTATCGCCATGCAAAAACTATTCCCTCTGAGGAATTCACCTTTCAGGTAAATCAGCGTAGTAATGGACCAAACGACAAAATGGAATCCCCTTTGAAGCCCAGTGAATATGCTCGGATTCCTGTGAGCGAGAAAGAAGAAGAAAAAAAATTACTCAAAGATGCTATTGAGTTCTGGCAAAAAAATCCTAACAAATCAAGGCGTCCTTTATATCATATTCGTGTTGAATTTGATTATGAACCTAAATCGGGAGAATACAAAAATATAGAAAACCTCCAGTTTTTGGCTATGCTTATGCAGCAGGTTTTTATAACTTGCTTTAAGGGGAATACTGATTTTGCACCTGACAAACTAAAGGAGCGCTTGAGTATATTTTTGATACCGCATACAGGAGTCACATATCGTTTTGCTGGAGAAGACACTGCTCCCGATTGCCGCTTATACTCTCAAGCTTCCCAATATCTCGGGTTAATTGCAAAAATGCACACTGGTGTTATTCATGCGTATAAACCAAATGATAAATCTGACAAACCCGATAAAGTTAGTGCTCTTGATTTTACTAAGCGGAAAAGAAACAAGATGTTGCTCCCCTTGTTGTATCTGGGAGAAGGCAAAGTTACCGTAAAAGATAATTATAGTGCAATTTTTGATACGGAAGGGATGCCAAATGCTAAAACAATCGAATCGGCTCTGAGAGGGCGTTATCATGACAACGACCCGAAACCATTCGGGAAGGCAAACGAAAAGAATCCTCACGAAGCAATAGCAGATACAATTCTTAATGAAGCCAGGGCATGGCTATTGAATATATTTGCATTTAAAGATAACCCAAAAAAAGTTGCCGAAGAGAGTGATGAAAATAAAATGCTTGAGTTAGGACGTGAGAATATTGAAAAATACATTACTCAAATTACAGATCATATCAATATAGATAAATGTGACAGATTTAGCTTTGCATTATTTTGTTATTTATTTGTTTTTGATAAGGATGATGAGACAGTAATAAGAAAAACCATAACAAATACGATGAAGTTAGCTTGTGAATTGGGAAATGCGGTACGCCAGATTGTTCAAAATTCAATTCAGCATTCTCAATATCACGCATGTTATATTTCTTTTTTCAAAGAAAAAAACATAAATAATGAATACCAAATTTGTGTTAGAGTAACCGATCTCAATTCACAAAAAACAATAATTGAGACATTTCATGAAACATTGAAAACAGATGGTAAATACGAAGATTTTAGCAATATTAAAATAACAATAGCACAGCTTCTCAGTGAATTTGATTCGCAATTGCCAGATAATGTTTTAGAGGCTTGGTATAATTTTAGAAAGAAAGATTCAGTCGCACATATTGGGCTTATAATATTTAATAATATCTTAAAGAAATGTCAATGCAAAAACTTGCACATTATAAGTAGTAAGGAGCGTTTTCTTGATAAAGAGTATAATGAATTCATAGGCGGTATTGATTATGCGAATAAAACTGCCAACACTGCAAAGGAAGTACCAGTCATTCCTGGTACGCAAATCTACTTTGCTATACCTATAAAACCATTTCTGGAAAGTCTACCAGTTAATCTCGTTCAATTAGATAATAATAATGCATTTAGTGAAAACTACGAGGCTTTTGCTCATTATTTGGATTATACTGTTTCTAAAAATTTATGGGCTCAGCATGAGAAAGATTTGACTACGGCTTTAGAGTTCTGCAAGAACGAGCGGATAACTAGTGCCATTTCAAAGATTGCAATGCAAAAGCAATGGGAAAAATTCTGGAAGAATTTACTAGATCTGTTGCCAGATAACCTTAAAAAGATACATTGGTACGATATCCAGGAAGCAACAGAAGACTTTCGTGCATTTTTGTCAAATAAGGATAATTGTGAAATTTTCATCAAGGGATTTTTTGCTATAGCATCTGATTATCGTATTAAAAATATTACAAAAGACAAAATATATGAGCCTTCTTGTTTTTATTTTGAAAATTTACCTTCTCATTTTGTAGATATACTTCTTGAAGTTGGTGTATCGTTGTCATTCATGGATTTTTCGCAAAATTTACAAGTGTTTTTTTCATGTAAAGAGGAAAAAGAAAAAAACAATGAACCTAAATATTTGTCACGGCAGATATCACTATTGGGAAAATGTATAGGATATGTAATTCAAAATGCATATATTATGTCATTGGAACATGGAGAAAAAAACATAGAGCAATCTTACTATAACCGCGCTTCTGAATTACTATTGCCATATGCAAAAGTATTAAAACAGGAAAATAAAGAAGAAAAAGAGTGTGCCGAACTAAAGGTTTGCCCCTTTACGGTTTTTGAACTAGATAAAAGCCAAAGTAAACCGCAATATTTTGAACAACTAAAAAAAATAGCAGAACAGCCCTTGGTGCATGAAGATAAAAGTAAAAGAGGTTACCAATTTAAAGATATCCATATGAGGTTAGGAAATAAATTACATCTTGATTCTTTTTTTGAAATGTCATTTTTATTTTACAGAACATCGGTTGCAAATAGGGCTGCTTTTTATATTTTACAAAAAATTAAAGAAACGCTAAAAGAAATGCTAGATAGTCATGAAAAAAACAATAAAGAAGGTAAGATAGTTTTTTATGGATATGCTTCGTATTCTCAGGCTCTTGTATTTTCATTATGTGAAATTCTAAAAATATATTTTGATACTTTAAGAATAAAAAATGTAGATAAAAAGGTATTTTATGCTGCCTACCAATACAATTTACAATCTGAAACTGATTATTATGGGGGAATTGACAGGCATACAGATAAAATACAAATTTACAGTACATTGGACGAAGATGAAGATGAAAATGAAAATAAAAATAGGAAAGTAAGTACATTTGTTGTACAAATCGTTCCCATTGCCACTACCTTGACAACGTTTGATAAGATGAGAGAAAAATATGAAAAAGATCGTGGATATAAAGAAAGTTCAAAAATTATTTCTAATTTTAATATATTTCTTGTTCGCGATAAAAATGGTAAAAGAAATACGCTATCAGAAATTGAAGGTGTTACATGGGAGTCTATAGATTCAGATAAATGTGAAATAATTGTAAAGGGAGAAATCTTAAGAAGGCTGAGGGATAACCCAAAGGTATCATATATCATTAATGCAGATTGCCGCTGGTACAGACCGATTGATTGTCAACATTGTTTTCCAAAAGATGTTACTAATGAACATCCCTTGATAGAAACAGATCCAACATCAACAGTACCAACTCTTCAAATTTATCAAGAACCAGTGCAAAAAAAAGAACTAATTTTTCAATCAGAAAATACTGATCGATTGAAAGAGTTATCAGGTTGTGTATATTATGGGCATTTTGCACGTGGGAAAAATCATTATCAATTTTACATCAATACACAAGAATATATCTCAAAAAGTGAAGTAAAGAAAAAACTAAAAAAATGGTTGCAGGGCGAGCGAAAAAAGGAAGATTTGCGTATACATGATGAACCTGTAACACCGCTACTTAATATCATTTTTGCGCCTGAACATAATACCAACGTAGGATTTTCACAGATTGTCAACACCTATTTTTTTAATGGTACTGCTGAAATTGTATCAATCAATGTTGATAAGCAATATCGCTCAAATTTTATTTGCGAGCACGATGCCTTAAAACAGACAATTAGCCGCTTGCATGAAGAAAATAGAAATAAACGACCCGTTCGTTTCTTCTTTGTTGATGACGCAATCGTAACTGGAGGAAGTTACTATAGAGCAAGAGATCTTCTAGGATCATTAATACCAAATGAATACAAGATATTATATCCCAATTTTTTATTTTCGAAATGTTTTTTCTTGATTGACAGAACATCCCAATCTACACAAGAATCTTATGTCTTAAGACCTAGTGAAAATTTCCTAGCATTTTGTAGAATTAATATCTCAAATATGCGTAAGCAGGGAGATTCTTGTATTGGATGCAAGCTTAAATTTGAATCGGAGTCTTTATTTAAGCGTAGCTCTACACGAAGTTTTGCCAATTATTGGGCAAAGAAAACACAAGATTATACTCCACAATTGTTTAATAAGATAGATAAAGAGAACCACGATAAAGCGAAAGCTTTTATACGTCTTCTGCTTACACATGCTTTTACTAGTATTATAAAAAATAGTAATTCAGTAAACTATGGAGAGGCAATAGGATCTATCTTCCGTATAGTTTTGCAAGAACCTCTGAGTCCTCATGAAAATGAGAACTATCGTGAGGGAATTGATCTTGTTCGAAAATCATTTGAAGTTCTACATGGCAATAGTAATGAAAAAATACTTTGCCTTCTTGAACATGCGATTAAAATTTTAACACGACCCTTCTTGTTTTATAATTTTAAATTGAAAAAAGATGTTTTAAGATTTATTATTCGCATATTAGAAGCAATTTGGGATGATAACCCCAGAAGCGGGAAAGACACTGTACTTGAGAATTTAAAAAGTGTTCTTCTTTCTGTAAGTCTAAACAGGCAATTATATTTTGTTCAAGATTGCCTATTTAAAGCATTTGCAGATATGAAAAGCACGTATCTCCTTAGAAAAGAAACTATTAAAAAAGCCTACCTATTTTCTCTAAAATATACTGATCAGCAAAGCAAAGATGCGTGTCGCTGTTATAGTGATAACGAGAAAGACTTAGAATTTTGTATTGCATCTGTGCAGAGCATAAAAAATAAATCAGATTATCCTTGTGAAAACTCTTTAATCCGCTGTTACTGGAAAAAGTATGCTTTTCAACTTCACAGAATTCTTGATGGCAGTGATGATGAAACACGTTCTTTGTGGATGGAGTATTTGCTTACAAGTGGTGAAGAAAAATCAACAGAAAAAGAGGCGAAGAAAGGCTCGATAGAACCTCTGTATGAATCAATAATTTCAGATAGCATCTTTTTAAAAACTGAAGAAAGTGCAAAAGGATTTTTTAGAGAATTTTGCCGGGAAATTTTTCTCCAGAATTCCCGTCTTCTTTATGATGGAATTAAGAAGAAATCAAACAGTGACAAAAAACAAAATGAATCTGAGACACAAACTGATTCTACTGAAGACAATTACTTTTTAAAAAATATCGAAGAACTACGTAAAAGAGACTTTGAATGGGCATCCATTGGAACGGCAACAATTAATGATACTATTACAACAGCAGAAATAGCCTTATTCGATTTTATATCGGAGAAAAATGAGAAAGACACGGAGAAAAAATATAAGGAATTCATCGAAACGATACATTGCATGATAAAATCTAAGTATCAATTAGAAAATACACATATTGATATTGCTCTAATTGTTGAAAAAGATAGCGATGGGCAAATAAGTATGAATACACTTGATATTCTAAACTACTACCAAGATGATAGTAACAAACAAGAGGTGTATAAAGATGATAAGCTAGGTGAGGAGGAAAGGACTATAAAAGCAAAAACCACCATAAAAAAAAGGATTATGTGTGCATTGGGGAAAAACAATCCGCCAAAAATCTATACTCATTCTCGTCTAGTTGATGATGGCTATTGTTTAATATTGCCTGATAGCAGTAATACAGCGAGTGTAAATTATAATTTTGATGAAGATAATGACAACACTTTCTACCAGAAACCATTTTTTATTTTACGTTTTGACAATGATTTAATTAAGAAAAACTCTGAACTAAATGGCAGACTAGAATCTATTGAAAAAGTTTATCTCTATGTGGGTTTTAATTTTCCTACCTCTGAAATAGAAATGGGGAAAATTATTCCCATCTTAGTAATGCGTGATATTTTATTATACCGTAACAGTATCATGCATATTTTTGAGCAGGATTTTAACAGCTACTTAATGCAAGCATGGGCAAAAAAGAATAGTGAGAATACGATCATGTTTCATGAAAAAGCGGTGAGCCACTCAACAAATTCAGATGATAAGCTTACAACGTTGCTTTGGAAATTTGAAGGTGAACCCACGGAAGAGGATTATGAATGGCTACTATTTAGAAATTATACCAATACTCAAATTGCTAAGCTTTTTAATAGAACACTATCACTACTATCAAGCAGGCAATTTGATACGAGAGAGCCTAAACTTTATCTACCAGAAAGTTTTTGCACAGAAAAACAAGATGATACATTTACGTCACCTGCAATAGATTTTAAAGGTGTATTTAACTTGGATTCTTCTGACGATAGGCGTGTTATATTATGCAGTAAAATCATCGATTTTTTTGGTGTTAATGATTTGAAAAACTCTAAGATTATTTCCGCTACTATTCGAGATAGAAATGGGTCACAGGAAAAGTACTATTTTAATAAAGAATATCTTAAATGCATACTATTTGATATTTTTCTATCTGCCGCCAAATACTGGCATGAAGATGTGGATTTTTTAAAAAGAGTTGAAGCGCTTATGGAACTTAAAAGAGGCTACGCTGAAGCAGCTGTGGATAGTATGTCAAAAAAGTCATACGACAAGTCCCGATGCAAACTTCTATTGATTCATGAAAAGAATAATCTTATCATTATTAATCCTGCAAGGAAAATAAGCAACCATATCCTTAACAGGTGGGAAGAAGAGACGAAAATGATTAAAAATCGGTTATCAAATCCATACGACTCATTTGATGGGCATTTGAGCTTATTTACAATTAGCAATTACATCAAAGGGATATGGGGGAAAGAGCTAAAGGAAGATAGTATTGACGAACTTCCTTCATTTGAATACTATGAACTTAAAGAATTACCACTTGAATGGCAAAACTCTCTATGTAAAAACTGGGGAGGGGAAAACCAAGTAGGAGCAGTACCATTATGGTTTGTCTCCAAGTTACCAATTTTGGAAGAGGAGAGTCTATGAAAATTAAAGAATTATTTTGGATTGATGATGACATTACTGAAGTAACACGTTCGGCAGCTCGTCTGTTTCCTCTATTGTGGGGTCATGATTGTCGAAATAATATAATTCTTGTTGGAAATCACTATATGGAAGGAAAATCATGTGGATTTTTGACAGAACAAAATATAAAAGAACTACGTGAATATATTTACGATTCTTTTGCAATATTTTGTAACATAGAAGCTAGGAAACGAGGAGGAACTTGCACTGAAGCCAATGTATGGGATGAAAAGGAAAAGCTGATTGATGACTCTATGCGGATCGATATAGCTGATTATGAAGGAAAAAATAAGGACACTATTGCTGCCGATATTGTTAATAAACTTGAAGAAGTTACCAATAAAGTTACAGACAAATCATATATTGGTCTCGATTGTAAACTTTTTAGGGGAGAGGAATTTGAGGAGGAACCACTAGTAGAAAAACTATTTCGCCATTTATCAACAACTGAAAGAACCGAAAAATATAAAGTTTTCCCTTATACAAAAAGTATTAATCCTATATCAGAGGCACTAGAAAATAAGTTTCCCCTGTACATGTGTTTCTACGTGAAAAAATTATGGACTATAAATTTAACAATAGTAGTGCTAAAGAGCGAGAGGAGTTTCTAAAATTCCTAGAAATTCCTAAAAATTTAATTAAGGATGGAGATAGTGAAAACAATAGAGACTACTGCTAAACAAAAATTGATTAAAAAATTGGTTTGTGAATTGATTAATAAAGAAAAATCTGAGCTTATTTCGGAAGAATTAGAAAAAATTGAAGTGTTTTCTCATTATACTTCAATTTCAAAACTGTTTTATATTCTTGAAAGTGATTCTTTTTGGCTATCTGGTCTTCGTTTTTCAAATGATAGTTCTGAAGAAAATCTTTTTGGTGATGATTGGATTAAGAGTAATAAATATAAAAGTGATAATTTTGTCCTATGTGGTTCTAATAATGAAGACATCCTAAGCCAGTGGAGAGGTTATTGCCCCAATGGTGGTGCATCGATAACCTTAGATCTTTTTGAGATTCATAAATATCATGTGTTGCATCCTAATTTTAAAGATAATGATGTAGAAAACTATATGGGTATAGATGCTCTTGGCATACCTGTTTTATATGGAGAAATTGAGAGTTCATATAAACCAATAAAAGATGGGAGTAAAGGTGTACAGAGCATTGCAAAAGAAATTCAAGAAATTCTGGGAAAAGATGATACATATAAATCGCTCACTATAAATGATTTTGTCCCTTACATTAAACATAAGGATTTTAGCGAAGAGCAGGAAACTCGGCTTTTATTTTCAAATTCTAATGGTGAGTTATCTGAGTATGTTCGATTTCGCCCGCTAAAAAATGGTACAAAAGTTCCATATATTGTTATAAAAAACGGATATATTAAAGATTCAGATAAAACTAAGGAGGGCACATCAAGGAAAAACATAGAAAAGATATGGAAAAACCAGAAGAGTAGAAGGAAAGTAATAATACCTTACTGCTCAAACCAACGTAATATACATTCTTTAATGCGCAAATACATAGGCAGCAAGTTTCAGAAAGTTCGTATTTATTGCGAGGGGCATCTTCCAATAAGAAAGATAACTATTGCCCCAATGCCTGACCAAAACCGTATCAAAGAACAAGTTAAACGTTTTTGCGACAGCAAGTATTGGCTAGAAGATGTAGAAGTAACGGTATCGAATACCCCTTATGTTTTTAGTATTAACAATTTGGCTCTTGACTAGGATTTTTCTAATTATTTGAATAATTACTGACAATCAGTAGGAAATCTTCAATAGATAACTGTCGAGTGTACTGCTTACGCTGAACTTGCCGTTTTTCCGGCAAGCTAATAAGGTGTGTTAGGTACTGGCATTTATTGCCCGCCAGTATTCCCGTCTTTTAATAAATG
>Ga0131853_10018442_pt1 | contig 12695 bp, 9 predicted proteins | sample TergutLab28metaG_FD_92764 | JGI IMG/M metagenome (GOLD analysis project Ga0131853, IMG submission 92764) | Labiotermes labralis P1 segment gut microbial communities from Petit-Saut dam, French Guiana - Lab288 P1 (version 2) (version 2) | ecosystem: Host-associated > Arthropoda: Insects >...
ACAGAGATTAACGGCTGTGGGGAACCGTTGCGCTGACCACGTGACACCCCTCTATCCGCAAAAGTTGGCACTAACTTCGCCGACCGGCGGCGGCCGCTCTGTCGGTATAGTTCGCGTGCGGACCAAGGCCACAGAGTTTTTTATAGTACGTGTGGGCATGTGCATTTGTGCCTCATTTTCGTTACTTGTACGACCGTACTATATCGTCCAATTGAATTTGGTCACAAAAACGGTACTCGTTGCAGAATATTAATTCTCTGATTTTATAAATGTGTCACGTAAAGTAGCATAAACGTCACTTAAGAGATGCTTTACTCAAATGCTGTCAAGGGTTCTGGCTGCTCTGATTTTAATTACGCTGCCTTCTGCCATTTCGCGCTGTGCACACTTATACGCAAATATCTGTCGACCAAGATACACAGCGTCACGACTCAGAGTACCATAATCTTTTTCACTCCTTTTTGTCGCATTTCATATATATCCAATTTCATTACAGATCCCATGATAAAGAATATTTCTTGAAATACTGATACAGCTCTTCGGTTATCAACCAATATTCATTCATTAGTATTCAGCCCTAGAGGCCGGTCCGGCAGGAACCAGAGCCCGGTTATGGAACCGATGTGGCTCTTGGCACACTGCATCCTAGTCAAATTCTTGGGAATAGTTTGCCATTGCTTTTCCCCGCCTTTAGATGTTCCCTCTTTCGCCACCACGTGCCTCTGCGTCCTCAGCGACGCGAGAGATCCTAGTAGCGAACTGCGGGCGAGAAAGATGTCCGGTAGTAATTTTGCCTAAATTCCGACTTCCACGTAAATTTAGGGATCTTTTACATGCCGCAAATCTACGACTTGGGACCGACGGCTTTACTTCCCCTCCGAAGGAAGGCATGCTGAGGATTTTTTTCGCCCTAAAGATCTGACGGCTTCGGCAGGGTTTGAACCCGCGAACTTGGGTACCAAGGGTCAGCACGCTACCTCTAGACCATACCGGTACCATAATTGTATTGAATTTAGAAGTCTGTTTCCGCGTTAAAATAGCCAACCATTTGACTCTGTCTTTTGGCAGATGGGTCAGTCACAGTTTTGTCTCCTCCTATCACATATATTCAAGACTAATTTGAGTAAGGAAATTAACATTTGTTTCACAGTTTTGGCTGTTGATAACCTCCGTAGCGTCAGTGCTCTCTTTTGCATCAAATTCCGATTGTTTACACTTTGCAACAAGTGAATGCTAGAAAGAGACCATCTGAGAAAAGGAAACGTACAACATTTTCCAAGCTTGGAAGTGAGACCCATCTCACGGCGAAATGGTAGAAGCTGCAAGTTGTTGTAAGCTGGTAAAGGAGAATGTGTACAGAGGGAACACCAGGGTTACACACGGTTATCCATCGATCGCTGTTGCCTCGAAATATTAGTTCGATATATCGAGGGCATGGAATGTTCCGAAACGTAGCGCCAGATGGCATAGCAGTGTGGGTTTTAGAAAAATGGGCTCGTTGCTCTAGTCCGTGTGCGTGCGTGTTTTGGAATGTTACTGTACAAAGAAAACTGTTTAATGTCTTGAAATGTCTACTTGAAAGACTGGTGTTTGTTCCTGTTTCAAAACACAAAGTACCCTTTAATAGTAAACTATCGTAGAATTAAAATTACCATTTTGAAATTATGTTTGGACTGTACCTGAATTTGGGAAAATGACTTTTTAAAAATTAGGACACAGCGAATCGCGGTCTTAAACATACTAGAAGAACATTACCGAGGAGAATACTGGAGGAGTGGCTTGTAAAATCTTGATCTTAAACGACTTGGATCGGAACAGAGATCGCAAGGGGACGCATTGCAAAGCGCCGCAAAAGCCGATTAACTAAATACCTTCCAACTGCTTGGAGAAAATTCTGAAATTTGAAATTAGTACAACGTCTTTGATTAGAAAACAGCTCTTTTCATTAAACAAGATGAACCGGCAGTCCTTTTCGCTTGATCTTCTTCATTAGTGTTTTCTGTTGAATTCTAACAGAACATTCATAGTAACATCCCTTTCTAACACGAGTCACATTAATATATTTCAAGCCATTTTGTTTCCTAACGTAGGCGTCAGTTTAATATATTCTTTGCCATGCAGCAGGACACGTGGATCCAAAGACGAACGGACGTGAAAGGTTGAAAACACGTGTAGCAGGTTGTTTAATTAGGTAAGCGGTTTGTTGCTTATTTCAGTCAGGGACACAAACCGATTTACTCATTCGGAGCCCGGAGTTCGGATCGTCATCAAAGCTGTCGCACGTGACTCTAAATTTTCACAGCCCAATATAATAATAATAATAGTGTCAAAGAGACAATTCTACTACGTCACGCTTAAATTATCATAAAATTTCCAGTTACCCTGCAGTCTGTCTGCAGTCAATGCAGCCTTCTGAAGGACGGGTTACTTGAAATAAAATTTACGAACTGTGTTGTTATTTCCAACAAGTCTTACTTACGGTGCGATCCATGTTCAAAGTGAAGTCTACACGAACACACTGAGCCTACATTGACAGGCACCGTCTTTATCTACCTGTCCACCACAGTGTGCACATTCCTTGTCTTTGAAGTGTAACGATGATGGCACCGGCCTCCAGAACGGCGCAGAATTTTCGGTCTAGTGAATGAACGAATTAAAACGAAAATGGCTCCATGTTAGTACTATTATAGGAAAGACAGACGAAGCATAATCGGTACAGCTACTCGGTTACGGGCTGGGCGGTCCGGGATTTGCATCCCGGTAGGAGCAACAGATTTATTTTACTTCCAAAACGTTCACACCGTCTCTGGGGTCCACCTACCCTTCTGTTTAATTAGTACCTGATTCTTTAGCGGCTGAACCGTTAAGTTAACCACTCCTGTCCATCTAGTATCAAGGTTACGAGCGGCTGGAACTTTGCTTCGACTCCAGGTACACGCCTTCGTGGTGTGGATAGCGACAAGTTTCCCTTTTAAATTTACCTTCGTTGAAAAAATTGCAGTAAATAGACAAATGTGTGTGTGTAAATGTTGTGATCTGTATTTTCAATAAATATGTTCACACAAACAGCGAATAAACAAAGAAGTAAGTATTTGACGGTAGTATTATTTTGAGTGTTTCGAGAATGATTGGTTCTTTTAACCTTTAGACGCCTAATGTCAACTCTAGTGGTCGTACCGCACTGCCAATGTCCCTCACCAGGAGTCTCAACACTATGTACACAGCAACAGGTATTTGTCATGTTAGTTATGTTGACTGTCTGCTACCGAGGTCAGGACCTGACCTCGGTAGCAGACAGTCAACATAACTAGCATGACAAATACCTGTTGCTGTGTACATAGTGTTGAGACTCCTGGTGAGGGACAGTAGATCTGTCCGAAACATATAGAGTTAGTTATAAAAATAAATTTGAGAAGTGGTGCATCTCGTTGGTTTTTATCATAAGAATATATCACGATGCACGGTCCTCTGAATGTCAAAATGACTGGTTCATTTAGGGTAATATGCCATTCAGGATATTTCAAACGCATGCCGTAGTTCTACTGAGAGTAATTTGTTTAGTATCATAGAACACATGACTATTGGGAGTTGACTGTCACATAGTGATGCCCTGTAGTTTCCTGAAAATTTGAGGGCAGAAATCAAAGCTGGTTTCTAAAGCACCACTGGGTGTGTGGAAAAATTTAAAATTTATTGTACAAATGATATTGAATTAACATTAATCGTATATTGAATAAGACAAATTTATCAAATTGAAGATTCTTTTAGGGTACGGAAATAATTTTTTTAAGTATTAATATGATTAACAGTAACCAAGATCAGTACATTATCATGTGTGTGGTGCAATTATGCAGTGCTTTAAATACACTTCATCATTAAATACAGTCATTAAACTACAGTATCTTTTCGATGGTGCTCTGTGCTGGATAATAGTTTGGGCTTCAGCTCGTGGTTATTACATGCTGTAGGCGCAGAACAGTAATCAGTATAAATGCGGTACGAGTCAGTCTTCCCATCAGCATATTACTATGGAAGTTCTTTTCCTGAGTAGTTATTAATTAGTCATTCGTCTGAGGAAATAATTTCTTTTATTAACCTTCTACAAGAATGAAAGGAAGAAATATTCACTGCTGTGAAATCAATCCTGGACCATTTTAGTTCACTTCACGCAATGAGTTTAATGGTTTTAACTCTAGTGTTGTCTAATTTCATGTTTATGGTTCCGTGCATCGCTGATCTATATTAATAATTGTGCGACGAAATGCAACACAAAGCAATCTATTTATTATTCTGCAAGTTCACTCTACATGTTTCGCGTGTCAACTACACCCATCATCAGGAGTACACAAAACTGTAATTACAGCCCCCGGTACTGTTCATATTTTTTTGTGCAGTTACCTCCCTCCAACGTGGCCAAGCTAGCTTAGCCAAGCTAAGTCGACACCCGAAACATGTAGAGTGAACTTGCAGAATAATAAATAGACTGCTTTGTGTTGCATCTCGTTGGGCAATTATTAATATAGCTTTATTGTTGTCTATTTGAAACTATAATATTGCCCTGCGTATTTTTCTTGTTTCTCTCGGGTATGTTACATGCCCAAAAACTATATGCTCAATAATCACTTAAAGGAATATGAGGTTAAGAATAATAAATGGGAAGTTCCTCATAATCCCTGCACTCCTTTCTCGTCTAGTGACATGGTCAATCAAATAGCCATATTTTAATTTTACAAATATTTAGCGATGTTGTCAGTTGTCTGTGTATTTCTTTGCAAATTGAACAGCACACACAATGGGATCATTTCGAAGTGAGTACGCCGTACTGTCTGTACAAAGTTAACCTCAACATACTTCCGGACGGTACTGATAATGAGAAACTGACGTTTTCAACCTTAATTTGCAGGATAATGTGGATGGCGAAGGTAAATTTTACTGGATAGTGTATATTGAAATACGCAAATAGGGTAGTGACGTGACCAAAGCTTCAATGCACTTGCTATCCTACACTGGGATGTGAAGGTTACTAAATTTCAGCTGATAGGATGCTGTATAGAGAAGCATGCAAGGTAATGAAGTAACACAGCTTCTTTTCACTGGATGCTGCATGCTGCAACGTGCGACGAAGTTTCATTTCACTGGATGCAGTATACTGAATATATAGGGTGATGACAGAGCTTCATTTCCCTAGATATTACAAAAGGAAATACGAGTATGTTTAGGGTTTGGTACGACAAAGTATCTTTCACTGGATGTGTGTGCTGAAATATACAGAGTGAAATTAAGACAGAACTTCCGTTCACCCGATCCTGTGTACTGAAATATGCCAGAAAATTATAGAATGAGAGTCAGTTATCTATGAACAAAATCAGTGTGTCCAGGTAATAGAGCAGCACATTGTTCTGAGCTGAATGATTGAATCATGGGTTTAGATTTTATATTCAACTCACCTGCTGTTTTTATAAGCTTATGCAACTTTGTACCTGCTAACTGAAGAATCCAATCAGTAGCAGAATTCGAAGGACGGAAACTGAACTTAGAAATACAATACGTACATTGAAGTAACATCTCGTGCAATACATCTGCAAATTATATGACAAACCATTCCGGAATTTTGTAAGAAAATTCCCACCATACCACATCCAGTGACTGTACTAGAAATATAATTAATTTTTTTTTGGAAATGAGCTTTGTATTACCCCTTTTCGTCAGACATAGCTGCTACAACAGTATGACCAAGTCTTCTAGCATTAGTTACTGTACTTCATTTACACTAGGTGTTAAAATATACCGCCGTGAGTCAGATGGTAGAACTACGTTTGTGAAATGTCAGGACGTCATATGACTGAAAAATTTGTATTGAAGTAGTTTATGCCCCGAAAGGCCTCTCCGGATATGGCAGGTGAAGATCCTTCTTTGGTAATTATGATGCTCTCCCAAACGGCAAGAATTGATTGAAAGTATTTGTATTTTGAATTGTATGAATAAAATGTTATGTGACTAATTTAAATATCATTTAGACATTCGGTTGCAATTAGAACTACGGTTGAACAAACCATTAATATTATTACCCAACCGAAAACAATTTTGTCAGTTTCAATAATGACGTTTATTTCCAATACGTTGAATTGACTTGTGATACGAAATTTAATTTCATGCCGCTGCTTACAGAGATGTGTAGCAATCTGTCCGGTCAACTGAGCAATAAAACGAATTTCATTGGACGTACAACACGACATGGACGAGTGAGTTGTTTAATGCGATAGCGGGAGGACTGCGCCACCCATTAAATGGAAATCCTACTGATTTTATCACAACACGAAGTCATGTGCGTCTTTTCATATGCTGACAGCAAGAAGAGATTCTTATAATAAAACCAACTAGATGCACTAATTTCTCAAAATTATTTTTGGAATAAAACTCTACATGTTTCGGACAGTTCCTCTGTCCATAATGAGGAGTTTTTACACCGTACAAATGGCAGTGGTATGTGTCATGTAGGTTTACTGACAGCTTGCGAGCAGGATCAGGACGGAACTGTACGGTGCAAAAACTCCTCATTATGGACAGAGGAACTGTCCGAAACATGTAGAGTTTTATTCCAAAAATAATTTTGAGAAATTAGTGCAACTAGTTGGTTTTATTATAAGAATTTATCACGATGCACGCTCACCTGAACGTCAAAGCAAAAAGAGAGTTTCTCAGCTGATTAAACACACGCGTGTGCAAACATATATATGTACATACATACGTAATCCTTGGCCATTGTTCATTGGGTAATATTTTCTGCTTCATATTCGCTGCAGATCTTGCTGATATGTACAAAAAACATGAAGGTGTAAAGAGGAGTTGGTGATCATCAGGACGCAGAAAATGAATGAGGAAGTGACATTAAAGGAACTGCTCACTAGTAATAAGCCTGTAGGGTTGAGAAATCTGGATACTTCGTATACAATTTCATGTAATTTTGAAAAACAGGTGAGGAAAAGTGAAATGGTGTTGGAAGGAAACAGGAACTGTTGTGTATGTTGGATAGATAGGCTTAACAGTCATGTCTTAGAAAGGTTAGAACTAAAACATAATATGTGATTATATAGATTTGAAGATTAGTACATGGGATGTGTTTTGAAGGATATCTGGTGTTAGATGGCATATCGCTGGAAACATGTAGCGGGGACGCATCATATTTCTTCTTCTTCTCCTTTTTTCTTCTTCTTCTTCTTCTTCATCATCTTATTATTATTATCACCATCATCATTATCTCCTTTATGCAGGGTATTTATACTCATATTCCTGAGAAAAAAACGGTGTCCCTAGGGAACACAGTGTTGCAGCTATTCTATTGTTACTATTCATGGTACTTGTACCGTTAGTTTCAATGTTGAATCTATTGTATTTTTACATTAGTACTTTCCGAAGTTTGTGTGCAGTGCCCAATATGACTGTTTTCTGGAGTTCCTAGACTTCATGTTTTCCTGGTATGTTGCTCACCTATTTTCTGAATGACTTTGAAATAGTCCCAGTCGCCCCTATTATTACTGGTATCACCTTTGTTTTTACGTTCTGCATGCGCTGTATTTCTATTGTAAGGTCTTTATATTTTAGAATCTTCTCGGCTTCTTTTTTAATTACATTTTTGTCTCCTGAGATTGCAACGTTTATTGACATAATGTTCCCTTTTAATTATCACGAATTATAATATCTGGTTTGTTGTTGGGGATAGTTCTGTTAGTTTGTATTTGTAGGTTCCACAATATGGTTACCTTGCCTCCTTGACTTGTTTCTACCGATTTTGGCGCATGTTCATACCAGTGTTTGTTGTCCAATTGTACCCCTGTTTCCTTGTATATGTTGAAGTGTAGTTGTGCACACAGTTCATCATATCTTTTTATGTACTGTTCGTTTGCCAATATTGGGCATATTATTATTATTATTATTATTGTGGTTATTGTTGTCCACGAAGTTTATTTTAAAATTAAATTATTTTATTGTTCGAATCATGGGTGAAATTCTCGGCCTTGAATTCCCGTACTGTGCAATACATAATGCTCTTGGCAGTGTGTCCGAACACATGATAGAACAAGTATTGCATGCATTAATCGCTTCCTGTGTTTTCAATACACGTAAAATTATCTCAACATCCGTGATTTAAAAACTATCAATTAAACGTATTATTTAGCGGAGCCCTTAATTTTGTATATTTTCCATCCATCTGTTATATTACGGTACTTCTCTTAGTTCAGTGCCACTAAGGACTTGCTTAGCAATGAAGTTTACTTTATATTGCATAGTAAGTATTTTTATAAAATAACTAACCACGGTCACTTCATATGATGGGGCTAACGTAAAGCTCACACGTCAGTTTAGAGGATTTCTTCAGATAACCTATTAATTCATCCGTTCGTGTGTATCTGTTATAACCCGAGACGGATATCATTAAATCCTGCTTTCACTAATATTCATATCATGAACCTGAAAATTCTTAAGTAGACTGGGTCGTAGATATTATAGTCACTAATTACGCTGCAATACCCACCGAAACATAGGTGTTTTTTTACCCCCGATTGCCTGGCAAAGACAGTTGCCATCTGACATAATTGTCACGCACTCACAAACATGCACATTTTGTGTGGTAACTTATATTGAAGGTCTCGATGGAATAGTCAGCACTTAGAATTTGTAGTCGAGAGATTTCTGGCTGTTATGGTGTTTCTGTACCTATATTGGAAACAGCCGGGATTGTATCTCAACTTAAACCGTTTCCGATGCATTCCACATTTTCTCCAACCCATCATTTAGTAATCGTCTATCACGAGGCTCTGTACGATCTACACAATTAAGACGCAGTCAAATAACACGTCAATATATATTATTTAAAGTACGGAGGTAACTGTATATACTACCTTCTGTATAGGTAAAGTAAAGCAGTCCCATTACAGGCCTGGACAGGCCCAGAGGGTTCCAGGAAGTTAAGGCTCCCAGATTTCGTGACAATGGCACAGGATGGTGGTAGGTTGTCAGCCTTAGGCACTGGCCGCCTTTACCCCCAGGAAATACTCCTGGTACTCATTTATGTTAGAAGTTGAGTCGACCCCAGAGCCATAGTGCAATCGGAAGGATTTTGTGTCAATGAAAAATTCACTGACACCAGCTGTGTTCGAACCAGCGACCTTCCGATTTGTAGCACAGCACCTTAACCACTGTGTTACCGGGAACCCCCGGACTCTACTGTTACCCACATATATTACCTTAAAGTATTTCTTACGTGTCTTCCCCGACAACGTCCTTTATTTCCCTATACAACATTACAGATTTCCCTTCATAATGGACACAGACCGTGTTCTCTGTGAGATAAGGACTAAACTTTTGTCTAGAATTTATGCAAACTTTAGTCTTCGAAGAGTTACTGATATGTGTGTTTTTTTATTATATTTTACTATGTCATACATAAATTCATACAGCAGCTTAGAACTAACGCAAAGCCAACCGAATTGCACCAGAATTTTCTCCCCTCAGAAACACATTAGCTCGACATACACAATCTGCGATGAATTGTGCCACACATTATTATTGGGTGGGTAAGCCTTTGGACCACAGAATTTTCCACACGAGGAATTCCCATTGGTCAGTGGTCATGATAGAAACAAGTAACATAGCGGCGCCATCGTATCGCAACATGGTGACGGACATTGCATGATGGTACGCTGACTGCATGTAAATACGAGCTGCCGCATGTGGCCATCGCCTCCAGGGCCAGCACAGCCAGTGCACACAGACCTTGACAGCGTTCTCTCTGCGCGGGAGAAAAATAAAATCCACAACTCTGACGTTTAACTTTAAAATATGGCAAATGGGAATATACAATGGCAATTCTCGTTGTTTTGTAACTTTGTGTGTGATACAGGGAAGCTTCTTTTGATCTCGAACGTTTGATGGTCACATTACAAAGAGCTTCTACCAAAGAGAAGTATACAGACTAATGGTTTAGAATATACAGATTTGACGTAGCCTGTTGTAGTTTTATTTGTTGGTACTGAACTTGAAATTGTGGTATTGAGGTTGGAGATCAAATTGTAGACACATCATCTGCGTGGACTTGCGGATCGAAAGTTAGACATTAGCAAAATTTTGTACTTACGCAATTAACATAGAAAACGCCATATCTGAGAGAAGAAGAAGGGTCATAATTTTTTTTTGTAAATGAGCTGGCTGTTATTTAAACAACTCTTTATTTGATTTTGTTAGTGTATTTAATTTGATCAATTCCTGACACTTCAAACGCCGAGTTAAATCTCATCTGCCATTTGCTGGCATTATTAAGGAGCTCACCATATTCTCCACGTTAGCAGGATAAGGGTTAATATGCTGACGTTTACGTATAACTGTTAATTTTTCCTACCATTGTAATTCTTTTACTGATTTACATGTGTGGCGAAGGCCGTTCTTACTCGTTTTGATTGAGCTGAAGTGAATTTTTAAATGTTACTTCAGTTTGGTGTCTAGAACACATGGATGGGAAAGGTTTGCACATGGACGAACCACAAGAGCTTTTAAAATTTTAGTCTGAAATCCTGAAGAGAACACGTCACTTTGAAGACGAAAGCTTAGATATGGTGAAATAATAAAAAGAATCTCAAACTGATTGCCTGGGGCGTGTATTTGATCAACTTGGTTTAATTAGTATACACTTGGTGCCCTTTGAGTACCATAATATTCCTACGAGTTTTGAAAGAGATGTGTCATTTGTCAGCCAAACTAAATCGTAACGCCTGGTGAACTTTGGTGCATGAGATTAGTAATGTAAAACCGAATTAATTAAATGGGGCTCTCTTAAGGTTAGCACAATGAAAGATGAAACACAAAGGATAGGGAAGGAAAAGGAATCTGACTTTTAGCTGTATATGTCGGCATTTTTCATCAAAGCCTGGACAAATATATGTCCATTCTTTCGTAATACCAAATTCTGGATGAGATATTCGAACTAGCACTCCGTATACTGTATTTAAATCCAGTTATGTTGCTATTCCGAGATCTTACAATTCTACATTTTCCCGAGGTAGTTCATTACCATTTGCATGTCTACAGTCTGTCCTGTTGTTTTCTGCTAGCCATTTTAATGCCATGTTCCAATAGCCCACAAACCCGATTCCTAACTTCTGTTCCTCTCTAAGATTTACATACACATTTTGTTTGAACTACTTGCTTTCCTGCTTGAGCGTAAGCATTGTGTGTAGTGAGCGTACATATATATATATATATATATATATATATATATGTGTGTGTGTGTGTGTGTGTGTGTGTTTGTGTTTGCGTAAATGTAGGTTATGCATATATGTGTGTACTCGCATATGCCGTACCACTTTCTTTACTTTTGGTTTGAATGGTTTCGTTGGTTATTTTAAGGGCCGTTGTTGAAATATTTGTGCTATGTACCATCGAAAATAATGGTGATTTGTGAACGACGAATGGAAGAAAAATGTGGAAGGAAGCAGTCATGACCTATGTCGAGATACCGTACGTAATTTTTCTGATAAGGCTGAGGGAAACCACGAGGCTATTAGACAGTATAGTTTTTCACTGAGCCAAGACATCGAAAGAAAGATTGAAGCACTAATACCAGTCTCTCCACCAACGCGTTTAGTTATTCGTAACTTCTTTCCTATTAATTTAGTTTTGCATTTTGAAGCGCCTCTGTGTGAAGTTAGTATTCATTTTTTGTTGATATAACTTTCCTAGACCAAATTATTATTCTCAAAACCTTGTTCTAAGACAGCCTGTATAGAAGTTATTATTCGTTTCCTGAAGATTGATATTTAGCTGTCCTTAATTTAGTCAGGTATATGAGAAATTCTGTCACAGAGATAGTATTATTAAGCTTGTAAAAACACTGTTCAAATGTATGTGTGATGTTCAGAATGAGTAGGCATGCGTAAGCAACAGTATTTGTCTTTAGATTCTTACTCAGTTTAATCCCGAGGAAGAGGGAAACTTTCTTGTCGACGTCGACATTCTCAAATCTTTGACATTATTTTGTTGAATCCTCAAGCCTAAGTCGTATAATGAATAGATATGCTGACGCGGTTTGTCAAAGTGCTTATGAAGGAATGGGAGCAATGCGCAGTTCTGTAGTCATCACATGCTTACGCTAAGAAGAAGTTTCAAACCTCCAATTGTCATCGACTTCACCATCCCATTCTCAATAGAGTGGCTTGCATTTATGTCCTGGATAACAGGGATCTTTGGATAGCACTTGTGTGTATTATTCTGTTGTAAGCAACGTAGAAGATGTATGTTTTTTGTGCACATTTTAGTGTTCATAGCAACCTAATGATGCTTTCAATCGACTGTGATTGTCAGCCCTCATCTGAAGTCAGTATTACATCAGCAGCCATTTTGCCAACTTGGCAGAATTGTTAAGCTTTATTTTAAACTGAATCTGAATGTATTCATGTCGAGCCTTTTCGAAATCATTCGGTTCGTTTTATTCTTTTTTTCTGGAAGTAAATATAAAATATTTTATTTAACACGATTCAGATCTGTAATCCAACTCTAGTATCAATGGCAATTCATCGAGTTTCGATAGCGGATTTCCAGCAAGTAACGTATTATAGTAGAAATCAGATTCGGTTAAACGTTTGCTGTTGCTGTATTATCTAGGTTGTGTTAAAATGTAATGCTAGAAGGGTAATGGAGAAAAA
>Ga0131853_10018444_pt1 | contig 12695 bp, 12 predicted proteins | sample TergutLab28metaG_FD_92764 | JGI IMG/M metagenome (GOLD analysis project Ga0131853, IMG submission 92764) | Labiotermes labralis P1 segment gut microbial communities from Petit-Saut dam, French Guiana - Lab288 P1 (version 2) (version 2) | ecosystem: Host-associated > Arthropoda: Insects >...
CCTTACCAAGGAGGTACTCTACCCCTGAGTTACAGCAGCAAAGCGGGGTTTTGGAACACTTAGGTACTTCAATTGCTACATTTTCTTAAATATTTGCTACACAGCCAGCGGATAGGGGAAACCCTTACCAAGGAGGTACTCTACCCCTGAGTTACAGCAGCGAAGGTAGTGTTTATGCGGGTTGTGTGGTTTCTACACCCGCCTGGAACTCAAATTGCAGTAAATTTTTCAGTAATTGCAGTAAACCATACGCAGGTATATACCATCCTTACCAAGGAAGCGCTCTACCTACTGAGCTATAGCAGCGCAGCCTTTTTGTCGAAAGGTTAACCTGCAATTACCAAAGAATTCAACACTTGAAGCAAATTAAGGAAAACCATATAGGATGATAACACAATTTTTTTCATTGGTCAATACCTTTATTAGCCCAGAAGTTAAATATAGCTAATTAATCCCTTGTAAAATTTCGCTTAACATCGTCATTCGATCTCGCTCATACCACTCTGAGCATTGCTTCGACCGAATTCCTCGTTAAACAAAATTTTCCTATGGAATTAATTTAATCACTCTATTTAACTTCCGGGGTAATATTTGCTAAAGTTCACCTTGATTGCGGTAATAGGCAAGTAATAAATCAAGCATACGCCCATAACTTTCAACGCCGTCTTCTTGTTGATTAAATCGCAGGTATGCGTCGTTTGTGCGGGTGGCAATATCCGCGGCCCTGCCCTCAAAGGCTTGCCAGTAAGCGCGGGAATAAGCGAAATCGCGCCTCAGTTGATGAGGCAATAAATTGTAGAGTTCAATATAACGTTCTCTGCTTACAGAAGTTTGCAAAGCGTTTAGAGTGTAGTTTAGAGCCATATAGACGGCTGAGTATTGAAAGTCTGTTTGCTGTGAATCGCGGCTTGCTAAATAGGCAATAAAGTTAGCTTCGTCTTCTCGCATATGCCCTGCTACATGAGCCAGCTCATGATTAATTACGAAAGGTATATAAGCTGCGGGCATATCGCCGTTATAATGAGCTTCCATAGTCCAGGGTGAAAAAAAGCCGCTGATATTAAAATTTGAAAGGGCGATTCGTGATAAAAATGGAGCTTTAGCCCGGGGAAAGGCCGTACCTAAACCGCCGTATCTGTTGTTCAGATTATACATAGACTCTATGGCATAATCATAAAGTCCATCTCTGCGCAATTGAAAATGGCCCTCTTCATTAGTTTTAATCTCAGAGCTTAACTGCTCTGCCCTGGAAATTAGAAGCAAATATAGCTGCTCAAGCTCACCTAAGTAGGGGTTTTGCAGGTTAATGCCTATATGATAAGCATAGGATTCACGATTGTAATTAATACCGGCACTTAGCACAAAAATTAAAAATATAAGAGAGAGTGCATAAGACAGACGGACAAGAATAATTTTATAGCCGGCTTTTAGCTTTTTGCGGCCTAAGCTGCTGCACAAGTTTTTGATTATAAGCGCCGCAATAATAAGACATAACAAGGGTAGCGCTATTACTATTATTTCAAACACTGAAAAACTGAATAATCCAAAAAAGCGGCCTAAAGTATGGGGGAAAATAGGGAAAACATAACTTCCATACCAAACAGCAAAACTTGGATAACTATGAGAAAGCAAGAGTAAGATGAGGCTGCTAAAGAAAATAAGCAAGCCTCCAGTTTTTTGAAGAATATTCATAAATATCACCCTATAATCAGGACAACTGCCCTTGAGATAAATTATAGTGCAGCCACTATATTTTGTATTCAAAAAAACTTTTCTATGCAATTTGTCTTCATACAATTGTTGCGCAATCTTCATTGAAGAAGTATAATAAGTCAATAATTATACTTAGAGTCTATCCAATAATAACAACAGGAGGCGCACATGAGTGAAATTTTAGCAAAAGCAAACGAGCTTAAAGAGTTTATGACCCAGGCAAGAAGGCATTTTCACCAGTATCCGGAGCTGTCTCACAAAGAATTTGAAACTACAAAGCATATCAAAAAGTGCTTGAATGAAATGGGTGTAGCTCTGCTCGATATCCCCTTTAACACCGGCTGTATAGCTATGATCAAGGGAGAGGCGAATGGCCCTGATATTATTAGCGCTATCAGAGCTGATATTGACGCTCTGCCTATTATTGAAAGCACCGGCCTTCCTTACTCATCTAAAAATGAGGGCGTCATGCACGCTTGTGGTCATGACGGACACACGGCCTGCCTTCTCGGTGTTGCAAAACTCTTAAATGCAAATAAAGATAAGTTCAGCGGTACTGCTATGCTCATATTCCAACCGGCGGAAGAGGGTGAAAGAGGCGCTAATTCTATGCTGGAAAAGGGGGCCTTTGAAAAATATAAACCGGATGAAGTTATAGCCCTCCACGCTTTTCCCGCAGTTCCCATAGGTAAAGTTGGCATAATGCCTCTTAAAGCTATGGCCAGTGCTGACAAGTTTAGTGTAAAAGTTATAGGTAAAGGCGGCCACGGTGCAAGGCCCTATGAAGCGATTAACCCTATTTATGCGACTCTGCCTATGATAAGTGCTATATCTGCTATTACGGCTAATCAGATTCCTACCTTTGATTCAGTTGTTATTTCTGTATGCACAATTAATGCCGGCATCGCTGCCAATGTAATACCGCAAGAACTTACTTTCTCCGGTACTGTACGCTGCTTAGAAAACGGCAACAGAAAAGTAGTGAGAGAACATATTGAGCGTATAATCAGCGGAATTAGTGCAAGCTATGGTACTACATATGAGATTAATTACAAAGAGGGTGCCTCAGCACTTACTAACTCAAAGGATGTAAATGAGAAAATAATGCAGGCGGCAATTGATTCAATAGGCCGTGAAAATGTAACTGTTTTAGAAACGGCCACTATGGGTTCTGAAGATTTTTCTGATTTTATTATGGCGCTGGATGGTAAGGGAGCTATGTTTAGGTTAGGCACAGGTAAAGAAGGTGTGGCAAACGCTGCTCTGCATAACCATCTCTATGATTTTAATGACGCTGCATTGCCAATCGGTTGTGCTGTTATGTGTCAATATATTTTTAATAAGCACAGAGTGGATTAACTACAAAACCGCTACAGGTCAAGCGGGTCAAGCGGTTTTGTAGTAATAGGCTGGGAGGCTAGGGCGCGCCCAGCCTAACTTTAAAAAATATACAGACAAAGTAGAGGCCGGATGAAAAGTCCGGCTCTTTTTTATGAGCTTACAACTATTGCCAAAAATACCAGCCCTATTAACAAAAGCGCTTTTTGCCACAGACCATACTTCTTAAGTTTTATATAGGAGATCATTAAGAGGCCGCCGCCGCAAAGAACTACAATTAAAAGCCAGGGGGATAAACCGAAGAAAGCCACTGACCATACAGCCATAGCAACAAGAAGAGCCGCCCCGGGAACAGGAAGGCCGGTAAAATAACTGCGCTTTTCTACTGCGGTAACATTGTAGTAAGAAAGCCTCCACAAACCGCAGGCACAGAAAAAAGCGGCAGCTATAGCCAAAGGCAGACTACGGCCTACAAAAGTAAATATTATTAGAACAGGCATTACAGAGCAGACAAAAAAGTCCACCAAAGAGTCAAGAGACTGACCGAATGTTGTCCTTGAATTTAATTTACCTGCAAAGAAGCCGTCAAAAAAATCCATAAGCATAGCTAAAGACAAGCAGATAAGTGTACCTTGAAGGTTTGACATTGTTAAAAAGTAACAAGCGGCCACACCAAAAGCAAGACCGATTGTAGTAATTATATTTGGAACATTAATGAACTGGATTACAGGAAAGTATTTTTTCATAAAAGTATGACACGCCTCCAAGTCATCGTTCTTTGTGAACAACTTATCTTACCGCTTTACCCAAGATTGTACCTACATTAACTTTTGTCTCATAACCGGCCTTAGTTTGATCTATCAAAGGCTCATCGGCTATGATACTATCTTTTGTAAAAAACATCAATAGCAGTGAACCGCCCGGTAAAAAATAACTGGCTTCCTGCCCGCGTTTAACAGGCTTTCCATCCTCAAAAGAATGAACAATGCTGCCTACAAAAGTAGCGCCGACTTCAACAATTGCAACCCTGCCGAAATTTTGTGATGAAAACTGAATCAGCGCCCGCTTATTTCTGCAATATAGCTTGGCAACACGCGACAGAGCTAAAGGGCTTACTGAAAACAAATCCCCGTTAATGAATTTTGACTCTGTGACCTTACCTTCATCAAAAAAATGAGCCCGATGATAGTTTGACGGCGTTAAGCGTATAGAGTACATGGTGCCGCCGTTGTAAGTTTCAGCCAGAGTTTTGTCGCCGAAAAGCTCAGCTAAGGAGAACGGTGAGCCTTTAGCAATAACTAAATCACCTTGATTGATATTAGTATAAACAGAAACCATCCCTTCGCAGGGAGAGCCTAAAACATCCTGCTCTTTTGGGAAGCTTAAATTACTTTTTTCCCTTGAAAAAAAATCTGCATAAGTCTTATAAGAACCGCTGCAACCGCTCATATCTATCTGATATTTTTCGACAAAGGCCGGTATTTGCCGCGCCGAGAATTTAGTTCTGCAATAAAAGCCATATAAATGACTAAATATTTTGCGTTTAAACAGATATAAAAGCGGCGCTCCTAAAACAGGATTTTCATAAATCAGACGCATCCACTTTTCCGCCGGAACCATTTCTTTTTCATATAGCCCGTTATTATATATCCAAATATCGTTTTTTTGATTTTTCATTTATTCAGTGCTTACCTCCCACTTAGGGCAGTCATATAAATCAATTTGGCCTTGATTACTGGGGTAGCGGCCACAGTAAAGATAACCGAAATACAGAGAGCCATAGCTTAAACAACGCTTACCTTTGAACATAGGGCATTTAATCTGAGCACAGCAAGAAGATGAGCACATATCACAATTATCAGCGCTGCCTTGCCAGCTTTCTTTTATGCGCATAGAGCACGCATTAGAATACTGAGGTTCATCTGTCAGTCTTTGCGGGTACAAATCTCTATAGCTTTTATTAGAAATAGAGCGCCACATGATTTTATATATATGAAGCCATATAACCAGTGGGTTAAAACTTTTATAAGAGGCAGATGGGGCAAAAGCCCCTTTGTAAAGTGGTGCAAAAATAAATAAAGAAAGGCCGCCGCTTATAAAGAAAATAAAGAGTAAAAAGTATAAATATATCCGGATAGCAGCATGTTTTATATTTGACATGGACAACTAAAAACCCCTTTTGCAGAAGTGTTAACGCGCAAAAAGCTATACTTTGCTGCATGGCGAATCATTACTGATTGAAACCTTGATTCGCTGTTGTAAAAAGTCATACATTGCCGCAGAGCGAATATTACTGGTAGGAACCTTGATTCGCCGCTGCAAAAAGTCATACAATCAACAGCTAAAACATTAGTTTTTAAGCGCTTATATACTTAGTATAAAGTATTCTGATAGTAATTCTATCATGAATTTATCTTGAATACAACTTCTTAATCGAGTTTTTCTAACATTATCAGTCAAAACATTCTATAATAGTATTGACAAAATAAGTATTGACAAGTTTTATCTAATTTTGTATAATACTCGAAATGCTGATTTATAGGGAGGGAGAAGTATGGGTTTTCAGAGCTTTTTTGATGATTTGAAATGCTTTTTTACTTCCTTTTCTCCTTTTGTTTCAATTTATTATTCCTATAATAAACAATAAAAACTAACCGTTTTTATTGTTTTTTTTTGCCTTTAAATGCCTTTACCTAAAAGAAAGTGAGGTTTTTATGAAAATTCTAATTAAAAACGGCAGGGTTTTAGATCCGGCTAATGACATTGACTCTATTGCTGATATTTATGTGGATAATGGGCTAATTATTGCAGAAGATGAAAATTTTTTACCGGATAAAATTATAGAGGCCGAAGGTAAGTGGGTAACTCCCGGCTTTATTGACCTTCACGTACATCTGCGTGACCCGGGGCTGACACATAAAGAAGATATACGTTCAGGTTCACAGGCGGCGGCAATAGGCGGATACACAACTATATGCGCAATGCCTAATACAAAGCCGGTAATGGACAATTCGGAGCTTATAGTCGAAACCTACGAAAGAATAAAAGCTGAAGCTATAGTAGATGTTTTTCTGATTGGAGCGGCTACCAAATCTCAAGAAGGTGCTGTGCTTGCAGATATCCGGGCTATGAAAAAAGCAGGGATATGTGCTGTAAGCGAGGATGGATTCACAGTTTCAAACTCACTTCTTATGAAACAAGTTCTTGAAGCTTGCCGTGAAGCTGACCTAGCTATGTTTTCCCATTGTGAAGATATAAGTCTTGTAAACGGCGGGGTTATTAATGAAGGAGAAGCTTCCCGCAGATTCGGACTTAAGGGAATCTCAAATGACTCAGAAGATGTAATTGTGGCAAGAGATATTGTGCTGGCGGCCTCAGTTGCTGCAAAACTTCACCTTTGCCACATAAGCACAAAAGGTGCAGTAGAAATTATCAAGGCGGCGAAAATGAGCGGCTTAAAAATAAGCGCTGAATGCTGCCCTCATCACTTTAGCTTAAGCGATGGGGACATAGTGGAAGATGACGGTAATTATAAAATGAATCCGCCCCTTAGAAGCAAAAAAGACAAACAAGCAATAATAGAGGCTCTTAAAGATAATGTTATAGAAGTAATAGCCACAGACCATGCGCCCCATCATGAAGATGAAAAGGCAGGGGGCTTTAAATCTTCCATGAACGGTATTGTAGGGCTTGAAACGGCGCTGCCCCTATGCATAACAGAGCTTGTGGAGACGGGAATTTTAAGCCCCTCAGAACTTATAGAAAAAATGACACTAAACCCGGCTAAAGTTTTAGGGATAAAAGCCGGTGCGCTAAGCGTCGGGCATCCTGCCGATATTGCCATAATTGACCCGGATGCGGCTTATAAAATAGACATTAATAAGTTTAAGTCAAAGGGCAAAAACACACCCTTTGACGGTAAAGAAGTAAAGGGGAGAGTCGCTCACTTAATTAAGGGCGGAAAAATAATTGTAGAAGACGGAGGTTTAAAATGATTACCGACAGACTAATCGAAAAGATAACTTTACTTAATAATCCTTCAGTTGTTGGTCTTGACCCTCAGCTCAGCTTTATTCCCGAGCATATTTTGGAGCAGATGTATGAAACCTACGGCCCTACACTCAAAGCCGCGGCAGAAAGTATTTTAAAATTTAATATAGAAATAATCGATGCGATACATGACATAGTGCCAGCTGTTAAGCCCCAAATAGCCATGTATGAGATGTTCGGGCATGAAGGTATTTATGCTTATTTGAAAACAATAGAATATGCTAAAAGCAAAAACATGTTCGTTATAGCAGATGCAAAACGGGGTGATGTAGCTTCAACAGGAGCGGCTTATGCTAAGGCTTTTCTTGGCAAAGTTCAAGTGGCTGATGCGGAAGAAGATGTGTTCGGCGCAGACTTTCTTACAGTCAGTCCATATCTGGGAGAAGATTCAATAGAGCCTTTTACCCACGAATGTAAAGTTAATGACAAAGGTATTTTTGTACTGGTAAAAACTTCCAATAAAGGAAGCGGAACCCTGCAAGATTTACTCTCGGACGGTAAGCCTATTTATGAAATAGTAGGCTCTTATGTAGAGCAGTGGGGTGCTGAACTAAGGGGCAAATATGGTTTTTCACCAATAGGGGCAGTGGTTGGCGCCACACATAAGGAACAGGCTAAGCGCCTCCGTGAAATTATGCCCCATACGTTTATGCTGGTGCCCGGTTACGGCGCTCAAGGGGGTACGGCAGAAGATCTCTCAGTGTGTTTTAATAAAGATGGGCTTGGGGCCATAGTAAACAGCTCAAGAGGCATTATAGCCGCTTACAAAGGCAAATGTAAAGCGCAGGAACATGCACGGGCAGCAAGGGAAGCGGCAATAGAAATGCGCGATGATATTGTTAGATACCTGAAATAAGCAGAACGGCGTATCGCATTTTGCTTATTATTTTGAGGGTCAAAAGCCAAACGGCACTCACTTCGTCATTGCGAGCAACGCGAAGCAATCCGGTTTTTAAGCGGTTGAGCCGGACGAGATTGCTTCGCCTTCGGCTCGTAATGACGAAGTGAATAAACTCACATGATGAAGTTAAAAAGCACACAATGACAGGGAAGCTTATTTCCTTACAAATCCAATGACAAAGAAGATCGTTTTAACCATAACAGCACAGCAATGAATATATTATTTTACATAAGGAGAGATTTTACATGCAAGAACACTCAGCAATGACACATGCCAAAACAGCGCTTTTAGGCTTGCAACACATGTTTGCAATGTTTGGGGCCACTATTTTAGTTCCGCTTCTAAGCGGCCTGTCTGTACAAGTAACACTAATAGCTGTTGGGATAGGTACACTTATATTTCACTTTTTCGCCAAGGGGCGCATACCTGCATTTCTTGGCTCTTCTTTTGCTTTTCTTGTAGGTATCCAGCTTATAACCGACCCTGAAACAGGCTTGTTTGCCGGAACCGGCATGGCTCAGGCGGAAAAGCTTGCTTACGCCACCGGCGGTATTATGATATCAGGGCTTTTATATCTTGTAGTGGCGGGCATAATTAAACTGGTAGGTGTTAAAACTTTTATGAAATATGTACCGCCCGTTGTTACCTCGCCTACAATAATGCTTATTGGTATTATGCTGGCCCCCTTTGCCATCAGCCAGTCTTCCAATAATTTGATTTTAGCGCTAACTACCTTGTCGATTATAATCATAGCCTCAGTTAAAGGTAAGGGTATGATTAAAATAATACCTATACTTTTAGGCATAACAGGGGCTTATCTAATGGCGCTTCTTATGCATTTTGCAGGCATGACAAACCCAAACGGCTCAGCTATCTTAGATTTTAGCAGAGCGGCTGAGGCAGGCTTAGTGGGTATGCCGCCTTTTATGGCACCAAGATTTGACTTTGTGGCTATACTCGTTATGGTGCCTTTCGCCCTTGCTACTATTGCAGAGCATGTGGGTGATATGGTAGCCCTCTCCACAATTACCGGTGAAGATTTTGTGGAAGAACCCGGCCTGACAAGAACCCTTATAGGTGACGGTGTGGCCTCAGTATTCTCAGGGTTTATCGGCGGCCCTGCCAGCACAACTTATGGCGAGAATGTAGGGGTGGTTGCCCTTACCAAAGTTTTTAACCCGAGAGTTGTTCAGCTTGCAGCGGTTTATGCGGCTGTACTGGGCTTTTCACCGCTGTTTGCCGCTATAATATATTCAATACCGCCGGCTATAATCGGCGGTGCCTCCTTCCTTTTATACGGTATGATTGCCGCCGTAGGGCTTCGTAATCTGGTGGAGCGTAAGGTTGATATGAGCGCTACGAAAAATGTTTTAATAGTGGCTGTAATGCTGGTTACAGGCTTGGGCCTTAGATTTGGGCCAAGAATAACCTTTGCTCTGGGAACGGCAGAAATCCCTATTGACAGAATGGGCGTCGCCATTGCTGTTGTGCTCGGTGTGTTTTTAAATGCAATATTGCCGGATGAAAATGCTGATGACAACTAATATAGCTGTATCACTTTGGGAATTCAGTATAAATTCGCAACGTAAGCGTTGCAGTTTTAAATTCATTTCACTATAATATTTACTTGACAGTATAAGAATAGACGTAATAGACTAAAAGGGTGTGGATAGGTTTTCCAAATTTCACACCCTTTTACTATCTGATTGATTAAAAGAACAGGGGGATTATATGAAAAGATGCGCTAAAGCTGAGATAAAGGCCGTACAAAAACTCAGTGAAAATATATATAAAATGGACATTTTCTGTCCGGATATAGCAAAAGCCGCTGCCATGGGCCAATTTTTAAACTTGTATCTGGATAAGGGAGAAATGATACTGCCGCGCCCTATAAGCATTGCGGATATTGATAAAGACAGCGGCTTAATATCTATAATATACCATATCGCCGGTAAAGGCACGGCTTATTTAGCTACTCTTTCTGCTGGCGCTTTTATAAGCATTGCAGGGCCTTTAGGTAACGGCTTTGCCTATAAAAACTACAAAAAACTGGCCTTAATAGGCGGTGGTATTGGCATTCCGCCTTTATACGGGGCGGCTTTTTCCATACTTCGAAAAAACCCTGATGTAGAAATAAGAGCATACTTAGGGTTCAGAGACAAAGACTTTGTAATTTTGGAAGAAGAATTTAAAGCTTTAAAAGTAAAAACCATAGTAGCAACAGATAATGGCAGCTATGGTCTGGAAGCTAATGCTCTTGAAGCTTTCGAAAGCGACAAACTCGACACTGACGCTATATTCACCTGCGGCCCTTATGGTATGCTTAAAGCGGTGGCAAACTACTCGCTGGCAAAAAGTATAGCTTGCCAAGTAAGTATGGAAGAGCGCATGGGTTGCGGCATAGGCGCCTGTGTAGGCTGTGCAATCGCAACAAAGACCGGCGCGGGGGATTTTACTTACAAAAAAGTCTGTAAAGACGGCCCGGTTTTCGAAGCAAAGGAGGTGGTGTGGTAATGAGAAACTTAAATGTTAATATCGCCGGAGTAGAATTTTCAAACCCTGTTACCACAGCTTCCGGTACTTTTGGCTACGGCAGGGAATACAGCCAATTTGTTGATCTTAATAAGCTGGGCGGCATTTGCGTTAAAGGGGTTTCAAATGTTGAGTGGAAGGGGAATCCGCCGCCCCGGGTAATGGAAACCTACGGTGGAATGTTAAATTCGGTAGGGCTTCAAAACCCTGGTGTCGATTATTTTATAGCTAAAGAAGTGCCTTTTTTAAGGCGCTTTGACACAAAAATAATAGTTAACGTTTGCGGTCATTCAATTGAAGAATATGAAGCGGTCTGTGAAAAGATCAATGAGGCAGATATTGATCTGGTAGAGCTTAATATTTCCTGCCCAAATATTGCTGAGGGGGGCAAAGCTTTTGGGACTGAGGCCGCCGCTGTTTGCGAGGTTGTAAAAAAATCAAAAGCTAAGCTAAGCAAAAAACCCTTAATGGTTAAACTTTCTCCTAATGTGACAGATATTGCGCTAATAGCTAAAACAGCTGAGGCAGCAGGGGCGGATGCACTTTCCCTTATAAATACACTTTTAGGCATGAAAATAGATATTTACGAAAGGAAGGCCCCCTTCAAAAACAAAGTGGCAGGGCTTTCAGGTCCGGCCATAAAGCCTGTAGCTGTCCGTATGGTGTACCAAGCCTCAAAGGCTGTTAATATACCGGTTTTAGGTATGGGCGGCATTATGAGCGGTGAAGATGCTATTGAATTCATGATGGCAGGGGCAAGGGCAATAGCTGTTGGCACTGCCAATTTCGCTGACCCAAAGGCCACAGAGAAAATACTTTCACAGATAGAAGAGTTTATGGACAGAGAGAATATCAAAGATATTAACGAGATTGTAGGGATTGTATGAGTTTTGCAGACTATGCAAGAGCATTATTCGAAAAACTTGTAGCAAATAATTATGAGCACATAAAGGGTCTCGACATGGTTGGGGATGAGATTTCATATGCTACAAAAATCATAGGCCTTGTAAATTTTACAGGCTCTATGTGGAGTGCTGTCGTTATACTTAACACGAATATAGTTGACTGTGAGACTTATAAGGCCGCCATTAAACCCCGTTTGGATGCTTATTTTGACAGCCTCCTACGGGAGTATGGCAAAAAGAATATGGCAGTGCTTAATTTATTTGTCAGCGAAAAACCATCTGATTACGAGAGCTTTTTCGCCGCCGACAATTTCGACTTTGACAGACCCATAATAAATATTTATTGGGAAGCCGCTCTTTACGATAAAAGCTTGAAGGTAGCAAAAAACCATCCTGATAAAATAGAGAATTTGGGTGAGCTGGTAAAGACTTCATTTAATTTTAACCAGGCTGCAGAAGAGTTTAACAGCGCTGAGCACAGCTCAACTCATGAGATTTATGAGAGAGCTGTTTCTAAACGAATTAAACTTAAAGAACGGAGCGGCCCGGTACCAATAGCAACTTTTATTTTAATAATCATAAATATGGCCATACATGCCATCATAGCTACCGGAGGCCCTCCGTGGTTCTTCTTTGCTATGGAGTCCGGGGCCTTAGTGCCGCGGCTTGTAATAAACGGGCAATATTACCGGCTGTTTACATCTATGTTTCTTCATGCAAATTTCATGCACCTTTTAAACAATTGCTTTTCTCTTTATATTTTTGGATCAAGAGCTGAAAGGTTTTATGGAACTTTGAAATTTTGTGCGATTTATCTCTTATCCGGTATCTTTGGCGGCATTGTAAGTACTCTGCTTCTGCCCTATGCAACAATAGGGGCATCAGGGGCTGTGTTTGGCCTTTTAGGCGCGGTTTTAGCCCTTACGGTAAAATCAAAGACTGATGCGGCCGGGGTTAATTACCCTGTAATGCTAACCATTGCCATGGTTAGTGTGGGTATGGGATTCGTCCGTCCTGAGATAAACAACCACGCTCATATTGGCGGGCTTTTAGCAGGGTTTATAGCGGGGTATCTACTCTTCAAACGGGGGATAGAAAATGAGTAAATTGCAAAGCATTTCAAATTTTTGTGAAAATGATAGCATCGTTTTGTCGGCTATCATCATTGGGCCGCAGGCGCGGAGCGAGAGTCCCGCTGATGAATATTCGGATATAGATGTTATTGTATAGTGGATTAACCACAAAATCGCTACAAA
>Ga0131853_10018445_pt1 | contig 12694 bp, 9 predicted proteins | sample TergutLab28metaG_FD_92764 | JGI IMG/M metagenome (GOLD analysis project Ga0131853, IMG submission 92764) | Labiotermes labralis P1 segment gut microbial communities from Petit-Saut dam, French Guiana - Lab288 P1 (version 2) (version 2) | ecosystem: Host-associated > Arthropoda: Insects >...
CATCAAACGAAATTCGACGAAGACACTATTAGACATCCCGAAAGAGGAGTTCGCAAAATGTTTCCAACAGTGGCAGAAACGTTGGGCGAAGTTTGTAGCTGCGGAAGGCTACTATGTTGAAGACAATTAGGGTTAAAACCCCGTAAGCCTTGTCTCCTACATGTACTGTGGGCAGTCCTGATACTTTTTGAACAAACCTCGTACATAACTATATACACTCTGTGTCAAATGTAAAGACACTACCGAAACCTAACATTCTTTCCCACCAAGTTATGCACAATATTACAAAGTTAAATTGTACACACTACACACACTACAGAGTAAGTCTCAATCTTACAACAGTCCAAGACATTCAGACATGTAGCAATATAAATACTGTATATACAGTACCTTTTTTTGTAGCTTGGAAGCACTGATTTTATTTAAACAGTTTCAGCACATTGACTAACATGGTCATTAGCATCTTATATACGATAAGGAATTGCAAATCCATTCGGTTATTCCAGACGTCCGATAATCCATAAAAATTTGAAAATTTCTATTCACTGTGCAATACGCACTTTAAACAACACATGTTTCAGGAGGCAGATAAGTCACTTAGCACTGCTGACAGCACAGAAGCAGAACATATATTGCATTGCTGCCAAGTGCTGCTTCTGGTACAGTATCTTTGTGAACTGTAAGTCACACAGGCGCTATTGCTTGTAACGCTTCATTTGCACGTCTAACAGTAACTAACTGATACAATGTTGTTAAATCTTCTGCTGCAAAATTATAATCAGATTATGAACAAAATTTTGTAATTAAGACAAAGCATCTTAACTCTGCAAGAGATGACATTGATGCCATAATTAATTATGCAGGCACTTCAACAAACCGAGAATTGCAGGTATGTTATAAACATTCTGTGAGGGAGATCACAACTAAAGAACACCACCAGATATCTGTTCAGAACCAACTTGACAATTCCTTCTAATTCAAATTAATATGTTCGAAAATAAGTACAATTTCTCAGTCTTCTATCAAATAAAAAATATTATATAATGAGCCTTTTCTTTCGTTTTTAAATAAAGGTTCCATAGAGAGCCTTTTTTTTTAATATTTTGATATTCTGTAAATTTGTGCATAAATATTAACATGAGTTTTGCAGTATTGTGTCCTTTTCATTCAGGCTTCTCCTTGCTTTGCCAACCCACAGTCTCGCTGATTCCGAATTACCTCTCCACCAATTACCCCAGATTAACAAGGTTTTACTCTATTATAATATGTCATAATATGTTATGTTCTGATAAAATTTTGATACATTAATTTATATTTTGTGTTTCTGTGAAAATCATCCCAACAGTTTTCATAATTTTATATTTTTTAACCTTTAACTATTAAATTAATGTGTATTTAAAAACATATATCATGCTTAAGTACTGCTGGTCTTGCAAAGGTTTATATTTACACAGTCACATTCAGAACACATTAGCCATGTACTACTACTACTGTACAGAGAAGTTGCAAAAACTGAAAATGTACACACACATCCTCCTGACTTTGGGTAGGTTGAATTTAAGCAACATGTGAAACACACACACACACACACACACACACTCTCTCTCTCTCTCTCTCTCTCTCTCTCTCCCAATTCATACTTATACATTTTTTGTGACTCGACATCACGAGCAGAACACATGAATCGAAACTTGAAGATTTTTCTCGTCCGGTGTGCACCATCGCTCAACACAAGAAAATCTACTGTTGTTGCTGCACAGCTCCATGCTTCTTAACAGAGAAGAAGGTTCTCCAGTGGTCCTGCCCTGTCTGCCTGCGTTAAGATTCCCCTCCAAATCAACGTGGCAATTTCACAAAATGTCACTGTAAAAAAGACATGCGGAACTGCTCATTTGCAGACCAATAAGTAAACTGTCTGTGTCCATTTTTGTCATGTATCATGTGAAATGTAACAAATAAAACAAGCATCGTACCAGACTCTGTATAACATCACAAACAACTATGATGTTCCTTCATTCCAACAGTCCAAGTACTGCAAACTTACGAAATAGTTCCTTCCACCAACAGTTGTGTAACACCTAAAAACTAAAACTTTGAGAATGCTCCCAGATTTTTTTGAAAATTTTTAAACTTCAGACTAAACCATCCTGTACCATACATACACATTTACACTGCAAAACAAATAATACAAAGTCTGGAGTATATTTGCATACGATGTTGCACAAGAGTTTCATGTTGAGACAGCAAGCAAGAGAGCACATCAATAAATGACAATTCCAACAATCCCAATCAACAGTGAGAAAATTAAACAATGAAACACAATTATTACTGCATTATAGCTTCACTAAGGCACGACAAAATCATCAACAGGGTGTCTCGTGTGACTATTACATATCACGAGTGTTTGTCTGCAACATTAATTACACAACAGCATGCAAAGCACATTTAGCGTGTCACATTGCCATCGGTGGCCTGTCCGGCTCCACATTGTACCACGCTGTCCAAGAAAACAGCAAGATTTTCAGAAAAATGTAATTGAATATTAAATATTCGTTTTGATTTTCTCTCAAAATCCTGTATCAAACGCTTCTTACAGGAAAAATGTACTAAGACAACGTAATAAATTTAAAAAAGTTCTTGACATAAGGACCTTTCATTCATGATTTAATCAAACTTGAAATTTTTTCAACAACTTTTCAAAAAATACTTCATTAATTAATTTTATGAAGATAAGCTCACTGGGAACAGACATATATATATATTCCATGCGAATGGACAGCAGAATTAAGGTTACAGTTGCGATCAACACCACAACCTGGAAAAAGCCCCAGTACTCATTGTAAGGGGATTAAGTGCACCGGTCTAGAAGATTATGGAGAAGATTATCGCTTTTAAAACCTGTTGGTTACGTGATGCACCACCAGTTTAACATTCAAAAATTGTACGCTCCACCCACACTGTATTTAGGAGATTTGTATTTACCTCAGAACAAACAGCGTCTTGTGCCTCTTACAATATAAACTGATTGGTTTTTTATAATCAAGATGAAAGTGTTTCCTGCGCGGTACGACCTGGGTCTTTAACTAAAGCAGTCTGAGATTCGTCTTTATAGGGTTAAAGTTTCTGAGACGCCAACCGCAAAATATTCATAACAGGTTTCAGGAATGTCGCCCAAATATTACGGTTTACAAAACTGAATTTCGTAACTGAAACGACGGACTGAAAGGCAAGTGTAAATCTACGTTATACACACAACAGATCGCTGTAGAGAAGGGAAAACCTCCAGAAGACTATCTGTATGAAGATCACACGCCAGGAGGAACCGCGATATACAGCATGTACTGTATACAGGGGAAGGTGATAATTTTAACATTAACAATTGGCAGTATAATTCGTACATTTTCATTTTCCCCTTGTGACACATTTGTCATCATAACGACAAAATTGTTTAAAATTTAGTAAGAAATAACTTTAACAAGATCTAAATTAGATCAGAAAATGATCCAGAGGGTAAGCGATATGGCACAAATAAATCACAGAGTGTAATATGCAGCAAAATTCTCTGATTCTCGTAACACACAAGCGACAACATTCGCTCAACTTACGTATGGATCGTCGTTAAAAGCACACTCAGCACCTCAACAGTCTACATTGAAGAGTATGAATTGTGAGGAAAATTCGAACATCCGCACCTGAAGAAGTTAGTTTAATTCTTCGCACAAAAATTCGCTGGAAATAACATCGATTTATTTGCGCGAGAATAAACTGAGTTTAAATTTTTGTTGGAACAGCCTGTTGTGATAGATATCAGCTAAAATAAATAAAAAAGTCATCAGACCCAACAATTCAATACATGTGTTTTTATTATGGTCTTTACTAAACATTTCGGCCTCTTTTGGTCGCAATGAGGCATCCTAAAAACGAAAAAATTATTACGATTATGGATAATTGCAACCATAAAATTTTACGGTTAAAATAAGATCATCTTCTTTACAGTTACCGTGGGATTATAGGAATAGAGATTCATACGTCAAATTCAAGTAGTGAGGTGCTGATAATTTCTTAGCCCGACCAGGAAGGAAACAAGCTACTTTCCCCGCATTTTAAAGAGCTTGTAGGTTCATTACCACATTCACAACAGTCCACCACCTGTCCCTACCCTAGCCAAATCAATCGAATCCGCTTCCATCACACATTTGACAGGCGCAGCTTGTTTCCTTCCTTGTCGGGCTAACGACTTATCAGCACCCCGCTATTTTACAAGTATATGGGAGGTTAGGTTTTAAAAATCTGCAACAGATTCCTGTTGAGTTATACATATAAGTTTATATAATAGTATTTGTTCCATTTCGGTACCTTATATTAACGTTCGTCCACAGGTTTAGCTTCCAAGAAATGTCAAAGAACACGCAACTCACTAATGATGTATTAAAAATCATACAAAAGTAGGGAATGAAAAAAATGTAATGACGAAAACGGTCATAATAAGTAAAGATACTGATATGAAGATTATTATGTAACTTATGGAAATAGTGGTAGAGAGAAAGAAAAGAGATAGGAAAGGGAGAGAAGGGACATCAAACATTACTATGATCTTGTTAAGATGAACATAAATGATGATGGTGGAGGTGGTGGTGACGATGAAGATGCTGCTGATGATAATGACGCTGAAGAAAAAATAATGGTGGTATCTAAAATGAAGAAGGAGGGATATGATTCCGCCCTATACTACACTTGCAGTCAAAAAGACGTCGTTAAATAGCTGAAGAAGCAGTAAGAGAGAAGAAAATTATAAATGTAACAGTCGGACATGTCACCTACTTCTAACCGAGAGCTACAAGTTTCGGCTTTGCAAGCAAGCCATCAACAAACATTATAAAACTAAAGATTATATATATATATATATCCCATTACATGCGTACACGAAAATTCGAATCTTTGGTTACAAAAATTAATAACAAATATATGTTTGACTGTTTCATTTACTTGTTTCTTGCCTATCACCATAACAGAATGTACAACATAAAGTTTATCCTTATTGTTGCACCGTGCATATCGTCGAATTTTTTATTTAGTATACAAACTGATGCACATAGATAAAAGTTTCAATTTAATACATTAAAATTGCTCTGACATGTTTCGATCCAAGGATCATCCTCAGGGAGCTACACTTTCTCCGCTCATGTCCCGTGTTTAAAATTAGTCACTGAATAATTTCGTTGTATAAACAGGGTGCTGTGGCAGCATGTCTTATTGCGTAAGGGTATGTTGCTGAGAGTACCCGACTGCGGGTGTGCGTCCGGTGTTTTGCTGCGTGATTTGGAAGTAACTGGGGTTGTCATTGCTTCCGCTATTAAAAGAGGATTTTCCGATGTCACGTGTTCGCCCAGTCACAGCCAGGCGGGTGTCCCAACGATAAACATCCAGTCAAAACTTCGCATTGCTCCCGATTTACGTAAAAATGATTCACTACAGTGTTATTTGATAGCAACGGTAACACATATACAGTCTGTATGCAGTCAGATGTGTGTACAGGTACGCATATACTTCACAACATAGAGACACCGGTCGGGCAAAGGAATTAAAACTGAATTCGGACAGAAGCGAATGCCATTTGACAAGGAATCTTTCCAAGTGCCATTTGGGCACGCGTCCCAGAGTTTCGCCGGCTCTGACTTAGGCCTAACTTGTTCCTTTTGCGGTGCAGCTGGACCTTCAGGACAACTGCGACAAGACAGGCGATGTACATATCACACTGCGGCGCGTTCGTGCAACCATTGTTGTGGTAGTAAAGCAATAACTATTGCATGTTCTGAGTGTGCGTCTGAAGCCTTAGATATCGAGCATGCAATGCGCATGCGCAATACTGTCATCTGTGGCATGCCCGGATCTATAACATCTGTGAATCAGGCTGAAGCCTGCTACACGGATACCACCAAAACCCATCAACACCGAAACTCCAAAACATATTGAAAAAAGAACACACGACCAATGTGGTGATGCAATACAAAAGTCGCAGGCTCATGATAATGGATATATTAATATCCGAAACATTTGAACATAGAAGAAGTGGAATAAAACATAATAACTAGTGACAAGTTGGTCTCATTTTCTTCAAAAATCCATCGAAAATATTTCTATTTTTAAAGAAAACCAGCGATATATTGCCATTAATGTATATAGGTAATCATGTAAAGTGTTCGTTAATCTTTCAGATTTTAACGTGAAAGAAATTTTCTCGGAAATTACTCAAATATCCAGTTGCATGAAACTGCATTCAATGACAACCGAGTTTTTCCAGGTGGACGGGCGGACAGACATGATGAAACAACCGATTTTCGCAATTCTGTGAAAGCACCTAAAATTGGACTTCCACCTGTCGATATTCGAACGGCGAACAATATAACCAGTGGCAGGTACGGGGTTCATATTACATTATGGACAGGGTAGAACGGATAGCTTTTATATACGACTGTGGCAACAACGGAAATTGAGAAGATTTTATGCGTTAACAAACGTAATTACTGCGCACGGCATTAAGGAATATGGAATAGTGGAGGTAAAGAACCATTAATTCTTGACTGAAGCATTAGGCGGAGTTGAGGGGTGAGCTTCAGGCTTCCACGTCTTTACCCCACCAAAAAGCCACCTGTACTACTGAATAGCAGGTTGGGTGGATAACAGCGTCCGTCTGGACGCTTCGGTGACAAAACGAAATCCTTCTCCCCTCTGGGAATCAAATACGATTCCTCGGACGTGCACCACATGGTTTAGTGTTCATACTGACCACGGCAGTTTTATTTTGTTTCGTTAAACATTAAAGGCATCAAAAAATATTTCAAGTAACATTTGTGCAAATAATCCATATTATACAGGATAAGTTGTATGTGGTGGGTGTATGCAATGATGCAGTTGGTTGACACTCTGTATTACAAGAGGTCGCGGGTTCGATTCCTGATGGGGTCACTGCGATTTCTCATTCATTTAATCCTTTTGGCCTCACTATGTTCTTTGTTTTGACTGAGCCTCTAACACAAAGAATTCCAGGAATATCTCTTAAGGGTTCAAAGGCAGCTGGTGCTTAGGTTTGACAACCTTGCCACCTTCTCATGCTGATTGTCTAGATATTCTGAGAGCCTCATTTCCTGAACTCTTAAGGGCCTCTCTTGGCCTGTAAAGGGAGAGCTTTATCTGGTTGAGTCTGATGTTCTGGAGCAGTGCATCACAGTCTGTGTTGCATGGAAAAATGTTGGTTTGTGACAAGTTGAGAGCTGCTGTGCAGAGGAGTTTGTTGTACAGCTACCCCTCATTGATACTCAAATTGTGTGATATTCTGCATAGGTAGAAAGTTCTGCAATAACAGAAGGCAGAAACATACTTCTCAAGTGTGTAAATGTAGAAAATTACTGGCTGAAATATAATGTGTGTTTTAGTTTGACATGAGTGAAACTGTAATTACGGGACCAAAGGGGCAGTATGTGGCCACAGGAGTGCACGCTCTGCTGGTTAGTGTGTACTACTAAAACCTGAGAAACCCCATTTATTCCTCCAAAGTCTAATGCATGCATGTACACGTCATGGCCCCTGGGAAACGTCCTCGGATGGCTAAGTCATGCAAGGGCGGAACGCGGTTTCCCGACGCGCTAATCGGGACATACCAGCTAAGGGAGGCCACCCTGACAGAAAATCCTAGGTCCTCAAAGCTAGCGTGGGTTGAGCGCAGGGCCAGCAACCCAGCCACGGAAAAATCACTTCGCTAAAAAATCTCAACGGAAGGAAAATTCAGGATTAATTAAAGGATGCAGACCGTGGCATGTATTACGGAATAAGACTGACAACCTGTGTATAGGAACGTGGAACATCATGACGCTGCTAAAACCTGGGAAATTGCAAGAAATGGTAGAAGAAATAGCAAAAACCCAAATTCAAATACTGGCGTTACAGGAAGTAAGGTGTCCGGGTAAAGGACAGATAAACAAAAAAGACTACCTATTCTACTATAGCGGGACTAAGGAGAATACAGGCCAAGCAAGCACAGGTTTCTTTCTTATGAAGAAAATACAAGAATACATAATTAACTTTGAATTATATAACGAACATTTATGTAAAATAAGAATAAAAAGGAAATACAACTATATAACACTGATAAATACATACGGACCCACGGAAGGTAAAACAGAGAAAATACAAGCAATTTTATGATGATTTACAGTCTATGGTCGATAAGGTCCCAGAGATTGACATAATAATCATACTGAGTGATGTAAATGCAAAACTCGGGAAAGAGCCAGTATACCAGGAAATAACTGGTAAATATACACTACACGAAGAAACCAACAGAAATGGAGAACTCTTATGTGATTTTGCAGCAGCCAATAACACGTTAGTCATGGGTACACAATTCCACCACAAGCAGATATATAAAGGAAACTGGAGATCTCCAGATTATAACATTATAAATCAGACTGACCACGTTTTAGTAAACCAAAACAAGGAAGAAGCAATAGAAGTTGTACGAACCTTGAGAGGGCCCAACATCGACTCTGATCATTATCTGCTGAAAACAACTCTACAACAAAAGTTACAAAACATATATAAAAAGAAACCGATCCAATTCACAGAACGGAACAAAACAAATATACAAGACTTTAGTAAACTCAAACAATATAGAATAACATAGCACAACAAACTGAAAAACATACCAGATACAAATAACATCAATGAAGAATCGGAAAGCATGGAAAAACCAATATCGGACGCAGCAAACGAAGGTATACAAACACAGGGTAGAACCCTAAGGAATGAATGGTGGGATGAAGAATTCAAACAGCACATAAAAAAGAAAAATGATGCAAGAACTAAATGGCTCCAACAAAACACAAGAGATTTTCAAATGGACTTCAGACCGAACAGATGCACCATCGATAACATCTTCATGGTACGACAAATCCTCGAAAAGTGTTACGAATTCAACATAGAGTTACATAATATATTTGTAGATTACTCCCAAGCATTTCGGTAATCCTTCCGGCTCGTCCTTTCTGGTTCTATGAGCAATTATTTGTTTTTTTACAAATGCGGGTTGCTAACCCTACACCGATAACGACTACTGCTAGATTATGTTAAAAAACAATTTGGAGAAAGAACACAGTAAAGTTTGCCACATGGAACATTCTCTCGTGGAGTGGAAGGTATCATGAAATTCTCACTGAATTACACAATTTTAAAATAGATTTTTGTTCTATATCTGAAACCAAAAAAAAAAAGGGAAAAGGGACAGTTTGTATTGACGACTATATCCTAGCATACTCGGGTAAACAGAAAGAGAGAGAGCCCATGCAGGTGTGGGGCTATTAATCCACAAAAAAATACATGAATAATATAGATAATATTGAATAAACTATTGAACGAATTATTCAAGTCACGTTAAAATTCCCACAGAATAAATGGTGCCTACTCAGTTTGTACGCGCCGGACATTTCCAAATCTAAAGAACAAAGAGAAGAATTTTATATAGATCTGCAAAAAGTTATTGATCAAATACCAAAAGATGCCTTATTAATAATGTTGAGTGACATGAACGCAAGAGTCGGGAACATGCCCGTCCCAGGGGTAAAACAACGCTTTAACGAAGGCGAAATAAACGACAACGGAGATCTATTAACAAACCTCTGCTCCATGAATTCATTACGAATAAACAACACCTTTTTTAACCATAAGAGGAACCATAAAATAACATGGAGTGACAGTAGGGGACGGCATTCAACGATTGATTACATCATAACTAACCGAAACATTCATCCATCGCAGATTCTTGATGTAAGAGCATTTAGGGCTCCTGACATCGGAAGTGACCATAGAATGGTGATTGCCAAATTTCGAGTTTCAGCCCAGCTTACAAAGAAATCCACACCGCACATTATATCAAAATTCAACGTAGAAGCCTTCCAAAACGAGAGCACAAAACATCTATATGCAAATAGGCTCTCGGAAAAATTAAAGAACATTACACTGACACCAACTGATATTACGGACCTTCAATGGGAGAAAATTCAGGAATGTATCGTGAAAGCTGCAGAAGAATCATTAGGAATGCGCACGGTTGGCATAAATGCCTCCAAAAAATCAACGCCCTGGTTTACACCAGAAATGAAGGAACTTGCACAGGAAAAAAGGCAGGCATACTTAAAATAAATCAGCGAACCATTCATCTAACAACGATTCGAATATAGAGAAGTCCGGAACAGAGTGAACGCGAGAATAAGAGAAATAAAGGAAGGATACTGGGAAAGTTTTACCGCAGACATGGAACATGATGAATATGGAGCGCAGAAAAAAAGTGTGGAAATTAATTAGAAGAACAAAAAAGGAGGTGAATGAATTGGTCGTTAATAACAAAATCACCATAGACGAATGGGAAACATTCTTTCGTGAACTATAAAGGGGTACAAGCGACGATTCAGAACCTATGCGTGCTATTAGGGAAGACATACCCTTATCAAAGGAAGATATAGAAAAATAACTCAGATCATTGAAAAACAGGAAATCCCCTTGCCCTGATGGAATATTTAAAGAAATGCTTAAGTACGGCGGCACCGAACTGACTCTCCATCTGACCGAGTTATTCCAACAAAGTTTTAAATTATGCACCATTTCTAAAGCTTGGAAACACAGTACAATTATTCCACTCTTTAAAAAAGGAAGTAAAACAAACCCAGACAACCACCGAGGAATTACATTACATTACATTACATTACTAAACACCACCCTAAAACTATTTACTAAAGTTTTCTACGTAAACGTTTGCAATATATGCAACCTAGAGAGGAACAGCAGGACTTCCGAAAATATCGGTCAACAACAGATGCTATTTTTATAGTGCGCCAAATTGCTGAAAAATCCATAGAGTTCAACAACACGGCATATTTTTGCTTCGTCGATCTTACAAAAGCTTTTGATCGGGTGAAATTGGCCGATGTTATAGAGTGCTTGAGAGAAAGAGAAGTCCCTGAACAAATAATAAAGGTAATTAGGGAACTGAATACTGACACAACGGCACGAATACGATCAAACAACCAAACATCGAGACCAATAATAATAATAAAGAATGGAGTTAGACAAAGAGATTCGCTGAGCCCAATGCGCTTTAACCTCATCATGGACAAAATCATAGCGAACCTGCCGAAGGAGCTAGGCTATAGGATGGGGAATGACCCGATACATATAATATGTTACGCAGATGACACGGCTTTGATAGCAGACAGTGAAGAAAATCTACAAACTCTACTACTTAGATTTGATCAGATGGCCGAAAGGCTAAACATGGAAATATCTCTAAACAAAACAAAGTCCCTGACAATCTCCAGAAATTATACAAATTGCGAGGTTGAATTAAAAGGCACCTCGATAGAACAAGTCCCTAAGTTAAATTAATTGTGGGCTGAGATATCTGCTAAACGAGACCTTAAGCAGGAGGTGAGGATACAAGCAAAGAAAGCGCCTCGCATTTCCGGTTGTCTCTACAACATTATATGGTTTAATAAATATATGTCAACAGAATGCAAGGTTCGTATCTATAAGACCAATGTGCGCCCTGTGTTGACATATGCATCGGAAACGAGAGCAGAAACAGCCTACACCAAACAACTCCTCCGAACAATAGAGATGAAAACTATAAGGGCAAAACACGGAAAGACACTTCGAGATAAAATCCGCAGTGATCACCTTCGTCATCTAGGCGGAATTCAAGACATAATTAAATGGACCGAGGTTCGAAGAAGAGAGTGGGATGCCCATGTGGGAAGAATGGAGGACAACCGTCTGGCAAAGATCGCTAGAGGCAGTCGTCCACAGGGACTGCGCAGTCGAGGCAGCCCGAAGAAACGCTCATCAAAGAACCTTCGCCTTAAACTCTGGAAGAACAGGCATTAGCTTATAGAGAAGAAGAAGAAGAAGAAGAAGAAGAAGGCTCACAAGCATTTGATTCTGTAAATCGGAACAAAATTATAGAATGCCTAATGAAATATGAAATAACAAAAAATTAATTTAACTAATTGGACTCGCCCTCAACAACACAATTGCAAAAGTAAATATAGGTAATCAGTTCACAAAAGAATTTAGAATCGTCTCTGGGTTCAAGCAAGTGGATCCCCTGTCCTCAACCCTATTCAGTATTGTTATTGATAATGTAATAAAACAGCTAGATATAAAATGAAACATATCTACACGCATAGAACAATGTTCTGCCTACGCCGATGATACACCACTAACTGCAAGAACGATGCATGCTCTCGAAGACACCTTCCGGTACCTAAAAGAAATATCAATACAGGTTGGGTTGACCATCAACGAACACAAAACGAAATACCTAAGATGTACAATGAAGCAGCATAAATGGATGGAATTGACATCACACAAACCCACCTTGAACAGGTGAAATCATTCAGATATTTGGGACAATTGTGAACGGAAATAACTCAATTGAGGAAAAAATAAAGGGAAGAATTTCCTAGGAAACAAGGCATTTTATGCAAATCAAGACCTCTTTAAAAGTTAACTATTGACTAATAATTCCAAGCTACGGATGTATAAAACATTAGTCAGACCAGTGGTAACATATGCCTGTGAAACGTGGGTATTAAAAGAAAATACAAAAACCAAACTAAGGGTATTTGAGAGGAAGGTTCTAAGAAGA
>Ga0131853_10018448_pt1 | contig 12694 bp, 11 predicted proteins | sample TergutLab28metaG_FD_92764 | JGI IMG/M metagenome (GOLD analysis project Ga0131853, IMG submission 92764) | Labiotermes labralis P1 segment gut microbial communities from Petit-Saut dam, French Guiana - Lab288 P1 (version 2) (version 2) | ecosystem: Host-associated > Arthropoda: Insects >...
AACCATCTAAACATGAAGCACCCGAGTTGATTAAATGTAAGAACCCATCTGATGCCAATGCTTTGCCTTCTAATTCGTATCCAGTTGCTTTTTTAACTGCTTCTGGACTCCAATAAGTTCTAACATCCGAGAAAATTTGAGCTGTATTTGTTAATAACTTACCAAAAAGCATACCTACTGCATTTAAAACATCATTCTCTGTTGACAAAATATACGGCTCGCGCACCCCATTCCAGTCAAAAGAAGTGTTCAAAAGTGCCTCTGGGAAGTCAGCATTCGGATAGAAATCGGTCCATTGGCGTTGACCTTGGAATCCGGCAGCAATCGCATTGTGTCCTAAACGCTCTTCTTCACAACCAGCTGGCAAATTGTCATTACCACTCATCAAATCTTTAATAATGATCATCATCTTCACAACAAATTCCCAGTCAGCATCTTTTTGCTCACGCGAATTTTGCACATGATCTGGATTTTTATCAAAGCCTTCCGTACATTTTTCTTTGGTCCATGCGAGCGCTCTTTCATACTCTTCTGGATCATAAATGCCTTCTGTCATGCGGCGAATTACTTCTGTCTCATCAACAGATTCAACACGCATCCCTAGATAAGATTCCATAAAATCCGAATCGATAATCGAGCCACCAATTCCCATACAAATCGAACCAATTTGTAAATAAGATTTCCCTCTCAGGCTAGCTGCCGCTACCGAAGCACGACCGAAACGAAGTAATTTTTCTTTGACATCTTCTGGAATCTCTGTCGCGTCAGCATCTTGAACCTCACGGCCATAAATACCAAATGCTGGCAAGCCTTTTTGCGCATGCGTCGCTAGCACCGAAGCAAGATAAACAGCACCAGGTCTCTCAGTCCCATTGAAGCCCCACACGCCTTTGATCGTTTGCGGATCCATATCCATCGTTTCTGACCCATAACACCAGCACGGTGTCACTGTCAACGTAATGTCTACCCCTTCTTTGCGGAATTTCTCAGCACAAGCAGCTGATTCTGGTACACGCCCAATCGTTGTATCGGCAATGACTACCTTAACTGGTGAGCCATCCGTGTACTTTAAATTATCTGTAAATAACTTTGCCGCTGATTTTGCCATATTCATCGTTTGCTCTTCTAACTGCCCACGAACATCTAAAATACCTCTTCTACCATCTATTGTTGGTCTAATCCCAATAACTGGATTTCCGCCTACTAATCTTGATTTTGCCATTTTATAGCCTCCTAATTTTTACCTTGAATTATTTTTTTAATAACACTACTTTTTTACCTATTTTCTCTTCACTTTAAAAAGCCAACAGACCAACCCCACTAACGATAGTTGTTTGAAATTGAAAACCGAAAAGGTTTTTGATTTTAAATAACTATCTCAGCAAGCGGTAGCGCGCTCAGATTGAGAGCGCTCACTTGATCAACGCTTAAAAAACTAATAAACACTAATCAATGCAACACATCCACCGGATGATATTCCGTGTGAAACCCTGGCCACGAATCGGCACGTCTTTCTCGCTCTGTATCATTTTCTCTTTGCGGTAGTCTAATCAATTCACCATCTTTAACAAAGTCAGCATTCGTCGCTTTCTGTTTTTCGATGAGTGCCGCTTTCAATTCTTTCATGACAGGTAAGTACTGCTCATTTGTTGACAAATCAAATAAATCTTCACGATCATTAACAAGGTCGAACAACTGCTCTTTCCCGTCTTCAAGATAATAAATATACTTATACTGCTCTGTAATGAGGTAGAAATAATCACCGTCACCAAAGTAAGTTCCTGTTAATGACTCACGCTTCTTATCTGTTGTTGCCAATTCAAACAAATCTTGCCCTTCAAATTCATCTATATCGCCACCAGCAAATTTCGCTATGGTTGGCAGGATATCCATTAAAGAGATCAATTTATCCGACTGTGTCCCCACAAATTCCTTCGCCATTCCTCTCGGTGGTCGCAAGACGAACGGAACATGAATACTTTGCTCGTAAGGGAAGAACTTCGCAGCAGCATTGTGATCGCCTAAAAATTCGCCATGATCTGAGGCAAAAATAATCAGTGTGTTGTTTAATTCATCAATGTCTTGCAAAGCTGAGAATATGCGACCCATATTATAATCACATTGTGTAATCAACCCATAGTAAGCTGCTTTTGCCTCCTTGAGAACTTCTTTCGGGATCAAGTCCGTACTCCATTTGTGGCGAAATCTGTTAAATGAAGTTGGTGCTTGGTCTTCTTTTGCCCAGTCACCACAAACCGGCTCTTTAATTGGTGAGTTTCGATACATTGAATAATAAGGTTCAGGTGGGTCTAGTGGCGGATGTGGTTTCGAATAAGAGCACCACATAAAGAACGGGACTTCGGGGTCTCTTCTATTTGCGATATATTCGACACACTCTTCTGTAATAAAAGAAGTTAACGTTAAATTCTCAGGCACAGTCGCCATCGTTGGATACATTTCATTTTGTCCCAAACCATGTCGCATTGGTTGATGAGGCGATCCCGACTTTGCCATTTTGTTATAGTAATCTCGCGGCAAAATCATTTCTTGGAAGCCATGACGCGCCCGCTCTGGTTCAAAGTGCATTTTCCCCACCGCAATCGTATGATAACCAAGATCATTCATCACCCTCGGCATCGTCTTCATTGGCGGCCCAAGTAGTCCTCTTTTAACATAATTGTTATAAACACCTAAACTTGATGGCGATTTTCCAGTCATAATTGACAATCTTGACGGCACACATGCAGGGGTTTGAGCATAACAGCGATCGAAAGTAATCCCTTGTTGCATGAGAAAATCTGTATGAGGCGTTCTCAAGAAATCAGGTGCAGCTTTGCCCACTGTATCGTACCGTTGTTGATCGGTTGTAATGAGTAAAATATTTGGTTTTTTCATGGTGCTTTGGTACCTCCTTTTCGAAATTCAAATTTTAATATAAAGCAAAACGTTTTGGCTCAAAGTAGTAGTAATCTTCGCTATTCTTATCTTGCTCTTCTTCTCGATAGAAAATTTCTAATTTCCAATAATAGGAAACACTTCTGGCTTTTATTGGCGTTATAGATTTATAACCCACTACTGTTCCGCAACACGCCAGGATCCACTCATCTTTCTTGAAGTTATACCACAATAAGTTGAATGATTCAATCCGCTGCCCCATCGTGATATCTTCTTGTAAAAGCAAATATTTGGGTGAAATATTCTCTTCAAATTCATATTCTCGACTATATTTAGATGGCTTATAATGAGGCCGACCTATAAGGAATAGATTTTCTTCATCTGCAACTAGATCATTTGAGAAACTCTCCTTAATCCAGTCCCCTAATTCCTCTAATCGCTTAACATCTCCAGGTGCGATATAACCATCGCCATGAGGTGGCACATTCAATAAGAAAGTGGCATTTCCACCGACTGAATTCAAGTAGATTTCTTTTAAATTCTCAAGAGCGCGTAACTTGTCATCTTCTTCCTCATGATAGAACCAGCCTGGACGAATAGATGTATTAACTTCCGCTGGATACCAGATTAAATCTTGATGATTGATTAATACTTCCCGGCTTCCTAAATCTTGATCACTAGTTGGAATCCGATTCCTAAATTCAGCATCATCTGCTTGTTGCGATTGATGTTGGATTTTTTCATTATCTGCTAACGTTGCTGGAACAACACTCCATTCGCTCTTGCGTGTATGCCCACCTTCATTTCCACACCAACGAACATCTGGACCACAAATAGAGATCACCGCGTCAGGTTGATATTTTCGAATTAAAGTATAATATCGCTCCCAGTCATATTGCTGAACTTTTCCATTAGGCCCTTCGCCACAAGCACCATCGAACCAAAGACAGAATAAATCACCATAATTTGTCATTAATTCGGTGAGTTGCTCACAAAACAAGTCATTGTAGGCATCGCCACTTCCATAACATGCATTATTTTGATCCCAAGGCGACAAATAAATACCTAATTTCAAGCCATACTTTCTGCACGATTCAGCTACCTGCGCGACAATGTCTTTCCCATAAGGAGAATGCATCACAGAATGCGTTGTTGTTTTCGTATCCCAGAGACAAAAGCCATCGTGATGCTTAGCAGTAATGATAACCCCTGTCATGGTTGCTTTCGCTAGACTTTCGCACCACTGATCCGTATCTAACTTCTGTGGGTTAAAAATCTGTGGGTCTTCACGCCCATCTCCCCACTCCCGATCGGTAAACTGATTTACACCATAATGAATAAATCCATAAAATTCCATTTCTTGCCATGCAATCTGCCGGGCGCTGGGTCGTACTGAGGTGAGTTTTTTTAAAAACTCTGGATCGTTTATGTCTTTCATGCTTTCACTTCCTTTTCTTAATTCAATTTATCACCCCAAATCTGGCTCTGATTGAAGTGTAATATAATCTCGCGTTTTCCCTTCTGTTTCGAACAAAATAATCTCATTTCCTCCCAATTTCAATAACGGACCTGGGATGTATAATCGACGTTGTGGCCCCACTTCCCAGAAGCGCCCCAAATTGAATCCATTGATAAACGCAACCCCTTTGCCCCAACCATCAAAATCTAAAAAAGTATCTCCTATTTCATCAACTTCGAAAGTAAACTTGTAAAAACTAGGCAATCCCGCTTCATAATCTCTCGAAAAATCTAGCTTCTCCAAATTATCTAGTGGCAACGTATAATGAGTCCAACCATAGTGAATGTGTCGATTAACCTGCACAAATTGATCAATCCCTTTTCGCGGTCGCTCGATTTTCATCCCATAATTAACGCGCCCCATATTTTCAACCAGAATATCCAGCTTAGTCCCCGGAGTTGTCTCGACTGAGATCTCTTTTTCCACCCACAATTCCTGATCAAGTAAAGTCGCAACAGGCTTGTCATCAAAAAAGATTTGTGCCCGATCTTGCGCTTCATATAAGCGAATTTTATCTAATTTTTCCTCAGTTTGAAAATGGGTTTGATACAAGATATAGCCATGATTTTGCCCCAAACGCTCCATCGATTGTGGGTAGGAAGTCACAACTGGCGTGCTGATTAAATCTAGGACAGCATCCAAGTTTACACATGCTTTGACTTCTAATTTCCCGTAGGCTTTCCGCTTGATATTCGTAGAAAATTCAACTTCCGGAATATCAATGTACTTACCAATCACTTCCTTATATTGGCGGTATTTTTCAGTCAATTGCCCATCTTCGGTAATAACAGCATCGTAATCGTAAGAAGTCACATGTGGCTTGAATGTTTCAAAGTAGTTAGCACCACTCATAAAGCCGAAATTTGTTCCACCATGAAACATGTAAATATTCACATGCCCTAGCTCCAGCATTTTATCCAAATCACGTGTACTTTGCTCCAAATCAGCAATCATATGTTGCGCATTCCCCCAATGATCAAACCACCCAATCCAGTACTCCATGCACATCTTCGGACCACCATTAACATATGGATCGAGCTTCTTAAAATTATCAGTCGGATTAGAGCCAAAATTTACCGTTGGATAAACACCTTCAATACTTCCGCTATCTAACATATCATACTCAGGCCCATCAGACGTAATAAGTGGAACTGTAACACCTAATCTAATCATCAAATCTCGCATATGAGCGAGATATTTCTTGTCATTGGCATACGATCCATACTCGTTTTCAACTTGCATCATAATTACAGGTCCTCCGTGCGTAATTTGCAACGGTACTAGATGCTTCATTAGCTCTGTAAAATAATCATCTATATGTTTCAGAAATGGCTCGTAATAAGTCCTAAATCGCATCCCATCTTCAGCTAATAACCAGCCGGGCATCCCACCAAAATCCCACTCAGCACAAATATATGGCGACGGACGTAAAATCACATAAAGTCCCAATTTTTCAGCTGTCCGAACAAACTGTACAACGTCTAGTATTCCCTCAAAATTAAACCTGCCTTTCTTTGGTTCATGCAAATTCCAAGGCAAATATGTCTCGACTGTGTTGCATCCTAAAGCTTTTAACTTTTCTAAACGATCCTGCCAGTATTCAGGTACTACTCTAAAGTAATGAAGTCCACCTGATATGACATGCATTGGCTCGCCATTTAACATAAAATTTTCTTTGATTTCAAATGTTCCCATGTCATGCCTCCTCTAAATTTATCCTTTAAGAATTCATCTATTCAGTGTAACCTTTTTCATCGCAAATTGCAAGTGTTTTGAAAATGTAAGTTGCTTTCATTTCTCAAAATCGACAAATTTTATTTGCAAGAAAAGTTGAGCTGATTTTTCGATCTTTCTCTGACGCGCTCATTCAAAAAAGAGCCCACAATTGGACTCCATTTATTGCTACATTTTCTAATCGTTCGGTAAACTGTTCTTGCTTGCGAGACAACGCCCATCTACGTTTTAAACGCCATTTCAATCTGCTTTCTAAGAAGTTCACGTTCGAGCGCATCCTCTAATAAAAAGCACATGTTTTCTGTTGATTCAGAGTTGTAAAGCACAGATTTTACCCGCACACCTGATATTTTTATCTCGATTTTATAAACAATGCCTTTATTTTTGCGCGAAGTATACGTAAAAGTGCCGTTGCAGCTATAACAATCCATGCTACTTTTGACTTTACAGCCATTTTCAATTAAAAGCTTATCTAGCTTAATAATCGAGTCCTTTATTTCCATAGGTTGTGAATGCACAAATTCACTAATATTCATCTGATGAGATTTTGGGGCGGACTCGGCTAACGGATAAAAATCACCGCGCATGAATAAAGTTACAAAATCATTATGACCAGCTTTAATATTCAACGTTGCTTGTGCGAGAAGTTTCATTCCGAGCATAATATCATCATCATTTTCATTTTGGACAAAAAAAGTCTCTATTTTTGACAACTGGGACAGTTTATCAACTTTACTAAAAAAATCCACATCTTCAAAATGAAAGCCTAGCTCAGACAAAAAACTGATCACCTCAAGCTTCCGTTTAGCAGACATCTTCTTTCCCATCTTAAGCAAATCATCTCCATGAAGAACCAACTTATACCTCGGTTCGCTCTCGAGCCTGCCATGAACACCAAAAGTAAATAAGACGCTCGCAATATCACTTATCATTGGAAAACAATGCCAAATCGAATTTATTTCAGGATCGAACTTTTCTCCTTTTTTCACATCGATTACATCTTTATTTGCGACTAATTTGTCATAGAGAGCGTAAAGAAATAACCGAAATGCCGAGATCCCTGCTTTGATTTCATCATCAGACAAACCATTTCGAAAAGGCTCGGCAACAGTAAACCCAGCTGGGAGATCAGGAATGACAAGTCCTTTTAAATAATAGCAAACATCTGATAAATCCTTTCTTGTACGCTTTTCCCTTTCTCCATATTCGGCTAAATAATACGGCGACTGTTCATACGGTATTTCACGGATTGTTTTTGGTATTGTAAGTTTCATCATAACGCCTCCGCTTTAATCAAGAATCGAAAAGAATAAGCCCTTTTCATCTGTTCCAAATATTTTATTTTCGTGAATCCATACGCCAGCACTATACTTGTTTGTAGGAAACGGAAAACTCTCGAGCTTTTGAAAAGTGTCCCTATCAAAAACCTTAATTTTATTCCAATCAGCGACTAAGAGACAATTGTTATATATCCCAGCTAAAGTTGCCTGTGTTCCTACAACTTTATTTGTCATGTGGATGACTTCATGAGTCGCAATATCTATTACTCTTATTCTTTCATCCCGTGCGATCGTATAAAACTTATCATCATATATCGCCATACTAGCAAGATTTGTTTGGCTGATTTTGGTTTTCCGCATGATCTGCAAATTGGATTTATCCATTTCAATCAGCTCACCTTTCACTGTTCCAAAGTAGAAACGATCTCCTATGTCGAATACTTGCCAGCAACTGTGAGGGTAGATTTGAATCTTTTCAACTTCTTTTTTAACGATATCTAATATATAAATCCAGCCATTGCGCACAGAGATATACACCTTTGAATTGTTGAAGTGAAATACACCGCCTAAATCAGAAGTCGGATATTTGCCGCCTAAATCGAATGCTTCTTTTAGCGTGACAACATTTTTTGATACGAAATCATTTTTATCAATAACGTAAAGATTTTGAACACTAACGAGAAAAATATAATCATCAGCAAAAAAGGAAAATCTGCCATCGATATCTAAAGCAATCCTATCCGTCGCCATACACATTTTCTCCAAATCATACTTATACATATCATCCTCATGTGTGATATACAAATGCTGTCCATACACTTTGCAAGCGGCTTTGCTTTCTTTAAGGTATTGCTTATTTTTCTCCCACGGATCAGTTTCAAAATCAAGAACCCTTATTCTCTCCATCATCTTTTCCTCCAAAGAAGTGACATGTACTCGGAACATTACAACTGTTTGAACACTTCATTCGTACTAACAAACTCGTTTAAGATTTTAATCTTTACGCGACTTATTCGCTTTCCACAACTTTTTGCCATTAAAGCAGAAAAAGGCTGTTGAGAGCAGTTTATCTTCAATCGATTTACCACTTCTCAACAACCATTAACTAAACTTAAACTTTCCAACGTTTCAAAGTCGGGAATACTGCCATGATGCGCTCTCTTGCCACATCATCGCTTTCATCTTCATCTTTCCACCAAGGAATGTTAGATTCCACAGCTTGCTCTAGTGTAGCTTCCCATTTGAACTCACCATTTCCATAGCAGTGAACACAATAATCCTCACTTTTACTTCCATCTGTTTCCGTACCAAACTTTTCTGCTTCATCCATTGGCATGTAGCATGACTGACAATAATGCATTGCATTTTCCATAAGTATCGCTCCTTTGTTTTAAGGCAAAATGCCATCTTCGTAGTATTCACCACAAATTTCGATTAAATTATAATCTGGGTCTATGAGATTGAAAAAATAATAATGTGGATTTCGGCAAGAAATTTCAGTGAAAGGTCCGATATTGAGATCTTGGATGCGCTTATACTCTTTGGATAGATCCGTTGTCGACAAATTCAAAACAAACTTGTAATCATTAGCTCCAGAAATTCCGCTACTGTGTCTTTCTAAGTGCGCTTCATTCATGATCGAAAGGATGCAATTCCCGTTAAAACGAAACTGTGCAAAACGGTTGATCCCTAAAATTGTCGCCTTTCTGCTTAAAAGTTGCTCATAAAAATGAATCGATAGCGGGAAATTTTTGACAACAAGATAGAGACCCCAGTTTAAAATATGATCGCTAGGCTCAAGTAATGTTTGCGGTTTGTTTAGCAACAATTCATCCGTAGAGATGCCCCATAACCTGCTAAGTTGCACCATTTTATCAATATCTGGCATTGTCTGCCCAAGTTCCCATTTTGATACAGATTGCCTGCTAATTCCGAGCATATCTCCTAATACCTCTTGCGAAAGTCCACGCAGCAAACGTTGTCGCTGAATACTCGCCCCAATACTCATTTTTATATCCATCTTCTCACCTCATATGACCAACCTGAACTATTCGTAAATTTTATAACAGCCATAATTGTTGTAAATAATTCAAGCTGAGATTAGTATAACACAAATTTAAAGCTTATACTAGCAACTTGAATTTGCGATTTGTCAACTAGTAGGTGCGGTTCAGTTTTAATCATTGGATTTCAAAAAAAAAAAGAGTCCAAAAATCGAACTCTTACAATACAATTAACATCCGTTAATTGCTTACATCAAATCTTTGACAAATGGCAAAATTGCATGCGTAATCGTATCTGCTGGTGTACTTATCCCGAATGGAAAACCAACAGTGATAACGCCGCCGCATACTTGTTTCTGCCCTGAGCAAGGACGGTCATGCTCCATATCGTCACCCCATCGGTCATCAACACGATCCTTTACATATTTTTTGTAGTCATCATCATCACTAATCTGATGTAAATAATGAACGCACCTATCACAACGCGTACCATTAACAGATTTTTTTAATCCTTCTTCTGGAAATGGTGTGCGATTAGGTTTCATTTTAATAAGCATCAATTTTTTTACATACTCCCATGTTTCAAGGTTAGTAACAGGAATGCTCACACGCCAACCAGTATCACCATGCCACTTCGGTGTATATGTTTCAAGAATATTTGGTGGAAACTCGTCTCGGTGTGATTCCAAATTTTTAAATTCATTTTCATTAAAAACAAGACAAAACTCAAAATAGTCATCAAAGCTACACACACTCAAAATCATGCGATCGCCTTGGCAATATATAAGTACATCTTTACCATAGGCAAATTCATCTAAAAAATAATGTTTATAAATAAAACGAACAGCTTCTTCACTTACAGCATCTAGGGATTCTTTTGGTTGTTCTATCAACAAATCATCTGTTGATATCTCCCATTTCTGACTTAAAAGGATAATCTTATCAATATCTGGCAGTGTTTGCCCTATTTCCCATTTCGAAACAGATTGCCTACTAACACCAAGCATCTCAGCCAATGCTTCTTGGGAAAGTCCTCGCTTCATTCGCTCTCGTTGAATTCTCATTCCAATACTCATTTTTACATCCATATCTTTTCACCTCGCATGTTTTGATCGTCAGTATATCATAAATTTGAAGCTCATACTAGCAACTTAAATTTGCAAATTTGTCAACTATCACGTGCGAAACTCAAATTTTGTAACCTATTCTCAAAAAAGAGCCCCTGATCAGACTCTTCGATTTACCAAATTTTCTGAGATTGCGCAAGCTGATATCGAGTTCCGCGTCCGTTACCAGTTTTTTCTATCATACCCAAATCTTGTAATAGCACAAGATAGTCATTTACTTTTGTTCTCCCAAGCTGCAGGATCTCTTGAATCTCTAACCGAGTTTTTGAGCCATTTTCAAGAAAAGTTAAAATTTCCGCTGTACGAGTATCAAGTAATTCTTTTCTTTCATAATTAATCCTAGGTAGAACCACACTGATAGAATTACCGTGTACTTGGAATTTTGGTTCTTCAGAAAACTCTAAATACAATCTGCGAATTCGTTGAATCCCTGTTGCAAAACTCTCAATAATATTCAATCGTTGGAAAACAGAAGCGATCACTTCATTTCTCAAAATTGATAATTTACCACTTTGAAATTGCTCCACGGTAATCCCATCAGGTAAGCCACCTGGAGAAATAATTTCGATATAATCATCCCAAAATTCGATCCTAATATTTGCATGAATCATAAAATCTTGATGAACAATAGCATTAGCTAATGCCTCTCGAAAAGCATCTCTTGGTATCATCACCCGCTTAACACGTCTTCCATTTGAAACCTCTTCATAATCAATAGAATTGATCAAAAAAATCTTCCACTTTATGGAACTGCTCTAAAATAGATGTGTTTGTAATAGTCTCCCTTTTCAAAAATTGAGAAATGTTATCGCCAAACTTAACAGCATCAACACCAACATTTATTTCATTTGTATCAGCAAAAAGTTCTCCAGCATTCGTGTATTTAGCAGCTACCATAAGTCCCATCGTTCTCAATGTATCTTTAGTCAACTTTTCAATACCGATCTCTTTTTTTAAAGCTTCCTCTAATTTGCTGAAAGTAAAATCGCTCGACTCCGTTACCTGCCTATCAAATCTAATATTGGAACTTTCCATGATCCATCTACGAACTTGGTAGGTATCTGCTGGAACAGATGATGTGTCACTTCTTCGGTATGCTTGATTTTTGTAAAAATAAGGAAAATCCAGACCTTTGTAAATATCTAGAATAATAACTTTCTTCCCCTCAAACACTTCCATTTTCAGACTAAAACTAGGAATTGGGCGAATATTATCATTGATAGAATTCTCAATTCTTAACCTAAACGAGTGATCATCATCTATACCTATAATTTTGCCATCATCTTTAACACCAAAAATGATTTTCCCATCACGTTCATTAGAAAATGCACTTACTGTTTTCAAAAAAGAATTAGAATAGGATTCTTTTAATTCCAACTCTTTCGATTCTTCAAACAACATTTTAATCCACCTCTCTTTCTACCGTTTTATCTACCACAGTAGTGGTAGATAATTATATGTTGATTTTATTATACCATAAAAATCACAAAAATCCCTCATAATAAAGGGATTTTTGAAAATATTTTTTCTGTCTTTTTATCTGCCACAGCAGTGGTAGATAAATTAATCAAACTATTCTTTCAACTTCTTCGCCATCGCTTTCGTCAAAGTACGGGTCGTATCACATTTATACTCCCAATACATAATCCCATACAGGCCCTCTGCTTTTAAATACTCAATTTTGTGACCCATTGATTCCTCATCATCATAACTAATATAAGACTCGCCATTAAAGAGATACGGTGCTTTCGCATCATCATCCCAATATCTCACATAACCATTTTTATTAATATACTCATCAGCAAGCTCGCCGTAATCAGGTCCGAAATCACCAAAAGTTTCTGCTTCTTGACGGTAACCATCATTCGCATTCACAACCCCATCCCATTTTCTCGAATAAAAGGCTGCACCCATCACAACTTTTTCTTTCGGAACGCCCGCTTCAACAAACATATCAATCGCAGTTTTCGCACTTGATTTCGTCTTCGCATAATTATAAAGATTCGTATGATGCCCCATATGCACTAACTTAAGATTGAAATAAGTTGTAATTTCCGTCCATTAGCCCGCTTTTCAACAGAAAGTCCAGAAGAAATAAGGTGAAAATTCTCAATGACCTCCTCCAAACTAACCAGA
>Ga0131853_10018450_pt1 | contig 12693 bp, 8 predicted proteins | sample TergutLab28metaG_FD_92764 | JGI IMG/M metagenome (GOLD analysis project Ga0131853, IMG submission 92764) | Labiotermes labralis P1 segment gut microbial communities from Petit-Saut dam, French Guiana - Lab288 P1 (version 2) (version 2) | ecosystem: Host-associated > Arthropoda: Insects >...
ACACACACACACACACACAGGTACATCGCATCCTAATTGCGAAGGCGGCAGCTGCAATCTATAAATTGTTTTGTCTGAAAAGAAGTACAAATCTGCCGTTTCAGCAGCCTGAGAGCATATCGGGACTGTTAAAATTGTTGTTACATAAATAATGTGTGAACAGGTGCACTGCCCTTGTATGGCGCTGAAACTTGGACATTTCGCAAAGTAGATCAGAATTACCTGGAGAAGTTTTGAAATGCAGTGCTGGAGAAGAATGCAGAAGATCAGTTGGAATGATCGTGTAAAAAATATAGAAGTATTACGAAGATTCAAGGAGGAGAGGAATATCCTACATGCAATAAACAGAAGGAAGGCTAACTGGATTGGTCACGTTATTGAAGGAAGGTAGAGGGAAGGATAGAAGTGACGGGAAGACGAGGAGGAAGACTTAAAAGTGCACTGGATGACCTTAAGGAAAAGAGAGGGTACTGGAGATTGAAAGAAGCACAAGATCGAACTCTATGGAGAACTCGCTTTTGGAGAGATGGTCATGTCATAAGACAGGCTATAGGATGATAGATTGAATTAATTGATGAGGTGGATTGTAACTTGACTGAACTGGCTAAGGAAGGGACGGAGATGAGGGATTTTGTGAACACAAAATGAATTAGTCAAGTTTTGTTATACTCTCGGAAGTTAGTCGCATAGTTAGTTAGATGAAATGTGAGGTTCTGACGACAGCTTATGTTCGTGTTGTAGCGCTGTTTAAGTGGCTATCAGTGTTTCGAACAACGTACTGCTTCCGTTTTCAGGGACGGCATGAAGGTAGTATATTCCTCCGAAATGGTGGTACCAAACCAAGAGGACGATATCAGAATTCGGTGGACCGCAATATCGGTCTCTTAACAGAATATCACTTGAAAATGGAACATAAGTGGACATGCGTACATTATTCCTGTACATAGGTTTGCCCTTTTGCTGTTTACAGAGTGTGTTTATAATGAGTTATTAATTAATAAATATCGTTGCGGGTTCCTGTCTGTAATCCTATTGCATATCGATTTGCGGGCTGCTGTTTATAAATTCAGGAACCAATTTACCCTTGTTTCTGTTGAAAGTGAAAATCAGGTCGCTCTTAGTGCAATCAGCATTTGCACTAGTACATGAAACTTTTTAACTCGGCATCCCGCTTTGAAAATATTAATATTAACTACAAAGGAATTTTACCAGATGCCTTTTATTGAGTAGAGACAGTATTTTCCACTCACCGCACAAAGAGAATTCATGCTGATTGCTATGGTAAAGTCCACAAAAAGTGCGTACCGTAGTTGAGTTGTTCTGAATCAGACTTTTGAGTTACATAATTTGTGGTAATCTTCTGGCTGTATTTGTTATTCGCTTTGGCTGGTGTGGTTTTTGTCTGCCATCTAAAAAGGTAAGGATTTGAATAAACATTGTAATTTTGTCTGTTCCTCTGTATGGATGTGAAACTTGGTTTGTCCCATCATGGGAGTGTTCGAGAATGGTGTGGTGATGAGATTCTTTTGACCAAAGAGGTAGAAAATAACAGGAAGATGGATAAAAATAAATAAGTTTGAGCTTCGTGACTTCAGACTTGCAACTGTGACTCCAATGACGGTCTTATTTTTTTAAAAAAAATGGTGCGTCATGCGAATATGAGATTCAGTTTAACGTTTCCTATTACTCATGCTTCCGTTTCTTAGGTGAGTGAATATCTGATCACGTGAACGACTTTCAGTACAACGCACGATGTCATTAAGGGTCAAGTTTCCTCCACGTAGACGCTCCGATGTTATTAATTAAAGCTAAGGCGTATTAGTTACTGCCTCTCATATACTGCTGTAGGCCTATAAAGTCGCAAAAAGTCCTTTAATTAACCTGCAGTAAGGTAGATATTATTTTTATTTTTTATCATTTCACCGTGCATTCTGTAGATTATTTAATTACACACACCAACACATGCATTATATATATATATATATATATATATTTAAGAAGTCTAAAATTTACATTAAAACATTTAAGATGCTCCTACATGTTTCGATCACACGATCATCCTCATGGAGCATATATTGTTCCTTGATAAAGCTATAATTTAAAACATTCAGTGAATTACTTCGTTATGTTAACTTCGGTGCTGTGGCAGCATGGCGTGCTTTTGTGTGTGAGTCGTACGCTGTTTAGATGAGTCTAGTTATTGTGCGTCTTGTGCTGTGCAGCGTAAGACTGGTCTATATATTCTTGTATATGCTGCCACATGCCATTTTATTGATGTGCTCCTTCCAGATGTAAGTAGAATAGCCTTTGGTTGAGGTTTTGTTTCTTGCAGTACAAGAATTTAATTTCTTGGTTTATCCGGAACCTGATGGCATTGATTGTAGTTTTCTTGTCCTGTGGTTTTTTGTCCATTAATTTAATCTTTATTCTTTATTCTTTAAATGGAGAATACTTCTTTCTTTTTTACATTTTCATTAATCTTCTCCTTTTGCGTGGGGTTACAGTTGTTGTTGTTGTTTTTTTGTTATTATTATTGTTGGTAGCTTCCAGCTTTTGAATTGGCATTGTTTTCATAATTGTTTATCCCTGAAACAAAGTTCTGCCCTTCTTCCCTCTTGTGAACATACCAGAGGAAATGCAAGTTCCATAATACAAAAAACTCTCAATTAGTTGAGCTTTTCGTTGTTCTGGGACGTTACGCAGCGTACACTGGTATTTAGTTACCGACGTTGCGGGACAACCTATCTGTACCATCTCAAAGCTTCAAGCAGACAGGTTGTCTCGAAACCTCAGTAACTAACTCCCAATCTACGTCGCGTAAAATTCCAGAAGATCGAAGATGTCATGTACTAAGCGGCGGAAGTTCTAAGCCGTGCTCAATTAATTGTCTCAATTCTGATGTGCCGTTAATTAAAGTTAAGGCAAATGAGCAACGCACGTCTCGTGCACCATTCTTCCACCTTCCATTGATTATGATAGCCACATTCTTCGCAATCCGCCATACAATCGAACTATGTTATTACGCGATTCACTTCAGCCTGAACTTGGGCACTGTAGAATAAAATCCAACTAGATGCCACTTATTACTGTATAATGCTTATGTTAGGCTCAACATGTTTCGGGCACCATTACGCCCATCATCAGAGCTCACGACGATAGCGTTGGTTACCACATAGGCCGTCTGGTTCTCGATTTGCTGCTGGTTGGAATTAAGGGGAAGCCTGTACAGCCTTCGGTCCGGACACTCATCCATCCTGCCTGCACTTAACTTCCAACCAGCAGCAAATCGAGAACCAGACGGCCTATGTGGTAACCAACGCTATCGTCGTGAGCTACTGATGATGGGCATAATGGTGCCTGAAACATGTTGAGCCTAACATAAGCATAATAAAGTTGGCATCTAGTTGGATTTTATTCTTCAGTTATCAAGATGATGCACGGTCCAGTACACAACAAATATTGGGCACTGTGTTTTCAAACCTGAAATTCGAGACAGCTTTTTGCGCTGCAATGGCTGTGTCAACCATTTTTATTTGGGGGTGGGGGAGGGGGGAGGATTTCATCAGGTTGTGGCATATCATATCATTATTTACATACGTATTTTCGTCAACCACAAGAAATTTTATTAGCTTCGTCGTGTGTATTGTAATGCTTGAGAACGGTCTACACCAGTGTTCCTCAACCTTTATGAGACAACGGCCCGGTAAATTCTTTTTTCATAAGAAGGGGGCCCGGTCCAAACAGATTTACTCGTCAGTACCTTTCCATTTTTTTAAGTTCATACATTAAACTAGCATAAGTATTAATAATTAATTACGGCATAATCAGTTATCGATTTCAGGAGAATCTCTCGCGGCCCGGTATAATTGATGCCAGGACCCGGTACCGGGCCGCGGCCCGGTGGTCGAGAAACTCTGATCTACTCGAACGAAGTACGTAGCGTCTGACGGCGAAGCTAATAACATTTGTTTTAGTTAACCTTCATATGTTTGTAAATATTGATACTTAACTACAGGGTTTCAAAACAAAGGAAACTACAATCTGAGCATTCCCCCAACCCTAGAGGAAACGCGAAAATACCTATCTACTTTTCTCTCCCGTAATTTCGTCTCTTCACTATATCCATGTTGTAACATTTACGTCACGTTTCATGGACGTGTTGGTTTTCTTGTTTTAACTTTGATACAAGTGCCAGAACATTTCATAAAGACAGAGGTGTGCTGACGGTGGTGCTAGTTCCTTTCTTGACTAAGTGATAGTGAACTTTTTCTGTAGTTAGGATGCTTGAGTCGAGAATGAGTGCTAGATATGCATTTTGAACACTTTTCTTTTAACCAAAGAACACAGTACCTTTATTATTCTCCCGAATTACGTAATTTCGGGGACGTAATTAGAGCCGGGGAAGGGGGTTAGAACACTCCCAGCAATTTATTGCCTATAACCATGATAGTACATGTGGGCCGGGTAGCGTAGTCGGTATAGCGACTGGCTACGGGCTGAGCGGTCCGGGGATCCAATCCCTGTGCGATCGAGATTTTCCACACCTGTCCAGACCGGCCCTGGGGTCCACCCAGCCTCCTGTACAGTGGGTGCCGGGTCTTTCCCGGGTGTAAAGAGCGGCCAGGCCGTGACGCTGACCTTTCACCCTCTTCTAATGCCGTGGTCAAGAAAGAGTAGAGCTATACCTCTACTCCCCCAATTGGCCGTACGGTCTGTACAGAGCCTCAGTGCCTGTACAAGTGTGCATTTTACCTTAATTTTTATTATAGTACATGAACTTAAGGGGTAGAGATTTTGTTATTTACTTTATTTTGAGCCACAAATTGTCTGCGTCTGGGGAATGTTCAGTGACTGCACACAATATTTACGTACGGAGGCTTTGGAGAGTGTTCACAATAAGTTTGCGTTAATATATTGACGTACGTAGAGGCTGCTAACAAATGATATTAATACAGGTCACCAGTATGAGCTGTGCACGAGTGGGATTGCGAATATTCAGAAAACGTGGTGATAACTACAAGGTTTTTGTGCAATTTTTAAAGCAGGGTTCAACAAAATTCCCAGCAGACTAGGCGCTGTCTCACAAGTGTAGGCTCCACATTTGAGGAACCGCAAATATCAGGCGCCACTGCACACAGTTGTAGTCGTTCGGGCTATCTGGTGCCCTGGATTTGTGCACCCCTGTTTAAGGAATGCTGTATTCCTAGTAACTAGCAGTAATGAACATTAGTGTATTATTAATTGGTGATGCAGTATTAGTTTATTTCTTCCTACTATTTGTAATTTCTTCCCCTCCCCCCCAAAGTAGCTTTTTTTTTAATCACCACATGTCTGGAATTCATTGTATTTAGACCAAAACCTATTAAAATAAAATTGATTGTCCTGTGTCTGTGTTTTCATAGTAACTCATAATTGTTGTTGAATTTTTACGAGATGACAGGTAAGTTGTGTATCCATGCATGGTCAGATTCAGAAATCGTTCAGAGGAAGAATGGGCGGTGTACCTGAATTATGTATTCCGTTTTGTTACATTTAAAATTTCGCTTTACTATCGTTTAAATAAATCCGTGTGCGCCATGTCGTCACTAGCATTTCAAGGGGAAGTTAGGAGCCGTAGCCTCCCTCTGGTCCCTTTAATTGAACAAAAGCGTGTTTGAATGGGCGCAGCTCGGAACAGTTCCGTATTCCTGCACCTGTGGCGGCGGTAAAGGCATACATACAGCATATCATGTCTGAGCATAAAGTAAGCGAAGTCTTTGTTATAGAGCAGGAAGTATTGAGTTTGTATTCAACCATCCACCCCTTTCGACCCCCAACCCCCTTATGAATCATTCATAAACTGGATGCAGTGTGCTCAGCTACAAAGGGGCCCTCCTGCACTTTTCTTTGTAACGGTGACCCAAATATGAGACAGCACATTGTAGAAAGGAAAACAAATTCCGATATAAAAATGATATGTCATTGACTGTGATTGAATAAACTTATCTAACCTTTACTGCAGTAAAAACAGACAAGTAATGATAAATTATTTCACCAATCCAAATACCTCAAATATTCAGAAATTATTTGGACAAAATGTGATTTGTATATGTAAGTTATAATTCGAAATGATTTTTGTGCTTGATTAAAATGCTTTATTATCCAACAGATGCACAAATATATAATTCGTAGATACAATTACAATTATTATAAAATATCCGTATCAACGGACATGATAGAACCATTACTGTAATTTTAGCCAAGCACTGTATAAAGCTCCCTAATGGATCCTTTGTGATCCGGAACAGGTTGGAGCAAATTTAAATATTTTTAAATATTTTGTAATAATTCTAATTGTATCTACGAATTATATATTTTTGCATCTGTTGGATAATAAATTATTTTAATCGCCATTGATGCACAGTACAAACATGAAGATTTTTGTGCTTGATATTTTATGTAAACTTACTCTATTAGCTCTTTGAAATGTGAAGGACCTGATGATGGCCTATAGGTTGGGCCGAAACCTGTTGTTCTGCACCACACAACGCAGGCAGTAATAAATTTTATTGCCAGCGGTTGAAAAGGGTTTTCTTTTTGAACTAAGTGGTGAAAAAGTAAATTTCAGAATTTCAGGGCTAAGTACAATACCCTTTACCACATATCGCGAGAATAATGTAGTTTGGAAAACACGTTTTGGCACTTGAGCGTGTTCCAGGATGAAGTAAATTAAATGATCGCATTATATAGAGGTATTTTGTTTTATGTCTTATTCCATTAGGCCTACACAAATGTTGCATGTGGTTCAGTATATTGACCAGGTTACGCGGTTAAGTCCGCAAAACTCAGTTCGATTTTTGGCGTGGGCAAAGATTGTTCTGCTTGCCAGCGCTTCCAGATCGAAACCAGGAGCCTACTTAGACTCTTGTCTAGCGGCCACCCTGGTGATCTGAAAAACACCGTTTTCCTTTTTTGGAAAAAAAAAAAGTTAGTATTTAAGATCGCAGTCTATGCTTATGTTTATGTCTGGGTGTTCTCATTTAATTTCGGAGTAGGTGATCAAGTTTGACGACACTTGTTATGACTACTTCTTCTTTTGAAGACCCTCCCTCGACCACCGAATTTTTTTGAACTCCTAAACAAAGTAGCAGCAGTGCGGTGGCCATATGACTTCTGAGTCGGATTGTGTAAGTATAAGCTTTGAATAGAGGAAACAAAAATTAACATACGGATCAGTTCATAATGTATTTTAAGTTTAAAGAGTGACATAAAACCAGAAGACGATGATGCACTGTGCTGGGAAATGAGAATGGCACATTTTGGTGGAAGAATTTCTCGTATTCGAGGGAATTACATCAGCAATTAAAATATTTGTGGGAAAACCTGAAAGAAGACGACCACTCACAAAACCTAGGCATAGATATAACGCTAAAATTAAAGTGGATCTTTAGGAAATAAGATGTGAGGGTCTGGACGGGATTTACTAATATGTGGCTTTTGTGAGCACGAAGATAAAACTTCGGGTTTTATAAAATATGGGAACTTTTTTTGACTAGCTTAGGACTTTTATTCTCATTGAACGTGGTGAGTGACCCAATTATTTGGAAATCATTACCTTTTGAAGATTGTTGTGTGTGCATAGGAAACATACATGTAATAACACTTGTTGGAGAGGATCCCAGACTTGATGTGCAGTATAGTCATAATGCTTACACTGCGAGATGCAGCAATGTGTTGAGTTTTGTTGCATTATAATAACGCCCACCTTTCACTAGTCCACCGACCAAAAGAAAGAGCAATAAATATGAAAGTAGGCGGGTTCACAGTTTAAAAAGATTTTTCAGTGCAACTAATTTGAAAGGCCCATATCTTTATAAATTCCTCTCTGTGGTAAGAATAGAAATATAAGGAAAGGGGAGGAATTCATTGTTGACCAAAAACCGCGGAGTCTCTAATCAGCCGGACCGCCATGTGCCACCCTCACGCACTACCTGCTCTAACAGGCACACCCCGCAGGTATTAACTACGCCCCTGGCCCTTCGACGAGTCACCCAGCTTGTTGACAGGCTTGGTTGTGGGGAGAAAAAGTTTGATAGAAAGTGTTCGGCTTGCGGCACGAAAACACTGTGCCCACATCCTGCAACCGTATCTAGTTACATATATTTTCTCAATAGCATAGCATATTTGCCTGTTACTCAAAATTGGATTATTGTTATTACTTCTTACAGAATTTTTAACGACACTCAGTAGTTCAGGCTTTTGGTTCCAATGATCTGCTGATAAAAATAATGATACGAAAAAAAATGTGGCAGCAGGAAGTCGTGGTTTAAGGTACTTATTCCTGAATAATATTGGAGGAACTGAAGACAACAACAGCTTGGTTTCGGCCGAGATTCGAACCGTGTGCATTCCCTATTCAAGGAAGAAACATTTCCGTTTGATTCGCCTTGCTTAGTAAAACAGTCTGTATATTCTGTATGAATATTTATGATTCATTTAATGATACTGTCAGTGAGTTTGTGGCTTCGAATGGTGCGATAATTCGTAATTTATGAATGGGAAGGGACGTAGAAGGATGCCGTCGTGTATTGTTGGGGCTGAAGAAAACCACAAAACTGTGTCAGCGTATCCGGTCTCCGGTGTGAAGTTTGATACAGGGAAGAAATAAAACTAATACTCTGTTGCGTGTAGATCCAGAGTTCACTAACAGCGTAGTGTATAGGTCCACTGTGCACTAACAGCGTAGTGTATAGGTCCACTGTGCACTAACAGCGTAGTGTATAGGTCCACTGTGCACTAACAGCTTAGTGTATAGGTCCATTGTGCACTAACAGCGTAGTGTATAGGTCCACTGTGCACTAACAGCGTAGTGTATAGGTCCACTGTGCACTAACAGCTTAGTGTATAGGTTCATTGTGCATTAACAGCGTAGTGTATAGGCCCACTGTGCACTAACAGCGTAGTGTATAGGTCCACTGTGCACTAACAGCTTAGTGTATAGGTCCATTGTGCACTAACAGCGTAGTGTATAGGTCCACTGTGCACTAACAGCTTAGTGTATAGGTCCATTGTGCACTAACATCGTAGTGTATAGGTCCGCTGTGCACTAACAGCGTAGGGTATAGGTCCACTGTGCACTAACAGCGTAGTGTATAGGTCTATTGTGCAGGAACAGCGTAGTGTGTAAGTCCACTGTGCACTAACAGCGTGGTGTACAGATCCACTTGCACTAACAGCGTATTGTATAAGTCCATTGTGCATTAGCAGCGTAGTGTATAGGTCCACTGTGCAGTAACTGCGTAGTTTATAGATTCACTGTGCACTAACAGCGTAGTGTATAAGTCCATTGTGCAGTAACAGCGTAGTCTATAGTTCCACTGTGTAGTAACAGCATAGTGCACAGGATTCACTGTAAAGTAACAGAGCAGTGTAAGCTTACATTGTATTGTAATATATAGATATACAATGCAGCAACAGCGTTGTGTGTGGAACTGCTGTGCAGCGACTGTATATGCTTCCCCTGTGCAGTATACTACCCTCATGAATGCATATGAATAATTACGTGTTGAATGTGGAATAATATGAAGAGGTCTGCCGTCTTTCAGCAAATTCCTGTTGTAAAAGCATACTTGTTGGAAATGTAAAATATTCAGGCTCTGGAGAATTTCCTGTTGTTTTAGACACCAGAATATGCATATGACTTGTCACAGTTTTGCTCCAAAATGTCTGTGGAGAATGGCGTTTAGCTGTAATGCTGATATCGTGACAGTTTCTCCCAACAGACTGTTCGGGCGGTTCTGTCAGCTCTGACATGTTTTGTGGCAATGTGTGTGACGACTGTTGCTCTGACCACATGTCATGTGGGAAACTTAAGTTTCGTGTGTGGCCCCGCAGGTTTACCATGCATGATCCATTTAGCAACTGGTGATACATCGTAATAACCGTAGCATTCCCTATGTAACTGTCTTTTTCTGCTGCTGCAAGAGAACTGTATTTCTCTTCGAAGTCTATAGTTCATGTCAATAAAGTTAAAAGCTGTTACGTAACATGCCAGAAGACACATAAGGGAGGCAGAAAGATAGATCCACTCATAATCAGTCCGGACACCAAAAAGCGTTTGGTGGATCATTGCTAGGCCCTGGCCGCTTTAACCCCGGAAAAGAGACCCGGTGCGCATTGTACAAGAGGCTGGGTAGACCTCGAGGCGTTGTGGGTGCGTTCGGAAAATCTCTTCCCCTTCCGCCACCGGAGTCAGAACCCCGGAACGTCTAAACCCTTGCGAGTCGTACCGACTTCGCTATCCTCGCCACCAGTTCCTTTACATAATGTATGAAAATTCAGTTCCTAAACCAGAGAAAACACACTGAGCGGAGATGAGAAAGACAGTCTAAGTGCTTTGTAAGGAAATAATCCCTGTTCTTTGTGCGAATCTTCGAAACACGTGTGTATATTATGTGGGCAGACTGGAGAGTTTCTAATGTCAGAACAAGTGATACACTGCCACTGTAATGTGAAAAAAATTAATTTTTACCCTTGAATAAAACGATAGGTTCATGTACCCGTATTTTAATACTGGCACGAAACGATAAAATTTAACTACATGATTTAATATTCAGGTGCTTTCATCTAATGTGAATTTAGACACCACAGTGTAGGACCATTATTTTCTTTAGCATCTTCAAGCAGGCCGATTTTGGTAAGGGTTAAACTGAGGGAATCTCAACTTTTCCATATAATCAAGTCTTTTATTTATCCAACTGAATGCGCAGCTAGAATGTTCTAAAAAAATGTTAAAACTTACATTAAAATTTACATTAAAATGCTCCAACATGATTCGGTTACTCAACCATAATCAGGGAGCACCCTGATTATGGTTGTGTAACCGAATCATGTAGGAGCATTTTAATGTAAATTTTAATGTAAGTTTTAACATTTTTCTAGAACATTCTAGTTGTGCATTCAGTTGGATAAATAAAAGATTTTATAATATCAAAATGCACGGTACAACTGTGAAAATTTTCCATATAATTTTAAAAAATCGGAGTTTCTGTAAAGACCTCACTTAAGGGGTTTTAGTGTTACAGTCTGCTTTAACATCTGCATTTTGCCCACAGCAAATATTTGAGTTATTTGTGTTGTATAGTTGTGGGCATAAACAGCGATATTGCCTGTAACCTTTAGCGACGTTAACAGATCTGTCTTTGTAACGGACACTGGATGTATTTTGTGTGAGATAAACACTGACTTCTTATGTATTATTTACATATGCTCCAGGTTTCAAACGGCGATCATATCAAGTGACACGAGGTACCCTGTACGTGCTATCAGGAAGAGGTAGAAGATAAGAAGTCACGTAGAGAATTTCGGTTAGAAAGAATGGAAGAGGACAGGACAATGAAACTGCGGGAACTGTAAATGTAACGTAGTGCTTCACCAGTTTTCCAAGAAAACTTCGTAGTAAGTTATAAGTCTGTGCTTGTGGATGGGGTTTAAGGTCAGGGTGAGGGGATGTCAGCATCCGGTTTAAAAAGCGTTTGCTGTTCGAAATTACAGAGAGTACATTCTCATTTGTGGTCTAGCTAAGAGTCGGGCAGCGTTTCTTTTGTTTTCAACATCCATTCCGACTCGTTGTCCTGTCGTCAAACACATTTTGTACTTGTAAACACCCTGTGACAGGTTCTCATTTCTCATAATAGCTTCCATGTGATATGCTCTTTTTTATGTATATACCACTCTAAAATTATTCGTAACGTATATATTTAGGACAGGATGACATTTTGAGCTCACCTCACTCTTCAACATACGTTGTCTGACTTTTATGCTTCACAGTTTAAATAATCATTTTTTTTGTAAGGTTTAGTCATTTCGCTTCTTTCTTGTGGGTTATTGTGCGACGCGGTCAATACCTGTGTCTATACAGCTTTGAATGGAGAATTCAGGATTGATGAACTGGAAAAGATTTTGAAGGGCACGGTTGTTGTATAATCGAGGAACTGGTCCGGAATTTGCCCGGAGGGGCTCAAACAAACAACGAAAAGTCTCAGTGCGGAAAGTCGCTGACCCGGACAGGATTCGAACCATTCACCTTTGGAATACAATTTTGGGGTTCTACTGCTAAACCTGCTCTTTCCATCTCTGTGTAAATGCATGGTTCGTAGTCTTTCTTCGAAGTCTTATATTCGCTAACTGCTGAAGACTTTTCGCCCTTGCTGTAGTCAGTAAGTTACAAGTTAAGTACACCCAACGTTGGACTCATCCTGAGTTATTTGAATTCATTCTGCGTCTACATATATTATTTGTGTGGTCCATCTCGTAGACTGCCCTCTTAATATCTGCATATCTCTCAAATGGTTTCTTCTCTTGACATATTCCTCTTAAAATCTCGTACCTTTTTCTTGTCTCTTTCGTGTGCGCTGTATGGATATCGGCCCTCATCACTTAACCTTTTGACGCCTAATGTCAACTATAGTGGTCGTACCGCATCGCTAACCTCTTTAGTTGCATTTTTATGTATTTATTCAACAAATATAGGTACTGAATATTTTAAACATGGTTTATACTCTCCACCTTGCCAAGGAAGCTCTGGATGGACTTGGAGACCTCAACATCGGAGGGCAAATTATTCAAACTGTGAAATACGCAGATGACCTTGTACTAATGGCTAAAGAAGAAACGGTGCTACAGGGCATGATTGATAAACTAATTGAAATTGGA
>Ga0131853_10018454_pt1 | contig 12691 bp, 7 predicted proteins | sample TergutLab28metaG_FD_92764 | JGI IMG/M metagenome (GOLD analysis project Ga0131853, IMG submission 92764) | Labiotermes labralis P1 segment gut microbial communities from Petit-Saut dam, French Guiana - Lab288 P1 (version 2) (version 2) | ecosystem: Host-associated > Arthropoda: Insects >...
ATATTTATTCACTGCAAAGTCACTCTACATGTTTCGGGTGTCACAGCACCCATCATCAGGAGTACTAAAAACTGTAACCGCAACCTCCGGTACAGGTCATACTGTAAAATAGAAGGATTAACCGGAATGAACTAACAGTGTGTGTTGGTTTGTTAACTGCAGATAGTAATGGGTGGCGGTATATTAACATATTTACAAAATTCTGGGTATAAAATATTGTGCAAGTTTATAAGTTAAAAACTCTTTGGATAATAAATATGAATAGTTAAAAGCGTAATAGGAAGATGAAATGGATGGAGTTAGTTAATGAGTTTAAAAGAAAGCTCAATTCCTGTTTAATACACACATCGATGAAAATGAACACCTTGTTACTGCATACAAGTTAATAAATTACAAACAATTGCTGTGTTACTTTGAAGTCTTATGGTTGTTCTTACCTACAGGACCAAGGTTGAGATACTGAACATATTTGTTATTTGTGATTATCATAACATTGCTTTAATAAGTTCGTCTGTTGTATCATTGTTCTGCATGTGCGAGAATCCATACTGTATTTGTAAACCACATACACAGTAATCATTTTACTAGTGATGTTGCTGTTGTTGTTTTTGTTGTGGTGATGGTGGTCGTAGTTTTGGTTGTGTTTTTATCTTTACTTTAAATTGTGATCTGTAGAACTGTCTCACATCCCATTTAGGATACCTCCTCTATGTATCGTTTGTGTCAGCAGTAAGAAGGGAAATAAATATCAGCTTCAAATGCAGATGTTCTTTCTGCCTCTCCAACAAGCAGACATTAGCCTTTAAAGTTTAAAGATATTAGTCTATATTAATATCTTTATTTGGATAATAAATTCAATTTATATGTAATATTAGGAATAATTTATTTCATTCTCTGCATTTAGGAATGCTTGTTATACCTGTTATTAATTAGTTACGAATACGAAAACAAGATACCTGCAATCATGTATGATTTGTCTGGCTCTGCCATATTTTTCTACATTATCCCATCAGTGGAATGATTTACGAAAAAACTTGTTGAGCATAATATGCGTGTTTTTACTTTATCTACAAATTTGTCTGAAACATTTCTTATTCTAAGAAGAATTCATCCAGCTACTATCATAAAGTTACGTCGGTCTTCATGAATTTACTCGTTATTCTTGTCAGCTTTTAATGAGAGTTGAATTTTCTTGACATTTTTCGTAAAATCATCAGATATTACATTTCATAAAAATTCTTCCAGGGGGGGCCGAGTTGTTCCATGCGGACGGACGCACAGACGGACATCACAAGCTAATTATCGCTTTTCACAAGTCTGCGAAAATTCCTAAAGACAGACCGCGACATATATTTTGAAAATTTCACTACTGGCTGTTGTTTCCACATTACCGCCATGTTCTCTACGTTTCTGGTGCAGGTTTTGTAATTTTCCTATGTGTATTGTTATGAATATGAATTCTATGGCAGCCAATGGCAGGAAGAATGCCGTGCAGTTAATTCTGACAACATCTTGCGCAGACCAACATTCTGCAGCAACGTACCAGACCTTGGAAATAATTTTCAGTCTCAACTACGGTTTGTGCACAGCACATTGTCACTCACATATTATTGCGTACTAAATCGTGATTTCGCTGAACGTGCAAGCTGCCATCAATAAAAACTTTTTGAACTAATACAGCCATTTGATGTTGCTGCCCCCTAGTTTTGCTACTTATAGCCTATAACGACTAAGAAATATTATTTAATAAGCCTAGATTATTTTCCACTATATCTGCCACTTGGCATTTGTAATTGTAACTACAAGAATGAAAGATACATGGAAACAGAATAATGACAGAATATCGCCCCTATCTCTCTCTGCTTCATATATGCACTAGTATAAAGCCATATGGCATTTCTACGGGAAGACACTTCTAATTTCCAGCCATGATTTCCACTGAAAATCTTTCCTTATATCCGCAATCCTACTTTAGATGCGATTAAAAAAAAAAAGAACTAGGAAATCAAAATATTATGAGTTTGCACTACAATGCCTTTGAAAAATACTTGAAATGCAGTTTTAAAGAGAAAACGCTGACATTCCCTATAGAAAAACTTTTATCGGCAAAGTTCAAGGCAGCAATATCTATCCAAACACAAGTAACTCTCAGCTGCCTCGCAAAGGAAACGGTGTCTAAACCATTCCAAGTTGCCGACGTTTCAAATCTAAGTATTGTCCTGGACGGAGGGTTTGAATTCTAGGTATTATTAAATGCACAAGACAGTATAATGTACCGACGCCTGCAACATGCAAAATAATAACGTTCCATGCGGTGCACTGCGACTTACACTGAAGGGTTATGAGTGACATGCTGTACAGAAGGAGAATCGGCCTAGAACCGCAAGTCTTCTGCTGTCACATATATATATATATATATATATATATACTAGTCATAGGACAAAGATGATATCATAAATCCCTTGGAAACAACAATGCTGAGTGTTATTACCCCTTTAAGGGCGAAACTGTATCTGTCTGATTTAAAAACCCAGTACATACCGCGCAGTAAACATTCTCTGCCTCGGTCAAAAAAACCGATAAGTTAATTCTGTATAGAGAAGAAATCGCTGTTTAAGATCCACGCCAACACATAAATGCACTGTGGGCAGAACAAAGAAGTTCTGAATGTTAAAGCAGGTGCTACATAAAGTAAGTACTAGGCTTTAAAAGGTTAATACTCAGAAATTTCTTCAAAGTTAGCTCCTTTGCTGCTTACTAATTTCTTAAAATAGTTCTATGTTATAAGTTCAGTAAAATGTAACTCCTGAGGGATACAATATGAGGAAGAGCGTATATTACATAAGCCTCATAACAGAAGTTGCTGGAACACGTGCGAAGGAACTTTCGTAAATTTGTTCAGTTCTGTTCGATTCCTTGAAAGGGAAGAAGGTAAGTGATTAGGGTCTTGCGCGGCATGAAGCCCTGAACTTGTTGCATTCACAGCATTAAATACGATAATACTGAGTTACTGATGTGTCAATCCGCCGAACAATCAAAACACTTACCAGTAATTACACCAAGATGATTCACTCTTTTCACCTTTATCTCTCGTACAAATCCTGTTCTTGGTATTGTTATTTCTAAAGGTAAAGTTAAACTTTACCCTATAGCCTGTCATGGAGACCCAGAGAGGAATAGAGGTACAGCTCTACTCTTTCCTCAACCTCGACACTAGATGGAGTGGGAAGTTAACGCCGTGCCCTGGTCACTTTACCCCTTGGAACCACCCGATACCCAACGCACAAGAGGCTGGGTAGGCCCAAGGGCCAGTCTGGAAAGGCTCGGAAGATCTCGCCTCAACTGGGGTTCGATCCACGGACCATCCAGCATGTAGCAAGTCGCTATAGCGACTGGGTTATCCTGGCCCACATTTTTTATGTGATCAAATCAAAACTACCATGATAAGATGGACAAGTTATTTAGCATGTACAAATCAGAAAATATGGAAACAGACTGAAGTGTAGTGGGAAAGACAATATTCAAATGGTTCACAAGGCCATACGGTGTAATTACGTGTACTGGGTTAATTTGGAACAGAAACTCGAAACACCATATTCTCCTCTTCACGAACACATTCTGTACCAACACATTCATAATCCTTAAGAGGGTAAGTGTTATGAAAAGTACACATGAGCAAGGTTTTGAAGAAATCAATACATTGAAGCAAATACAGTTACGTAATAAAATGTTTTTGTCAAGTCTGTTGTTTAGACAAAAGACAAGTTTACGACCACTGATTACAATATTTATAACAAATATTATACCTATGTTATTCCGAATAAACGGTAGATAAAGCAATGCTTCAACCCCTTAACACGACTGAAGAGTTCAGTTTGATGTGTATTGGACCGTGCATCACCTTGATAACTGAAGAATAAAATCCAACTAGATGCCACTTTTTACTTTATTATGCTTATGTTAGGATCAACATATTTCGGGCACCATTATGCCCATCATCAGGAGCTCACGTCGAGAGCTTTGGTTACCATATAGGCCGTCTGATTCTCGAGTTGCTGCTGGTTGGGAGTTAAGTGCAGGCAGGAAGGATTAGTGTCCGGACCGAAGGCTGTTACAGCCTTCGGTTGAGCCTAACATAAGTGTAATAAAGTAATAAGTGGTATCAGTTGGATTTTATTCTTCAGAATGGTTCAGTTCTTCTACACACGCGCCAGAAATATCAACCACAGTGACTCAGATGTCCTTTTATCCCCTTTTATACTGACATTATCCGTACTTCTGAACAAGACACAAGGCACACAAAGCATTCCCCTCCATCTATTTAGATTCTAAAATATTGTTCCGTTTTCAAGCAGGGACAGCTGTAATATTTCGAATATATTTTATTGATGTTACACCAAGCCATGGAACACGTTTTTAATAGGTATCCCGCCCAGTATATTACCCATACAAGCTCAGCGGTCTCAGAGTTTACACATAGTCTGTTCCCGCTTTGTATGCCCGCCACAAACTGGCATCGAGCGCCTATACGTACCATAAAAAGGCTTCTTTATGTCTTCGGTGTTATGTTGCGTCTCAGGGGTGAGAGAAAGTGAGGTTGGTATTTCGAATCATGCAAACGGTCAATATTATTAAAATTTGCTTTTTTCGGTAGAAAGATGTAAAATTTTCTACCATTCTGATGTGGCACACAAACGTACTCTGACCTTCCAGTGTAGCTTATAAAAACTGTAATTCCATTTTGCTTAACCTAAAAGTCAAAGGCCACAGTCAGGGTAGGATATCTTCAGAAAATCATTAAAACTCTGAAGAAAGGTATTTTCAGTTAATCCAAAAACGGATTACAACCTGAAAGCGGTCACGGGGAGCCAGATTAAAGTCATTAGCATACGACGCACACACACAGCCTTTTTCACAGACCCATACAAAATGTTTCTCATTTAAACCCTGAATATTGAATTCTTTCATTCAGTTTTTATGATCTTTTATTCATAACTCGGCAATTCGTTTATTGTTCAAAGATCTCTACTCTTTACGTTTGATTGCAGTAGTAATGAAGTATGTCTGTACGTTTATGAACAATTAAATATCAAGAATAGTGCAGAAATTGATGTGTTAAAAACAGACAAAGGAAATGTGTGGTTTTTACCAGTGTAATAAAATCCCTCTGAAAGACATTTCCATCCTTCATGAAGTAAATGTGATGAGACAAGCTGTATAAAGAAACCAACTGGAACGGCAGTAATTACAATTGAAAGAAATATCTTCACCTAAACCCCTGACCTTCTTTAAAACCTAAATTCGGTAAGGCGGTAAAGAATTACCAGAATTTTGTGAAGAATGGTGAAGTTTATTATGAAACGAGCCAGTCACAAGACACATTCATCAGCCACCTGAATCCGGTGCATAATACGAATGTCTGTTTGTACATATTATCAAGTCTCAAGTGATCTGTGCTCCAATGGTTTCTAGATAAAAACGTTTTGTACATTTTTAGCTATTTAAGGTGTTACATGTCTCGTCCAGCGTATATTTCTTAACATCCTTAAATCTAAAATTCCTTAAATAATAATGGTGTATGTTAAGTTCCTTATTCAGGCTATGCTTGCGTTTGTCTCTGTTTACAAAAATCCAACTTTATCCAATACCATGTGTCAAAATATACCAAACTTCGCGTAGCAAAACGCCCGAACCTTAACTGATCATTCCCCAGGGCATGTGATTCAATTCCGAGTACAGCAACATAAAGGACCCTGTACATTATTAATGAGGTACAGAAAATGTTATATCTTAACCGGTCTGTAAGACTTCCTTCATGACTTGCATAAACCGAAATGCTGAACAGGCTGCACCAGAGCCAAGAAATTTGTCTCAGCTCCAAAATGCCGGAATGGAATTTAGGACACACCCAGTCTTTGACGCAATGGGTAAAACAGAGTCTTTCCCCAGAGATAAAATGACAGGGACGTGAACATGACCATGCACTTCTAACAGGTGCCGAGGTTAAGAATAATTGGAGCCATACCGCCAGTGACTCCTATGCCTTCAAGGCACGCACAGCGTCAGCTTTACCTCTCTCTTTCTTGTCGGAAACAGTTCTGGAGTGCAATTAGAACAGTCTGTAAGATGCCGAATGTCTTTCTTCGGGAGAAAAAGGTGTTAAAACACGTAACTAGTGCAGGGGCATACAAATCGTGCAGCCTTATATCGAAGCCCAACATTCGATTACGCGGTGCGTGGATACAGACGCAACTTTAATTTCATTGTAACGTAAATCACGTGTGCATAAGCACCTGTATACGACCATGTCATATTTCAGAAGGACAGTCACCGACGTCTCACGGCTGAGGACAGAAATTACTTTCAGTTCAATCCGTGTGTGTCTGTGTTGCTACAAAACTGAACAGAAACATTTTTATATCCGAGAAGATTCCCCAAATATTTTCTACCAGTGCTCCAAGTACGTTTATCTGTCTTTCGGGGGACAAGAATGAGCCCATTAGAGGCTGTATTTCCGAGGGGAACCGTACCACCTCATCCCCAACATAAAATGGAAGAAAACCTCAGATGCATGCAGATGTGTAGATCCTGTATGTCTACGTTGTCGGGTTTTGAAAGGAGACGTGGAATACAACTGTGAAGGTAAAGAAATCCCTCTACAGGCCTGGACAGGCCCTGACGGATTCGCGAGGTTGAATCTCCCAGATTTCTAGATAATTGGCACACGAAGGTGGTAAGGTTTTCAGTACTAAACCCCGGCCGCTTTTACCCCCCAGGAATTATTCCTGGTACTCATTTCTGTTTCAGGATGAGTCGATCCCAGGGCCATAGTGCAGCAGGAAGGATTATGGTAATGAAAAATTCGAAAGACACCTCGGAAATCGAACCCGTGACCTTCCAACTAACGTTCAATCAGTCAGACGCCCTCTGCTTTTGACTGGATTCTCACTTGTCTCTCACCAAGAGTAATATCTCTTGAAGATCACCGTCTCCTTGTGATATTGTATATATTCGTTGCCAGTTACCACGGGCTTGAAGGAATCAACTGCCGGAAACTTACAGACGATGCAGACACCGGATTTCTCTATACACCAAAATACACGCAAGTCACATTCCGTAGCAATTGAGGCTTCGGGGTTTTCTTCACATTTTTAGTACTGGCAGTAGTAATACCACGTGGTCTTATGATTCGAATAATGGCTGTAAGATAAGACAAATCTTCTGTTGTAACGTTTTGTGTATGATGCATTATGTCGTGTACTGGTTATGAAGTTGGTCGATACTCTAAATCTTTTCCTATAAAATAAAAAGCACAGGCAACATTTAATATCTACCGGCAGGAACAAGGATACTGGCGTCATAATACTGGACAATGCAGCAGCTGCTCAAAATTTACTGTATATTGGAACACAGGAACTTTCTGGTTCGTGTTTTGACCGTCCAAACGCCTTCAGGCAGTTCTACACCTGCTGTACCTCAATCACAGTAGCCACTGTTTGACTCGAAACAACACTGTCGGTACTTCGGGGCTTCTAAAGTGGTAATTTAACGACATCACTGAACTTACACTTTTTTAGACGCGTTCGCAGATTTGTAAAAAAAAAAGCGACTGTTCGCTCAATTAGGTCTGTCCGAATGTGATCATGGAACAACTCGGCTCCCACTGGGCATATTTTCATGAATTTTGATATTTGAGTATTTTTCTAATCTCTGTCCAGAAAGTTCAACTTCAATTAAAATCCGACAAGAATAACGGGCACTTTTCTTGAAGACCGGTGTACATTTACGACAATATCTAGCTGAATTATTGTTAGAATAAGAAACGTTTCTGACAAAATTTTAAGGAAAATCAAAACACAAATGTTATATTCAATAACTGTTTTCCGAAAATCGTACCGTTTACGAGATAATGTGGAACGAAATGGTACAGCCGGACAGGCCACTCATAATATAATACGGCGCATTCGCTTTGAATACTGGATATATAAGTCTATAGACACAAACTCAGAATATGAAATAATTATTGTTTTTGCATTACAACAATGATTACACGAACTCGCCTCAATGTTATGTTACATGTACAGTGTCTCTCTTGTTAAACACTGTCCTATTATAGGTTCTGCAACAAAACTGTAATCGGCATTACTAATAATCAGATATTGTGCAATTACTTGTCACCAGTAACGAAGTACATTTGAAGGAAACACATCATTCTAGAATGTAACTTTATTTCTACCACATTTGTTGCAGAGTGTAACAATATTTGCCGAAACCAAGGTTTAGACCACAAACGTGGCACCGTGCGAGTATCACAGTAGGCCTTTCACAAAACTTCCTCTGTTCATTATATTCCAACCTAACATAAAATGAAAGATACACGTAGCCTTCATATGAAACAATCCCTTTGGTGTTACAAACATAACATCTACCAGTATTTTCCATTAAAACAATACAAAATTTACTAACAATTTTATTACGTCACAACTGGTTTCGACCCTGAAACTGGGCCATCATCAGGCCGTGATACAAGAACATGAATGTATACAGACGCTAAGTGCCATAAGGTGGAGATATCCGCCTTTTATATAAAAAATACGTTTAAAACGTATGAAAAGTGCACGAGGGTAAAATCAACTACGAAAAGCCTGAGGATGTTTAAAAAATAATAATTTTTTTAAAAAAACTCTTTTTAAAAATACATTTCGGTTTATTTTGGGTTTTGTGCTCAAAAAAGATTCAACGTAATGAAATTATGACTGAATTTTCAGTAAATTCTAAATAAAGTAGACGTGCATTGAAAGACGAATGGAAAACTACAGAATTCAGGTTCAGGCCGACTGACATTTATTACCACAAATTAGAGCTGTTATGAATGTGTAATACTGGCACATTCATAACTTTAGACTCAAAAATCTTATTACTTGTTCTTGCCTTAATTACGTTACTTAATACGTTTACATCTAGTTTACTTAATGACAGTGTTAGTAGCTCAAGGTTCATTGCGTCAAATTAATTGGAGACAATAATAATAAAACGGCAAAAAGATAAGGAACAAAGCGACAGTGTCATTATTGAAAAGTTTTTCCTGACATTGACCTGAAGGGACTGAGGTAAATCGAAAAACTCTTAATGAAAGCAGTCGGTGACTTATTGGAGACTCATATCAGACACCCCGAAAATACCAGTCAAAAAGTTCACTGTTACGTCCCGTCAATATTTTGGGCTGCCCTATGCTGAAATATAGTGACATTACCTACCTAAATTTAGTAGTTAATTTTTATTTATTATTGGATTTATCAGGAAATTATGTTCCCGTTTATTTCTAGGAACTTCGTCAATAACCATTTGGGCTCTAATAAATAAACCGTACACAGCACAAAAATGTCTTGTTTGATACGTAATACCGTTATTAAATGTTCATTGCTACCATTTCACAGAATAATACATCTTCATACAATTGTAGGGATTCGGAGAACGTGCGGAACATGGCGTCTTTTATATAAGGGTACGGACGGTTTCACATAATTTGGTCGGAGACACAGCAAGGAACAAAGGAGCTGGTCAAAACCTCTTGATAATTTGTACTTCTTTCAGATATCTTTAGAGCGATGAAATAAATGAGTAAGAAATTTGGTGGATATGTCCAAACTTGGGGGAGAAGAGAAATTTGCATAGAGTTCTTGTCGCGATGTCTGAAGAAAAGAGGCCATTGTGATTTCTAGATAATATTAAAATACATCTGAAATGAATTGGACGGAAGGGTGTGAATTGGGTTTCTCTCTCTCTTTTTCTCTCTCTCTATCTCTACTGTCTTTGTCACTCTCTGCGAATAGGAAGAATTAGCTGGCTCTTTGGAACATTGTAATACACCTTTGGGTTCAATGCTAAGATGGGAATTTCTTGAGTAAATCAAGACCTGTTCAGTTTCACAATAATGACTCTGCTTCATACAGTTCAATAATTAGGTAGTATGAACTATTTACCACAAATCCCGTGTTTGACTCCACTAAAAACATCGTTATTTAACAGCTTCTTCAAATACAGCCTAACAACTGCCTTATCTCTCACCATTTATCGTTTGTAATCTTGCTACACTACAACGCGAAGTACAAACGACTCACACAAATGCCAAGAATTACACGCATACAGTGGCGGGAGATGTGGGGTCCCCGACTACTAAGACTGAAAAACAATTTCAGATCTCCTGATTATATCAACAATGTTCGTGCATCCCTCGCACGTTTAAAAGACAGTTGTTACTCTATGCACCACCATTTCTAACACTAAACACTCCGTACTATGTCCGTACTGTCAGTATACCACTTACGTATATCCTATGATTTTCAGAATAAACAAATTATATAGCTATTATTTCCTTCCTTCCTGCAACGAAATTCAATATGTTTCCTATGAGAAGCAGGTAAAATTTAGTAATGCCTAGTCATAAAACTTTCTTCAAAAAGTTAAGCTATTATTTCATGTGACTGATTCAAATCTTTAAAATCTCTTTGAATAAGAAATTCATGGATACAGCCCCAAACTACTTCAGTTCCCTTCCACCTTCTAAAGTCTGTTTTTAGAACATATTATCTTAAGGATATCTTCCAACTTCCTTCTCGGTCTCCAGAGGACACTGTCCAAACAACACTCGAAATTTTATATGCCTTTCTTTCCTATATTCGCTCTACATGTCCGGCGTATCATAACCCTGTTTTCAATTGCCCAACAGGCCTACAAATTGATCTGCACTTCGCAACTCTTCGTCAAGAATGCACGTCAACTGCCTACTTGAACCTTTTCAGTGTCATCTCTTCTCCTTATGACGTTCTACAAACCACTGTAATAAAAGCACTCCTATCACTAGAACATATTTCATTACCATACAAACTACAACAATGCAAATCCTTTAAAGATTCTAAAGTTCATGAATAAAAATTATGCTTTCCAGCAGCCAACCAAATCTGATAGTATCAAGAGCTGATACAGTTTTCAACACTAATATATATGAGGTTTCAGTTTTGACGTTTTCATGGCAGTGAAGGTACATATCATGACACAACTTAGAAAGGCTGTACACTGAGGATGAAGACAGTAGACCAGACTTTCCTCCGAGAGGTTGATAAACACGTGGCGGACAATGCAGTATGTTGTTGCCATCCGGAGGACTACAATAAGAATAAAAACATTAACCTTTTGGCGCCGGAATTATTTTTTTTAATTTTAGCACACCCTGTATATAAAATGTGAATAATACAGGAATCAAATACTTTAGAATTATGAAACAAACTGCATTTTGAAGAGAAAAAAACGGAGAATATACACCACGTTTAAAATATTCAGTACCTATATTTGTTGAATAAATATATAAAATGCAACTTTAGAGGTTAGCGGTGCGGTACGACCACTATAGTTGACATTAGGCGTCAAAAGATTAAAGGAACCCTAAACATAGGAAAAACTTTCGTCATTACTAGAGTGAAAATAATTTTGTCTCTATTCCCTCAGGTATCCTGATATTCATTACCAAACTCATAATGATTTTGAAGATTGTGGCCAATTTCCTTCTATTTCACTCTAACATTTCCGCTTGCAAACAGAGACAGTGGGCGGACGCAAACAAACTCCTCAGGGAGAAAACTCATACATCACATTGATGCATTCACTAGAATCGATCCTTTGTCGATCCATCACCGAGAGTACCTAGCGATATTGATCAGATAATCTACTCTTTTTTCTCTTTCCTTGTCGATGCTTTGCTTAAGATACAGGGCCTGCTCTCTTTTCGTCTCTCTCTCTTCTCTCATTGTTCCTCTAGAGGACCCATATTCAAGGGAGATTACATGTTCCGAAGAGAAACTGAAATGAAGATGTATGTTTCCCAGTGGTGCTCAACTCACCCCCCATCTGGTCTGTAGCCAGTGGGCTTCCATGCCACCGGAACATAATTTCTCTTTTCGGTTACTTCCCAATGTCGCAACTTTGTCCAAATCTTCAGCAAATATGGAAATCCATTTGAGATGTTTACATCACCGCTAATCCGTAACGAAATGTCACTGATATGTGTTTCGGTTCTACATCCGTTTGAGATGTATATATCACCAGTGAATCCCAGAGCAATGTCACTGATATATGTCTAGGTCCTATATGCTTCTGAGATATTTATATCGCCAGTGACCTCTAACGTAATATCACTAATAAATGTCCAGTTTTTAAATCCTTTTTAAGATATTTATATTGCCAGTGACTCCTAGCACAATGTCACAAATGTGTGTGTGTGTGTGTGTGTGTATATATATATATATATGGTCTAAATAAATTTGGAGATGCATTCTTTCTTTTGGGTGTTTCCCTGGCGTCTGAATTTTATGTGCCGGCGTTTGTCTGTTCCATCTTCATAGGCGGTATAAGCAGAAAGAGTAACCGGGATAAGATTGTTGGGGTATTTGTACAGGAAAATGTTTGGCTCAAAAGTAGCCTGATCCAATCTAGACCCTGGATCGTTTTGAGATATTTATATCACCAGTAACACCTAGCACAATGTCACTGATTTTTGTCTAGAACCTGGAATGTTTTGAGATGTTTATATCACCAGTGACACCTAGCACAATGTCACTGATATATGTCTAGACCCTTGATCGTTTTGAGATGTTTATATCACCAGTGACACCTAGCATAATGTCACTGATATATG
>Ga0131853_10018457_pt1 | contig 12690 bp, 9 predicted proteins | sample TergutLab28metaG_FD_92764 | JGI IMG/M metagenome (GOLD analysis project Ga0131853, IMG submission 92764) | Labiotermes labralis P1 segment gut microbial communities from Petit-Saut dam, French Guiana - Lab288 P1 (version 2) (version 2) | ecosystem: Host-associated > Arthropoda: Insects >...
AAGATCTTCGACGCCGCCGCGTCCACCGCGGTCGCGTGGAGCGAAGCGAAGGACAACGGCGGCCCGGGCCTGCTGCTGAACATCAAGCACGCCGTCTTCGACAAGCTCGTCTACTCCAAGCTGCGGGCCGCACTCGGCGGCAAGTGCCAGCTGGCGATCTCCGGCGGCGCCCCACTCGGCGCCCGCCTGGGGCACTTCTTCCGCGGAATCGGCGTCACGATCTACGAGGGCTACGGCCTGACCGAGACCACCGCCGCGTTCGCGGTCAACACGATCGGCAACCAGAAGGTGGGTTCGGTCGGAAAGCCGTTGGCCGGCAACTCCGTCCGCGTCGCCGAGGACGGCGAGATCATGCTGCGCGGCCCGGTCGTGTTCACCGGCTACTGGCGCAACGAGGCCGCCACCGCGGAGGCCATCGAGGACGGCTGGTTCCACACCGGCGACCTCGGCACCGTCGACTCCGACGGCTACATCACCATCACCGGCCGCAAGAAGGAGATCATCGTCACCGCGGGCGGCAAGAACGTGGCGCCGGCCCAGCTCGAGGACCACCTGCGCGCCCACCCGCTCATCAGTCAGGCCATCGTGGTCGGCGATCAGAAGCCGTTCATCGGCGCGCTGATCACGATCGACGCCGAGGCGCTGCCCGGGTGGAACGAGCGCAACGGCAAGCCGGCGGGCACCACGGTCGCGGAGCTGCTGGCGGACCCCGACCTGACCGCCGAGATCGACGCCGCCATCGCGGACGCCAACAAGCTGGTTTCGCACGCCGAGGCCATCAAGAAGTACCGCATCCTGCCGGTGGACTTCACCGAGGAGTCCGGCGAGCTCACCCCGACGATGAAGCTCAAGCGCAACGTCGTCCACCAGAGCTTCGCCGACGACATCGAGCAGATCTACAGCAAGTAGGCCTCCTCGAGGAGCCCCAGGAAAACCGGCGCCCGCGGTCCGAAAGGATCGCGGGCGCTTCGTTTTTCAGGCCAGCAGGCCGCGGAGCTTGGCCCCCAACACGTCCCATCGCCAGTGCGTGCTGACCCATTCGCGGCCCGCGGCGCCCATCGCCACCGCCCGATCACGATCGGACAGCACCGAGATCACCGACTGCGCGACGTCGTCCACCGACGTCCCGTCCACGACGAGACCCGTCTCGTGTTCGACGACCGTCTCCGGCGCTCCCCCGGACCGCCCGGCGATCACCGGCACCCCGGACGCCGACGCCTCGAGGTAGACGATGCCGAGCCCCTCGACGTCCAGGCCCGCGCCCCGCGTGCGGCACGGCATCGCGAAGACGTCGGCGATCGTGTGGTGCGCGGCCAGTTCCGCGGCCGGCACGCCGCCGGTGAAGACGACGTGGGCGGCGACGCCGCACTCGTGCGCCAGCGCCTGCAGGCGTTCGGAGTACGGGCCGCCACCGACGATGACGAGCACCGCACCGTCGATGCTCCGCCGGATCGCCGGCAGCGCGCGGATCAGCTGGTCCTGCCCCTTGCGCGGCACGAGTCGCGACAGGCACAGGATCGTCGGACGGTCGCCGAGTCCGTAGCGGGCCCGCAGCTCGGCCCGCGCCGCCGGATCGGGGCGGAAGACGTCGGTGTCGACCCCGGAAGGCAGATGCTCGAGCGCCGCGTGCGGCCCGAACGCCGACGCGAACCGTCCCCGCGTGTACTTGCTGACGTACGTGACCGCGTCGGTGTGATCACCGATGCGCCGCAGCGCCTGCCGCGCGCCGGGCAGCATCGACCAGCCCACCTCGTGACCATGCGTGGACGCGATCACCCGCCTGGCCCCGGCCCGGCGAACCGTCGGCGCGAGCAGGGCGAGCGGCGCGGCGGCCCCGAACCACACGCTGTCGCACTCGTACTTCTCGACGAGCTTCGCGGCGCGACGGGCGACGAACGGCGTCGGCAGCATCAGCGTCGTGGGGTGCCGGACCACGTCGTACGGCTGCTCGGCGTCGAATCGGATGTGGCTGTCACCGCGCCAGCGCGGGGCGTAGACCACCAGCTCGTCCGCGGGCAGCTGGGCGGCAAAGGTGTGCAGGTACGACTGGATCCCCCCAGGTCGGGGTGGAAAATCGTTCGTCACCAACAGGGTTCGACGCATGTGTCCACCGTAGGTGCCGGAGCGACCGCACCCGGAGCCAGGGTCACGCGAGTTGCTTCTCCACCCAGGCACCCCACGCCTGGACCAGCCCGTCGGTTCCCACTCCCAGCACGTCCCGGATCCGACCGTCGAGCCGATCCCCGGTGGCCGCACCCTGCGCCAGGCTCCGGTACAGCGCGTCCAGCTTCTCCACCCCGTACTCACCGGCAACGAAAGCCGCCAGCGACCAGGAGGATTCGTATGCCCGACGTGCAGTGTCGCCGCCGGCCCCGAAGTCGGCGTCGGCGGGCAGGGACTTCGGCGGACCGTTCTTCGCCACGTCGGCCGCGAACGTCGGCGCGAGTGCGCCGAACGTCGCGTCGATGCCGCGGTAGCCGACGTAGTCGGCATAGCCCTCGAGAATCCAGAGCGGCGAGCCGTCCTCGGTGACCGTCCGTGCGGCGATGTGCGTCAGCTCGTGCCGCAGCACCGACACCCGGGTGAGGTCGGTCAGCCGGTCGGCCGCCTCCGGGCTGAACACGATCCGCTGACCGGACGCGGTCCGGGACCGCTGATCCACCGCATCCGACACGGAGACGGCAGCGATATCTGCACCGCTGTGCGCAGCGCCGACCAGCGATGCGAACTCCTCGTGGGACCCGGCCACGAGGACGACCGCGCGGCGGGACCAGTCCTGGCCCCACGCGTCCGAGACGTTCGCGACCGCGTCGCCGAGTTCGCTCGCGATGCTGTCGACCATCGCCGACTGCCCCGGGTGGCCGAGGACGATCGACGAGCGCCCGTCCGGACCGTCCACCACACGGGTCAGGATCGGACCGAAATCCCAAGGACCCCGCCATGTTTCGCGGTCAGATTCGGGAGTGCCCGAGTCGCTGACGAGTTTCCACTGGTCCCCGCGACGCGCCAGCAACAACGCGACGGGCTTCCGCGTCGGCTGGGCGTCGGCGCCGGCGATGGCGTACCGCAGGTACACGGTGGGCGCCCAGACGTCGGACGCGCCGAGTTCCTCGGCCACCTCCGGCGGAACCGGATCCTCCGCATCGAGGCCGATGTCGTAACCGAACTCCGAGAATGGCACCTGCGCCAGGTTTTGCGCGCGCCGGGTCTCCGCATCCAGGAAGCCAGGAGTGGCACCGTCGTCGAACAGGGCCGGCAGCGCCGCGGTGTCGCCGGACCGCGCCGCCCGCGCCCACTCGTCGAGCAGAGCCTGCGCGCCCGCACGTCGACCGTCCTCGTACGGGTTGGCGACCGGCGCGGCGCCACGGATGTCGGGCGACTCGCTCTCGTGATCGAAGGCGGTAAGCGAAAGCACCAGCGCCACGGCGATCCCGAGTCCCCCGAGCCCCACCCATTCCCACCGCCGCACACGCCGCTTCGGCGTGGGGGTCGAGGTGTGATCATCAGCGGGCACGTCCGAAAGTGTAGGAGCAGAACACACGAATGGACCCGATACCCCTGGGTATCGGGTCCATTCGAGGTCTGTGCAGCGCGCCGGACCGGCGACGATTCAGTAGCGGCGCGCCGCGTAGAACGGCATCGACGCCATCGAGTCCACCTTGACCGGCGTGCCGTACGTCGAAGCGTGGAGAACGTTTCCGTCTCCGGCGTAGATGCCGACGTGCGACGCGTCGTTGTAGAAGATCACGACGTCACCGGGCTGAAGGTCGCTGCGGTCGACGGGAACTCCACCCTGTGCCTGCGCCTGGCTCGATCGCGGCAGGGTCTTGCCGATCTGCTTGTACGACCACACGACCAGGCCCGAACAGTCGTAGGCGTCGGGCCCCGTCGCACCCCAGCTGTAGGGCTTGCCGACCTGGGTGAGGCCGGCCTGCAGTGCCGCGGAACCGGATCCAGAGGGGAGGCTCGCGACGATACGGCCGATGTCGAACCCGGGCGGGAACTCCGTGCCCGCCAGCTGCGCGCGCTCCGCGCCGGTGAGCCGGCCGTAGGCCGCGGTCACCGAATCGATCTGCTGCTGCAGCTCACTCTGCTTGTGCTGCAGCTCGTCGCTGACCACCTTGGCCTGCTCGGTGGCAGCGCGCGCGGCGTCCGCGGATGCCCGCGACGCGTCGGTCGCAGCCTCGGCGTCGGTCGTGGCCTGCTTGAACTGCGCGACCGCCTTCGACGTCTCGTTCGAGATCGCGTCGAGCGCCGACATCTGGTCCAGGAGTTGCTGCGGCGAATCGCTGACCATCACCGCGAACAGCCGGTTGGTGTGCGCGCCCTGGTAACTCGCGGCCGCGAGCTTGCTCACGGTGGGCCGGAACTGATCCATCCGGGCCTGTGCGGCGGCGAGAGCGTCGCGGTCGGACGCGAGGCGAGCCTCGGCGTCGCGCTGGACGGCCTGCTTGCCGTCGAGGTCGATCTGCGCGTCGTGCAGCGCCTCAGTGGTCCGCTCCGATTCGCGGGACAGCTCCGAGAGCTGCTCGAGCGCGTCGGTCGGGTTGTTCACGACGGGGTCCGCCCCCGCCGATGCGGCGGGCAGTCCGACGAGGGTCAGGGAGAGGACTCCCGTCGCCAGGGCAGTACACATCGAGCGCTTCATTTTCTGCGAGGGCACAGCAGCGCGACTCTCCGTTTCTGGATTCGTCATCCACCGCACAGACCGGCGATGGCTTCCGCAAGGTCTCGAACAGGTTACGGAATGGCATATGTCCGTGTCTACCTCAGAGTAGGACAATTCGCGCATCGTCGTGAATGCCACACTTCGCGCGACCCGGACACCCACGAACGCACGCGGGCGGCCCCGACCGAAGTCGGAACCGCCCCGCGCGCAAAGGTTTTCTAGTGCATCACGCGTAGCGACGTGCGCCGTCGAAGGGCATCGACGAGACGGGCGCCAGCTTGACCGGCTGCCCCGCGGTTGACGCGTGGATGACGTTGCCGTTACCGGCGTAGATGCCCGAGTGGCTGCCGCCGTAGAACGAGATCACGTCGCCGACCTGGAGGGCGTCGCGCGAGACCGGCACGCCGGCGGCTGCCTGGTCGTAGCTCGTACGCGGCAGGTTCACACCCACCTGCTTGTAGGCCCACTGGACCAGACCCGAGCAGTCGAACGCGTCCGGTCCGGCCGCGCCGTACACATAAGGGGCACCGAGCTTGGACTCGGCCGCCTTGAACGCCTTCTCGCCCACGCTCATCACCGGAGCCGGGGCGGCGACGGGCGCCAGCTGCTCCGGAAGCGCCACGCTGCCCGTGTTGATGCCGCTGATGCCCTGCGTGACGGACGCGATGGCGGCGTCGACCTGAGCCTGCGTGACACCGGGAACCTCGACGGTGCCCACACCCGGGACGTTGATCGGATCGGCGAGCGCGGGCGCAGCGGTGACCGTGACTGCTCCGACGGCAAGTGCGCCGGCAACGGCTGCGCGTCGCGCGGAACGCTTGAAAGTAGATGACGCCACGAGAAAGAGAACTCCGTTTCTTCCGTTCGTCCGCCGACCGAGTTAGCTGACGGGTTCGGGCTGGGAAGATCAGCCCTACCCGCCGACACCGCTGCGCGGCTTCGACGGGATTCACCCCAAAGAAACTTGGGTTCCCGGCTCGTCGCCCCCGAGGGGGGCGTCGATTAGGCGGTCCCAGCGATGCCGCTCCGGGTGGGGCGGCAGACTCCGCTAGGTCTCGAGAAGATTACGAAAGCGCATCCGTGATGTCGATTCGAACTCGCGGAAATTGTCGCGATCGTCCGGTTTGCCCCACCTTGACGGCGGGCCAGGCGGTAGGAGATCACGTCGAGATAACAACCGGTTCGGTTCCTCACCACTCCCGGCCCCCGACTTGCCGCCACCGCGACCCCGCTCCGCCCACCCACGGTCGGCGTCGACACTGGTCATCACCCCTGCCGCGCGAACACCGGGGACGGACGCGCCGCGTCGCTGAACCACGGAATCGGACCCGACGAACGCATCCGAAACCGCTCTCGCACAACAGAGATCGCCAACGCCGCCTACCACCGCCCGAGAATCCGAATGTGACGCTCGTCTCTTTCCACCGAAAGGGGGTCCAAAGGCCCTGTCGGTGGCCGTCTCTACTGTCTCGGGACGTGAGTTCTCCGCGCACCGCCCCCGCGTCCGCCGACGGTCAGCTGACCTTCGACGAACTCGACGCCCCGCTGCGCGACACCACCTTCGTGATCGTCGACCTCGAAACCACCGGCGGCAGCGCCGATGCTGACGCCATCACCGAGATCGGGGCGGTCAAGGTCCGCGGCGGTGAAATCCTGGGCGAACTGGGCACCCTCGTCGATCCGGGGCGGGCGATCCCGCCCCGCATCGTCGAGATCACCGGGATCACGACCGCCATGGTGCGCGATGCGCCGCAGATCGACGCCGTACTGCCTGCCTTCCTCGAGTTCGCCCGCGGCGCAGTGCTCGTGGCCCACAACGCCGGATTCGACGTGGGCTTCCTGAAAGCGGCTGCGGCACGCACCGGTATCCCCTGGCCCCGCTTCCAGGTGCTCTGCACCGTCAAGCTGGCCCGCCGGGTGCTCAGCCGGGACGAGGCACCGTCGGTGCGGCTCTCGGCGCTGGCGACGCTGTTCGGCGCCGACACCACCCCGACGCACCGCGCCCTCGACGACGCCCGCGCCACCGTAGACGTCCTGCACGCTCTCATAGGACGCGTCGGTAACCAGGGCGTGCAGAGCCTGCCCGAACTCCTCGACTACCTGCCACAGGTGTCGTCCGAGCAGCGTGCGAAACGCTCACTGGCCGACCACCTCCCCCGCTCCCCCGGCGTCTATCTGTTCCGCGGACCGTCCGACGAGGTGCTCTACGTCGGCACCGCGGTCGACCTGCGCCGACGCGTCCGCACCTACTTCACCGGCTCCGAGACGCGCGGACGCATGAAGGAGATGGTCGCGCTCGCCACCCGGATCGACCACGTCGAGTGCGCACACGCCCTCGAGGCGGGCGTCCGCGAACTGCGACTGCTCAGTGCGCATGTGCCGCCGTACAACCGGCGATCGAAGTTCCCGATGCGCGGCTGGTGGGTCACGCTCACCGCGGAGGCGTTTCCACGCCTCTCCGTGGTCCGTACGCCCACCGCGGACGCGCTGGGCCCCTTTCGGTCCCGAACCGACGCCACCGACGCTGCACTGACGGTCGCCGAGTTCTGCGGGCTGCGGACCTGTACGACGCGGATCGGGAAGGGGCAGCAGCACGGACCGAAGTGCCCGCCGCGAGAGATCGGCGGCTGCACCGCGGTCGCCGACGACGAGGAGGGGTACGCCGTCGCACCCGCGCTGACGCGGGCGCTGTTGCGTGGCGAGGACGACTCACCGCTACGGGACATGCGGGCGCGCATCGAGGAACTCGCGGCGAACGAACTGTTCGAGAGCGCGGCCCGGCTGCGAGACCGGGTCGCGGCGCTGGTGCTTGCCCTGCGTCGCATGCAGCGCCTGGCGTCGCTCGCGGCCGTCGACGAACTGATCGCCGCGCGCCGCGCCGCCGAGGGCGGCTGGGAGTTCGCCGTGATCCGCGCGGGACGGCTCGCCGCCGCCGGGGTGTCCAGGCGCGGCGTCGCGCCCATGCCGGTCGTCGAGGCACTCGTGGTGTCGGCCGAGACCGTCCTGCCCGACGCCGCGACGCTGCGGGGCGCCTCGCCCGAGGAGCTCGCGGTGGTCGCCCGCTGGCTCGACGCCGACGGGGTGCGGATCGTCCGGACCAGCGCGGGCTGGTGCGAACCCGCCCACGGGGCGGGGTCATGGGAGGAATGGTGCACGCTCGCGCGGGCCGCGCAAACGCCTGCTGTATTTGTCGAACGTCAGCACAGTGCTGGAGCGTCATGATCGACGCATATTGCTGCTGGTCTTCTGATCTCGTATCGCGCGCCGGCACCGGAAGGGTTCAGCGGCCATGCTGTGATGGCCGACATTGCGCATCAGTCCCATTTATCGACGGCGTCACAAATGCGGCGGTTTCGCTCGCGGCTCGCAGTTCTCGGCTCGTGGCGAACAATTTTGTCACACGTTCTTCCCACGAAAGCGGCGAATCTTCAGCCGCCCGCCGTGCACGCGTTCATCGCTCCGCCACTTTCAGCAGAATCTTGCCGCCACGGAGCTGATGCGACATTGCGTCCTGGATGTGTCCGAGGGGGTACACGCCCGCCACCGGGACCACGAGGGTGCCGTCGGCCACCAGCGGTGCCGCCTCACGAATGACAGGCATCACCTTGTCGCGGTAGTCGAAGTCGCCGACAAAGAATCCTCGGACCGTGAGGTGCTTACCGACCAGCGACAGGGTGTCGACCCACATGGGTTCGCCACTGGCCCAGGAATAGCCGACCAAACAGCCCCCGTCGGATAGCAAATCGAGGAGCCGTGCCACCACTGGACCACCGACGCAGTCCACTGCCAGCGCCACGCGCGCGTCGCCGATCAGTGCTCGAACATCGCCGACCGCATCGGGGTCGTCGGGATGGACCACGTCGGCCCCGGCTGCTGTGAGCTCGGCGAACGTTGTGTCGTCACGGGCCAGGTTGATCGTCTTCAGTCCACGAAGCTTGGCCAGCGCGATCAATGACCGCCCCACACCGGAGTTCGCAGCGTTCTGAACCACCCAGTCACCGCGCTGCAGGGAGGAGAATTCGCTGAGCATCAACCCTGCTGTCGGGGGGTTGCTGCCCAGCATCGAGTACTGCTCGATGTCGCCGGCGGGGAGTGCGAACAGGCTGTCAGCGGGCAAGACGAGCCGCTCACGCCACGCACCGGAATACAGGGGCAGCACGACCAGATCGCCGACCTGAAGTCCATCGACCTCGGCGCCAGTGGCAAGCACGCGGGCGACCCCCTCAGCGCCGGGGATGTGGGGCAAGGGTGGTTGCGCCAGCACGCCGAGGACAACCAGTAGGTCGTGTTTGTTCAACGGCGAGAACTCGACGCTCACCAGAACCTCACGCGGGCCCGGTGGCGGCGGCTCCTCGATGTCGACGACGCGGAGCACCTGTGCGGGGTCGCCGAACCGTTCAATCTGGTCAGAACGGAACGGAAGTCTGGTTTAGTATGCTTGAGACGCTTCGCGACTACGGTCGCACAAAGCTACTCACAATTGAAGAGTACGGCCGGCTGCGACTCCGCCACCGCAGCTACTACCTGCTGCAGGCGCAGCACGCCGAGTCGGAGTGGATCAGCCCCCGACAACTCGACTGGATCGTGCGCCTCGAACGACATCAACCGAACCTGCGGGCCGCTCTCAATTCCTACCTTCTGGATGGAGACGAATCCTCTGCTGAGGTCGGGTTAAGGATGACGGTTGCACTGTTTCCTTACTGGCGAACGCAGGGCAAGTACAGAGAAGGGCGCCACTGGCTTGACCGAAGTCTCGCTCAGTCTCGCGCTCGACGTTCGAGTAGCAGGGTTGCCGCACTGTGTCTCAATAGCATTCTGGCCGACGCGCAGTACGACTTCAGCACTGCTGCAACGTTGATAACGGAGGTCAAGGCAGTCGCCAGTTCCCTCAGTGACCCCGTTACCGACGCGCGTGTCGCGATCGCTGAAGCGTATGTATCCATCTATCGTGGTGACGCTTCTCGCGCGCGCAACCACTTAGCAGGTGAACTCGAGAAACTCGGTCCTCGGCTGGACCTAGCAACCGAATTGTGGGTGCGTCTAACACTGGGCTATGCGTGCGAAGTGCAGGGTGATCTTTCCGAAGCAATCTCACAATACGAGGAAGTCATTGCGACGACTGAAGCATGTGGCGAGGTAGTCAATCGGTCGATTTCCCTGTGGGCGATGGGCGTCGCACTTTTCCAACAGCGGGAGAATGCACGAGCTTTGGACGTGTTGAGAGAGGGTCTGCGACTGGCGCGTCTCAGAATGGGCGTGACGGCCGGGGCTTGTCTTGAAGCTTCTGCTTGGCTTGAGGGAGCAAAAGGCAGCGCCCATCGGGCGGCCATACTGATGGGTGCCGCACATACGCTCGTGAGTGTTACTGGCAGTTACAGCGTCGGATTCCCTCATCTCCAAACGTTCCACGACCAGTGCGCCAGCACGGCTCGCACCGCGTTGGGCAAGCGCGCCTATGACGAGGCATTCTCCAAAGGCGCGTCGCTCAGTTTCACTGACGCCATCGCCTACGGCTTGAATGAGTATCGCGAGAGACCAGCTTCGCACTCGCTCACGCAGTCCTCGTCCGCGGCCCCGAAATGAACGCCGACCATCGCACGTCGATGGCAGCCGTACCTTCCATTCCCGGTCGCCCGAGCTGGCGGTTTCTGTTGTCACACGCGCTTCATCCGAATTCAGTTGAATGGTTCACTGCCTGGCGGATGGGCCTGACAGCCGGCGCGGCCGGTTGTGTCGGCTATGCCGTCGGCGGCGGCCATACCTATTGGGCAATTCTCACTGCCACGATCGTCATCAACCAGTGGCGAGACCGTGTGACCACCACCCGCCGAGCCATCGATCGCGCCGGTGGCACAGCGCTCGGCCTGTTCGTATTCTGGTTCCTGTCGATTTTGCACCTGTCGACGTGGTGGACAGTCGTCGCTGTGGTCTTGTGCATGATCGGTCACTACCTGACCTTCGCCGTCAACTACGCCCTGACACTGGTTTTCATCACTCCCATGGCTTTGCTGGCCATCGGGGCCAGTGGCACCAACGCCGTAGTCACGGAAGTGACCGTCGACCGGCTCGTCGACACACTGATCGGTGCGGGAGCCGCCGTGGCGGTCACCTGGGCCACGGGGCGATTCTTTCCCCGCCGACTCGTGCGAGCCCAATCGATCCGTACAGTGGCGGCGATCGACGCGCTCGACGCGCACACCGACACCGGAAATCACTTCGCACAGTCCACGCTCCGCTATCACGCCGAATTGCAATACGAGCTGACCCACCACCAAAGCATCCTCAATCGCGCCGTCGCAGACGACCCCAATCTCACAGAAGTTGCCGCCGAGGAACAACTTGTGGCCGATCGCGGATACGAAACCCTAGCGCACGCCTGGATATCCGCCCCCCAATCATCTCTCGATCGCACCGCGAAGAACGCTGATCCCCACTCACAAATCTCCTAGCGCGCTCACGAGACTTGATCTCGGCTGTGCGGAAGCCCGATATCGATGCCGATGGACTCGCCGACTGGCTTCTATCCGCCGCAAACTTCAGTCACATTCCCGTGTACAGGCAATCGGCTGAGCTGACCGTGCGGCGGAGCCATCAATCGAGATGCGGCGATTCCAGACTGCCGCCTCATAGGATCGGAATCACTACATCTAACAAGCAGAACCGGACCGCGCTACTGCCGGAACGTGCCCGCTCGCCTGTGTGGTCCTGAACACCGCCAGCAGTGTCGACGCCCGGGCATGGACGCCGAGACGAACTAGCGGAGTGCTTCTCGAAGCCGGATCGCGGGATGCGGGGACACGGCGGCGGCCCACGACCGAATCGGCGAACGCCCGGACCGGGCCTCGACAGTGCTTGCGGGCTAGGTCGAAGCCGGGTGGCTGTTAGCCATCGGAGATCGGGAGGCAGCACCGCTATCGACTGTTCACACCAGGACTATTCCGCCGTCAGGCCTCGTCCGCCGACTACCTTCTCAGCGCATCCCACATGCGATGCCCGGCGTCGAAAGGAAGTGCGCGCAAGGGCCGCTCACCAACTGGTCGTAAATTCGTAGAGTGGGTACCTCGCGCCAGAACCAGACAGGTCGACCCGATCAGACCAGTGCCACCAATGCGAAGTCGACCGCGTCGGGCGCGGTTGAGCCCGCCGACCCCCCATCTCGCCATCCACGACCGCGCGAGGTGCGAAGGACCTCGTGGACAAGGGATCCTCACTACCAGGCAGCGCTAAGTGCCGCGCAAGCGCGCCACCCCAGCTCCAGATCGGTAGACCGACCAACCTTGCGATTGGTCGAGTAGGGCCGATTCCACGAAGCTGGCCGAAACCGTCGTCTCATCCAGCCGCCCGCTTACGTCGGAACCGTCGCTGTCGCGCGCGAGGACACGTCGAACGCGACTCCAGTAGTCGAGAGAAACTTGAATACATAGTTTGCTTATGTAACAATTGGCCATAAGTTCGCACGATTCCCAGCTCCAAGACCTGCTCGTCGACCTGGTGACCAACGCGCATCGGTTCACCCGGCTGGCATCGGTGCTTGCCATCGACGCCCGACCCCAGTCGTGGCGGCGGGCGCTGGCACTTCTCGAGGAACAGGGCGCGCTACGGGTGAGCGAGTTCGCCCGGCTGGACAGCTCGTCGCAGCCGTCCGCGACAGCCCTGCTCAAGCGCCTCGGCGAAGCCGGCCTGGTATCACGGCAGCAGGATCCCGACGACAGTCGAGCCGTCCTCGTCGCCATCACCGACAAGGGCCGCGTGTGGCTCGACGAGCGGAGGCGTTACGTCGCCGACGTCTTGATGCCGCACTTCGGGCACCTCGAACCCGAGCAGATCGCTCTGCTCTCGGAGGGTCTCGGCGAACTCCGGGCGATCATCCGCGCTGCCGCGGCAGACCGCTGACCACGAGAGGGATACGTGAGCACCACGACCGCCCCCGCCGCGAGCCAGAAGCCCGGCATCCTGCAGCAACCGAAAGCGGTGTGGGCCGTAGCCTTCGCCAGCATCATCGCGTTCATGGGCATCGGCCT